>Ga0315271_10000651_pt1 | contig 19769 bp, 14 predicted proteins | sample C3_top_MG_FD_204664 | JGI IMG/M metagenome (GOLD analysis project Ga0315271, IMG submission 204664) | Sediment microbial communities from Yellowstone Lake, YNP, Wyoming, USA - C3_top | ecosystem: Environmental > Aquatic > Freshwater > Lake > Sediment | place: USA: Wyoming | collected 2017-08-01
ATCCGCGCCACGCCTTCCACCGGCAACCCCGAGGAGCGCGCGGCGCAGGCGGAGAACCTGCGCAAGATGCTGCTCTCGATGGTCGAGGACATCCGCGTCGTGCTGATCAAGCTGGCTGAACGCACGCAGGCGTTGCGCGCACTCGTCGCCGGGACCGCCTTCGTGCAGACGCAGGCCGCGCGCGAGGTGCTGGATCTCTTCGCGCCGCTCGCCAACCGGCTGGGCGTCTGGCAGCTCAAGTGGGAACTGGAGGACCTGTGCCTGCGCGCGCTCGAGCCCGATGCCTACAGGTCGATCGCGAAAATGCTGGACGAGAGCCGCCTCGACCGGGAGCGCTACATCGAGGACGTGGTGGCCACGCTGAGGCGCGAACTGGCGGCCGCGGGCGTGAACGCCGAGATAACCGGACGCCCGAAGCACATCTACAGCATCTGGAACAAGATGCGCCGCAAGCAGACGGGCATGGACGCGCTCTACGACATCCGCGCGGTGCGCATCCATGTCGATTCGGTGAAGGACTGCTATGCGGCGCTGGGGCTCGTCCATCAACTGTGGACGCCGCTGGCGCACGAGTTCGACGACTACATCGCCAAGCCCAAGGCCAACAATTACCGGTCGCTGCACACCGCGGTGATCGGGCCCGAGGACAAGCCGCTCGAAGTGCAGATCCGCACGAAGGATATGCACCAGCATTCGGAATACGGCGTCGCCGCGCACTGGCGTTACAAGGAAGGTGCATTGAAGGGCGTGCGGCACGACCCGACGTTCGACGAGAAGATCGCCTGGCTGCGGCAGGTGCTGGACTGGAAGGATGCCGTCGCGGATTCGGGCGACTGGCTCTCGGCGTTCAAGGATAGCCTTTTCACCGATTCGATCTACGTGCTGACACCGCAGGGCAAGGTCGTCGACCTGCAGCGCGGCTCCACACCGGTCGACTTCGCCTATGCCGTGCACACCAATCTCGGCCACCGCTGCCGCGGCGCCACGGTCGACGGGCAGATGGTGCCGCTGCACTACACGCTGAAGAACGGCCAGCAGGTCGAGGTCGTGACCGCCAAGCAGGGCGGGCCGTCGCGCGACTGGCTGAATCCGGACCTGGGCTACGTGCAGAGCCACCGCGCGCGCACGAAGGTGCGGCAATGGTTCAAGGCGCAGCAGCTGGAGCAGACCATCGCGCAGGGACGCGCGCTGGTCGAGCGCGAACTCGCGCGCATGGGCCAGACGGCGCTGAAGCTCGACGCGCTGGCCGCGAAGGCCGGCTTCGCCAAGGCCGAGGATTTCTTCGCCGCGTTCGGGCGCGACGAAATAAATTCCAAGCAGGTGCAGACGGCGATCCTTTCGCTCACCGCGCCGCAGGCGCTGCCTGCGCCTGTTCCCGAGCCCGAAGTGCAGATGCGGCGAAGCCGTGCTGCCGGATCCGGAAGCGGCATCCTCGTCGTCGGCGTCGACCGTCTGCTGACCGGGCTCGCCCGTTGCTGCAAGCCGGCGCCGCCGGATCCGATCGCCGGGTTCGTGACGCGCGGCAAGGGGGTCACCATCCACCGCGCGAGCTGTCCCAACATCATGCGGATGCGCGCGACACAGCCCGAGCGCCTGATCACGGCCGATTGGGGCGCGCCGCGCGACGAAGTGTTTCCGGTGGACATCGTCGTCGAGGCCATGGACCGGCAGGGGCTGCTGCGCGACATCTCCGAAGTTCTGTCGCGCGAGAAGATCAACGTCACGGCGGCCAACACGCTCACTCGCAACATGCAGTCGCGGATGGCGTTCACGGTGGAAGTGCAGAGCCTCGCCGTGCTGAAACGCGCGCTTGCGCTGGTGGCCGACGTGCCCGGCGTGACCGGCGCGTCGCGGCGCTAGCCCGCGCCGCAGCGACCGCGGGCGACCTACGGGCAGCGGCTGACCTGATCCGTCTTGCTCTCCTGCGCAGGCCGGATGCCCGCGGCGAGCAGCGGCTCCACCACCTGCCTGCGGAATTGTTCCAGCGCGGTGGACGTGTCGGCGCCGCTGCCGGAAACCTCGAGCAACACGCCGCCGCCGGGCAGTCGCCATTCCTCGACCCTCACGCGACCCGCATCGTTGCGTGTCACCGCGGCCGGACATCCGTTAACGCGGGCGTAAAGCAACGACGATGCAGTTTCCAGATCGTCGCTCGTGCAGCTGTAGGAATACCGCCGCGTCACCGTGTCCACGCTGCCGAATCCGACATCGACTTCGGCCTTGCGATCCCGCGCATCGCGCAGCGGGCACGACGCTGCCGCGAGGACATGGTCGCCGCGCAGCTTCCACGTCACCGTCGCGTGCCCGGCGGCGTCGACGCGCTGGCGCAGGATCGTGGCGAATCCCGGCGGTGTCGTCGGGGAGGGCGGCAGGTCGTAGTAGTCGACACTGAACTTGTCGGTGTGCTTCGCGCGCAGCTTGAGGAGCGCCAGCGTGTCGACCGCCGTCGCGGGTCCGCCGTCGCGCGGGTTCCAGCGGATCGCGTATTCGGCGCCGGCAATGGGTGGCAGCGTTGCTGCCGGCGCAATGCACGACGCCGCTGCGGCGACCACGCCGATGAACACCCGAAGCCAATGCCGGAATCGCGCCAAGTGCGGCCGCTCAGAAATCGACGAGGAACGGCAACACGATCAGCACGGCGCCAATTCCGCAGAGTGCGTAGACGTTCTCGGTAAACCACGGGTACACGCACAACAGCAGGCCGCAGACGACGGGCATGACCTTGCTTTGCCGCCGGCCATAGATGAAGTACGCCATGCCGAACGCGCCGGTAAAGATCGAGACGATGAGGCTGTTCACCGCCAGGGCCCAAATCGGCAGGCGGCGGCAGAGGCGAACGCTCGGGTCGGATGCGCAATCATCGTGAAACAAGGATAAGATATTGTGCAGGCGAACGTAAGCCTTCCCGCGGTCGCCCCGCCAATCGAGGCATCCCACGTGGCCCTACGGTTTGAAAATCTGCTTGTCGGGGCGGTCGCGATGGCCGCGACGGCGGCATGGGCGGACTATCAGACCTTCGCGATTGAGCAGGTCTACTCGAACGCGGACGGCACCGTGCAATTCGTCGTGCTGCACGAAACGCAGGGCACGAACGGCGGCAACAACTGGTCGGGGCGCACGTTCACCAGCACGCACGCCGGCATCACGAAGTCGTTTGCGTTCCCCGCCGACATTCCCGGCGCGGCGACCGCGAACAAACGCGTGCTGATCGGCACGCAGGGCCTGGGGGCTCTTTCCTTCATCGCGCCGGACTACCTGATCCCGAACGGCTTCCTGGCCGTCGACGGCGGCACGCTAAACTTTGCCGGCGCGGATTCGGTCACCTATGCATCGCTTCCGACGGACGGAGTCGGCGCGATCAATCGCACCGGCGTGGCCGTCGCCAATGTCGCGACCAACTTCTCGGCCAAGGCCGTTGCGTTGCCCGCGCTGCCCGTGTCGGCCGTCGAGTACTATCACGCCGGACTCGACCACTACTTCATCAGCAGCCTGCAGCAGGAAATCGACACGCTGGACGCCGGAAGGATTGCCGGCTGGGCGAGGACCGGGCAGTCGTTCCGGGTGTTTCCCAGCCAGGCCAGCGGGGGCGCCGGCGTCAATCCGGTGTGCCGCTTCTACATTCCGCCCGCCCACGGCAATTCGCACTTCTTTTCCGCGTCACCCGCCGAATGCACCGTGGTCGTGCAGAAGACGGCGACCGATCCGAATTTCAGCGGCTACGTGTTCGAGTCGCCCAACGTGTTCTATGCGGGCCTGCCCGACACGACGACGGGGGCCTGCCCCGCCGGAACCGCTCCCGTTTTCCGGCTCTGGAACCAGCGCATCGATTCGAACCATCGCTACACGAGCTCCACGGCGATCAAGGCGCAGATGATCGCTGCGGGGTATGTCGCCGAGGGCTATGGGCCCAACGCCGTCATCATGTGCGCAGCGGCGGCCGGCACGGCGAAGATCGTTTTCGGCGCCGGAACCGGGGCGCCCAACGGCGCACTCGTCAGCGATGGCTCGAGCACCGCGACGGCCAGCTACCAGGGCTTTTTCACGGCCGCCGACAACGTCGATGTCGGCGCGCGGTCCGGCGGGGGCGAAGTCGTCACGTTCACCCGCGACCGGCCGCCTGCCATCCAGTCGACGCTGTGGGCGACCGCGCTCGGCAACCAGATAGTCAACGTGCCGTTCGCGACTGCGTACGACGCGCCGGTCACCATCTGGGTCGTGGCCGGCCCGTTCGCCACCACACAGCAGACGGCGCTTTTCCTGTGGCAGCTGGCGCAGCAGGTCTACGCCGATGAACGGCTCGGCGTGCATCTGTCGCCGCTGGAGATCGTCGACGCGACCGCCAATGCCAAGGCAGCGACGTGGGCCGCGTTCACGTGCGGCGCCGGTAACGCGAACGTGGCGGCGATCGCGGCGGACATCGGCGCGCGCCCGGGCCGCATCAACGTCTACATGGTCGGGCTGGTCGACGGATCGACGTCGCGGGGCAACGCGTGCGCCATCGGCGGCGCGTTCGTCGCCATTGCCGCGGGTTCCAGCGCGGACCTCCTGTCCCATGAGCTGGGGCACGACTTCGGCCTCGAGCACGTCGACGACCTGACGGCCGACTTCGACATCTTCAACGTGATGCACTCGCAGAGCAGTGGACGGCAATACCTGACCGAGGGCCAGATCTTCCGTGCCCACCTGCGGTCGTACTCCGCAATCAACCAGCTCTTCGGCCTGCGCCCGGGTTTGCCGACGCGCGATTGCGACCGGGACACGCCCGCCCTCAATTGCCCGCTGATCAGGAAGCGCTTGTGGGCCGATGGCGCGTTTTCGGCAAACTGAAGCCAGACGATGCGAGGAGCCCGGCCCATGCCCAATGCAATTAGCTTCCTGCGCCACGTCGTGCAGTGGACGGCCGCCGCCGCAATCCTGATGGCGTGGACCGCTGCGACCGCCCAGCCACGCAGCGGGCTTTCGCCGGACGTCGACGCGGTCTTCAATCGCTGGGTATCGACGACGTGCACCGGCGACGAGGAACGCAGGCTGATCGAGGAACTGCGGCGCCATGCCGCGCCACTCGCGGTGGCCTTCCGCAAGGCGATCGTCGAAGGGCCGCCGCCGGCACAGTTGCGCGCGGCGCGCGTCGCGGCCGAAGCGCGCTTCGCCGCACGCGAAAAATTCCCCTACCAGGACTACCGCATCGAGGGCGTCAGCGAAAAAGACCTGGCCGCATTCCGTCGCGTTTCGCGCCAGGCGTATGTCGATGACCAGGTGCGGCGATTCGCCACCGGATATCGGTCCAATGCAGTCGCGGGCCTGGGAATTGTCGGTGGCGCCGATGCGCGCAACGTGCTGAAGCGCATCGCGAGCAACACTGACGATCCGCTGGCCCTCGCTGCGCGTGAGGCTATCCGCTCATCACGCCCTTAAGGCCACATCCCCCCGCGTTGCGCCCGTTCCCGCACCAGAACGATTGCAATCATCAACACGGCGAGCAGCGCCAGCGCCCATTGCGAGAGCGTTGGAATCGGCTGGCTCGCTGACGGTGCGGCCGCCGTTATGCCGACCCCGGCCAAGACCAGCGTCACGTCCGGCGCATTGCTCGAAAACACAATGCTCGCCGACCGTGTGCCGAGCGCCGACGGCGTGAACACAATGTACAGATTGCAGCTCGCCGTGGGTGCCAGCGTCTGACCCGCAATGCACATACCTGCTCCCGAGGCGTAGCTGAAATCGCCGGCGGCGAGCACCGCGAACGGCGTGGCGAGCACCAAGCTGCCACCGCCCGCATTGCCGATCGTCACGGTATGCGGCATGCCCGTGGTGGCCAGCACCTGGTTGCCGAAGCTGGGCGCGACGGACAGGAGCGCGAGGGACGGCACCGCCACGTCATCGTTGAGGATGGTCCCGTTCGCGGTTGCGGTGCCCAGCGTTGCGCCGCTGGGAACCGACAGCGTCATGACGATTGTCTCGTCGGGCTCAACCTGAGTGTCGCCGTTGACGTTGACCGTGATGTTCTGCGTGGTCACGCCGGGCGCGAACGTCAGCGTGCCGGTTCCGCCGACGGTGTAGTCGACGCCGTTCGTGGCGGTTCCGCCCGTGGCCGCGTAGTGCACAGTCACCGTGACGGCACTGACTGGTGCCAGCGTGACCGCGAAGGTCATCGGCGTGGTGCCGCTGTTGCCTTCGGCGACCGGGACGGCGTTGGCAATCGACACCACCGGTAACCCTCCGGAGGTGCCGATGCCGGTGAGCGTCAGCGACACCGTCGGCGCATTGGTGACCAGGTTGAGCGCGAGCGAACGCGTGCCGGCCGCCTGCGGCGTGAACGTGAAATAGAGATTGCAGGTATTGGCTTGCGGCACCGTCAGGCCGGCGGTGCACTGAAGCGCGCCGCTCGCCAAAGCGAAGTCGCTGCCGACGGGAATCGTCACGACCGGCGTGCCGATCACCAGGGGCCCGGAGCCATCATTCGCGACTGTCACGGTCAGGATCGGGCTGGTGGAGCCCACCGCGCGGCTGCCGAAGTCAAGCGGATTTGGGAACAGGTCCACTACCGGCTGTCCGACGCCGGTAATGGTGATGGGAAAGTTGGCGGCTGCCAACTGCCCAACGCCGTCGGTGAGATTGATGATTGCCGTGTAGTGGCCGGGAGTATAGGGAATGCCGCTGATGATTCCCGTGGCAGGATCGATCGTCAGGCCGGGCGGAAACGGGTTGAATGCACCGTTGGTCGAAATCCACGTCAGCGGGTCGGCGCCGGTCCCCGTCAGCTGGAACGAGTATGGCGTGCCGGCGACGCCGTTCGGCAGCGCGAGGGTCGTGATCGCTACCGGCACCGTCGCGTCGTCGTTGACGATGATGATGGTGGCGGTGTCGGCGAAACCGGGGAGCGGATCCAGCAGTATCGCGTTGACCGGGTTGCTGATCACCACCCTGAACCGCTCGGTCGCCTCGTATTTCGCGTCGCCGTTCACCTTGACGACGATGTTCTTGGTGGTTTCGCCGGGCGCGAAGGTCAGCGTGCCGCTGGCAGGGATGTAGTCATTATTGGCGACGGTGGCGCCACCCGGGGCCGTGCCATCGACCGTCGTGTAGTCGACGGTGACGGTTTGCGCGCTTGGCCCCGAGAGATTCACGGGGACCAACGCGTTCGTCGTACCGCTGTTGCCTTCGGTGACCGACACACCGGTAAAAAGACCTGTGGGCGTTGCCGAGACATCGACCCACACCTGCGGCGGCAACGCCGGAATTGCCGTCGACCAGAACCGTGCTGTACCGGCGCCGCGACCCGGCCCCCCGGTATAGGGATCATTGAACTGCGGTATGTCGATCAGGGCGGAGCTGAAGCCCGCGGCCGTGAAGGGCGCCTTGAGCACGACCAGCGGATCGGGGTTGATGCTTCCGCCCGACAGTGCCGCAAGCTGACCGTCGGCGCTGATGTCGATATCCTCGAAGCCGCTTTGACCGACCCCTAGCGCGGCGATTAGCAGCGTCTCCACCGTCGACGTGGCGCTGAACGGAGCGGCGACGGCATAAATTCGCGGAAATCCCGGCGGAGCCGAAAAAGCACTGAATTCGACGACGAGCACCTTGTTGCCGTCGGGGGTGAAAGTCATGCCGTTGAGAAACGCCCCGGGGATGGTCAGCACCTCGGGCACGCTTGCCGCCGAGAAGGGTGCATGGAAGATGCGCAGATCGGGGCCGTAGCCGGTCGGGTCGCCCGTCGCAACGAGCGTCGCGTTGTCGGGCGAAAGTGCAATCGCGCCGACGGCCCCCCCCAGGCCGTTGATGCTCGGAATGGTGAACGCCACGGATGTATAGGGTGGATCGACGACGGCGATCCCGGTCCTGAGCGCGATGTACGCGCGACCGGTCGTGCTGTCAAAGGCGATGGCGCGCGTTTGCGCCGTTCCGGTGCTGCTCGGAAGCGCCAGCATCGTCACGGCAGCGGTATGATCGAACGGTGCCGCAATGACCCAAAGCGTGTCGAGCGACGTGACCGCCAGCACATGGGTCTTGGCGGGGTTTACGGCCAGCGTGCCATATCCGTCGTACCACGTGGTCGGCGTCGGCGTCGGATGCGGCAGAAGGTAGCTGTCGATGCGGGTCGCGTTGGCCGTGTCGAGGAGCATGACCTTGCCGCCGCTCAATATTTGGCTCACCAGCGCCCGATTGGCCGCGACCAGCGCGAGGCCGTGCCCGTCCAACCGCGGGGTGTCGAGCGGCGACACATAGGATCGGGGCGGATTCGGAAATCCTCCTCCGAAGTCCGGGAATACGACGACGGGCGCGGGAAAGGCAACGTTGCTGAAGTCATGCGCCGGCGTCAGCACCAGCTCCTGCGCAGTCGACGCACCGATCGGCAGAACCATCATGATGGCTGCCAACAGGACGCTGACGACCGTACGGAACTGCGTTTGCAAATGCCTGCGGAACTGCGAAGCCTCGATCCGATCCATTGCCGCCCCCCGATAGGTGTCGAGGCCAGTATGGGAGCCGGTACCTTTCCGATCCCTAACAGATTGGAAACTCGGCTCGCACTATCGCGTCACTGGAGTCAAACGATCACGCCAAGGCGGGCGAAGTGCGGACTGGCGCGGCGCGCGCGAGCCAGCGACGGGCGGTCCGTCCCGCGTCGGCGCGATTGTCGGCGTGCAGCGCGCGCAGGATCACCGAGACGTGACCCTTCACGGTGCGCACGCCGATGCCGAGCTCGAGGGCAATCGTCTTGTTCGACCGGCCCTGCGCCACCAACCGGAGGACATCGTATTGGCGCGCCGTGAGTTTGAGCGGACCGGTCCCGCGTCGCGAGCCGGGAGCGGTCCGGTCGGTGAAAATCGCGGGTGAATGTGCGGGGCTGTTCCCGCGCACGCAAACGTTACCGGCAATGGCCAGCCGCAGCGCGGCCGCCAGGATGTCGGTCGACGCAGATTTGGGGACTAGCGCGTTGATTCCGGCGACGAGCAATTGCGCCGACTGGGGCACTTCTTCGTGTGCGATGAGCGTCAGGAGCAGCAGTCGCGGCTGGTCGTGCCGCAGCCCCGCGATCTCGTCCGCGGTAAACAGGGTCTCGTCGAACCATGCGATGTCGAAGGGTGGCGTGCCGCGTAGGGCGGCGCGCGCCGTCGCGGCATCAGCGGCTTCGATGAAATCGCACGTTCCTTCGATCTGCAGCGTGACGCGCTTCAGTCCCTCGCGGACGAGGGCTTGGGCGTCGGCTAGCAGGATGCGCATGCGATCGGATGGTTGGCCGGCAGTTGAAGGCTTCACGTGTCATTCCGAATGGAACGAGGAATCCGCTGTTGCGAAATGACACCGGAAACCAGGGCCTCGCGATGATGTGTGACCGCGAAAACCGGATCCCCAAGCCGGTTAGCCCACGTTCATTCTCCTTGGCGCGGTGCGCCCGCAATCAGCGAGATCCGCGGTGTCAGAGGATTCACATGCAGCGCAATCCTGCCGCTGCGCGAATCGAACACTTCGGCCGTCGGCAGGCCGCGGCCACTGTTCGGGCCAGGAATCCAGCACGGATTTATTCCCACCAGATTGCCGGGGCTCGACTCCAGCCCAAACGTGAATTCGAGAAAGGCCGCCTGACCCGGGGCCAGTCTGACCGGTTTCCTTGCAACGATGTTTCCGTCCATGTCGTGCAACATGATCTCACCTTGGCAAACGACTGGCGGTGCACCATTGACGTCGTGCTCCCAGCAGACGACATTCAAACGAATGGTCTGATCGGGATTGATGCTTACGATTCCGAAGCCTGGAGGCTCCGGCTGCGGGTTAAACGCAGAGGCGGTGCCTGACATTGCGCCGAGCACCACTATGCCGGCCGCCAATCCTGCTGTGAGTGTCTTGATTTGCATTTGATGTCTCCTTGAAGTTGTTCAATCACCGCTTTGGACCGGCGGGATTCCCATGATGTTGACGCTTGGCGTGCCGAGTGGAGTAACCACCCGTTGGCCGGACTGAAGGGCGGCAACGTTGCCGGTGACCACGGTCGTGCCTTGCGCCACAACCGGCGCACGGTACTGCCGGGGCTTGCTGCACAGTGTGCGGGCCGGTACCTTTCCGATACCTAACGGATGGTGAACTGCGGCAATTCCGTGGCGACCCGGGTCAGTTGCCGTAGATCGACTTGAACAGGGCCTCGGTGTCGGCCGATGGCGGGATACCGAGCTGGACCGACAGCATGTCGCGGCAGCGACGATAGACGCGAGCCGCCTCCGCCGGCTCGCCACGCGCGATATGCCCGCGCATGAGTCGGCGATAAAGCTCCTCAGCAAGGCTGTCTTCCTCGAGCGCACGCTCGTAAAGCGCGATCGCGCGCGGCCAGTCGGCGCGCGCTTCCCAAAAGCGCCCGGCGTCGGCCAGCGATCGGCGAAAGCGGTTCTGCCAGCGGTCCCGTGCGGCGAGCGACCAGCGCTGCGGATCCTCGTTGCCGAGAAACGGTCCGCCGTAGCGCGCCAGCAGGCGCTGCCCGATGCCGTCGATGACGGACGCGTCCGCCTGCCCCTGCAGCGTGCGTTGCAATGCCTCGACGTCACTGTCGAAAGCCCAGACATCGAGCCAGACCCGCCCAGGGTCGAGGCCAACCTTGCCTTCCTCGATGCGGATCGCCTCAGGCTCACCCAGCAGCTTGCGCAAACGCGAGATCACGACATCCAGCGCGGCCGTTGCGGCCGCCGGCTCGGCGTCGGGCCACAACATTTCCTGGAGCTTTTGCTTGGGAACCGCGCGTCCGCCCAGCGCAATCAGCGCCTTGAAGAGTTCCATCGGTTTCTTTTGCGCCTTGCCTTCGACGGCCAGCGGTTCGCCGCGTCGCTGTACCGTGAAGCCGCCGAGCGCATGAACGCGGATGGCCCACGGCCACGTCTCGGAGGCGTTGTCAGGGGGCGCGATGTTACGGGAGACGATGAGACTGCGCACAAACTCGACCTCGATGCCGTGCTCGAGTGCCAGCACGCACAACTTCGCACCAAACTCGGGAAACCCGTCGAAAGTATCGTAGAACTGGCGTTCGCGGATCGACGCCCACGCCACCGACAGAAGCTTTCGGCCGTCTGGTCTTCCCGTCACGATGGCCTCGTAGGCGTCGGTCAGGGCGATCATGTCGCGGATTTCCTGCGCGTAGTGGCCGGGCACAAGGCCGACCGCCTCTTGCAGCAGGTCGCGCGCCTTCGCGAAGTCGTCGACGAGCAGCCGCGCCTGTGCTTCGTTGACCATGTAGACGGCGCGCATGGGCGGCGGGCATTCGAGCTCGAGCGCGTACTTGGTCGCGCGCGACGCGTGGAAAACAGCCCGGTCGCCCTGCGCCTTCATCCGCGCGAGCTTCGTCTTCAGGAATTCGAGGCGCAGCATGTCGCCCAGGCTCGCCGGATCCGCAATCGCCTCTGCGGTAGCGAGCGCGCGCTCCGCCTGAACAAACTCGTGCCCGGGCAGACTGCGATCGACCTCGATCACCGCCAGCCAGAAGCGGATCTCCCGAAGCTGGTGTACTTCGGCGAGCTGCCGGGCCTGTTGTTCCGCACGTTCGGCCTGCTGCGGCTCCTTGGCGTAGCGCGCGCACCGGGCCCAGTAGATCAGCCATTGCCCGAACCTGTGCGGCGTCAGCTCATTGCGATCCATGCTCGGCCGGAGCAGGCTGTAGACACGCTGACCCAGCGCGCGCAGTTCGCGTGGCTCGCTGTAATACATCACCAGGCGGCCGGCGGCGAACTTCACATTGACGTCGAGATCGAGCTCGAGCAGCGTCATGATGCGCGCGACACAGGTTTCGATGAACGGATCCTCCGGGCCAAAGAAGATCAGCCCGGCAAGCAGTCCGGCGAGTGCTACGAGTTCGTCGTCGGAATCATTCCACGAAAATTCGGGTTCGCGCGCGAGGGCAAGTCGCGCGATGTGCTCGGGAAACCGGCGATAGTTGCCCATCACCTGCCCGGAGATCATCAGCGCGGCCGAACAGAGCCCGGCGCCCCTGGCGTCCCCGCGCGCGAGGAAACCCTCCAGCGCCGTATTCAGCGTCTGCAGAGACTTCAGTTCGCCGCGATGCGATTCGCCGAGCCCCTGCCGATAACGCGCCTCGGGGTCGTAGGGGTCTGCGGGCTCCTTGCGACGAGCGGCGTGCATATGCCGGAGTCTATCGCATGCGGTGTCACCTTCGCGCGGAGTCGCAGAAAGGCCGCAGCGAACTGCAAGTTGACTACAGTTTCAGCGCACTCCCGTATCCGGTCAGTTCGAGATAGCCGCGGCCGACCTCGCGCCCGCCCGCGAACGCGCGCACGGCACCCTCCCAGTAGACCGTGCCGACGCTGGCGCGCGAATCGAGTTCCTGGTCGTCCTGCAGCGGCTCCACGGTGATGTCGACGCCGCCGGCGCGGATGGCGAAGGCGACCGGATACTCGATGCCGGTGCGCGGCGATCGCCAGCGGCGCAGCGGCGTGAAGGTGACGTCCGCGGGCCGCAGATCGCGTACGGCGCCGTCTGCGTCCTGCCACGCGCCGCCGGACCAGTAGGCGGCGCCGCCGGCATCGCGGATGCGGAACGCCATCAGCGCCGACCCGTCGTCGAAATTGAGGCCGACCCAGTCCCAGCCGCGCGCTTCCGGCGCCAGGTAGCTGCTGGACCATTCGTGATCGAGCCAGGCCGAACCGCGCACATCGAGCAGATGGCCATCCAGCGTCAGCGTGCCCGTCACCGGAAGGTGCGGCCGGCTGTAGTAGTGGCTCGCCTGCTCAGCATGCGGACCCTTGCGGCTCGTGCCTCGGTCTCCCTGCAGCATGGGCGGCGCCTGCGCGGCGAACGCGAGATCGAGCGAGAAGTCGCGCGCGGCGATCTGCGCGCGGTAGGTGTCGCCGGACAAGCGCAGCGACCAGTCGCCGATGTTCACAGCGGTCGTCGCTTCCGATGCTTCGGCCAGTCCGAATCCGGCGCGCGCCGCGCGCTGGTCGTGGCGCAGCCGGCCGCGGCGCGGATCGGCAATGGCTGCATGCGCGAACAGCAGCTGCCGCGGCGCGAAGCGGCTGGTTCCGCTTTCGGCCACACCCGGACGGTTGCGGAAGAACGTTATCTGCACGCCCAGGTCGTTGCCGTCACCGTCGCGCACCCACGCGGTGATGTACCACCACTCGGTGCGGAAGTCGGGGTGGCTGCCATGGTCGCGCGGAAACGCGAGCAGGGTGTCGGGCGTGACCGCGGGATAGCGGACCTGCGCGCCGGCGCGCGCGGCGGCCAGCGCGAACGGAACCAGCAGGAACGCGCGCCGCTTCACCAGTCGTCCTTCACCGCGCGGATGGCGTCGCCGCTCATCGCTCCCCGCGCGCTGACCAGCGTCGTGGCGGTGGCCAGCACGAGAAGGGCCGCCGCGAGGCCCAGCAGCAGCAGCCACGGAACATGCAGTTCCATGCTCCAGTGAAACGACTGCCGGTTGACGACGAAAATGAGGACGAGGCTCATGAGCCACCCCAGCGCCATGCCCACGACGAGCCCGATGCCGCTGACCAGCACGCCTTCGGTGGCGAGCATGCCCGCGATCTGCCGTCGCGTCAGCCCCACGTGCCGCAGCATGCCGAATTCGCGCCGCCGCGCGAATACGAGCGCGCCGAACGACGAAGACAAACCGACCAGCCCCAGCCCGACCGCCGCGGCTTCGAGCGCGTACGTCACCGCGAACGTGCGATCGAACACGTGCAGCGAGGCGGCACGGATTTCCGCCGGAACCGCGAAGGCCAATGGGCCGCCGGCGCCAGCGCGCGCCTCGAGTTCGCGGCGCACGTCCTCGCTGCGCGCGCCCGGCACGAGGATGATCGCGGCGTCGTTCGCGGTGGTGTCGCCGGTCAGCGCGGCGTACTGCGCGCGCGCCATGACGATCGAGCCCTGCTGCCGCGCGTAGTCGCGCCAGACACCGGCCACGGTGAACGCCACCGGTTGCCCCGCGAGCGGCAGCGTGATCCGCTTGCCCGGACTGAAGCCGTAGAGATCGACCATCGCTTCGCTCACCCACACCGGCGGTGGATCGCCGGGGGCGCGGGCCGGACCTTCCGCGACCAGCGGCAGCGCACGCTCAGGCTCGTCGGCCGGGAGATCGCGCGCCAGCAACGCGACGCGCGGCTGCGCGGGGTCGACCAGCACGCTCTGGACACGCATGAACTCGACGCGGCGCACGCCGGGGAGATCTGCGAACTTGCGCTGGTCGTCGACGCTGAAGTACGCGCTGTCGCCGGCGGTCCCGGAACGCACGTACATGTCGGCGGGAAGCACGCGGACCAGCCAGGCGTCGAGGGAATCGCGGAACGACGCCACCATGATGGCCATCGAGACCATCAGCGAAACGCTGGCGACGATTCCGGCCAGGCTCGCCGTCGCCTGTCCCGGCGCGCCGCGTAGCTGGTCGAGCGCGAGCGCGGCGGGAACGTAGTTCGGCGTCGGAATGCGCGCGAGCAGGGCATGGGCGAGCCGCGGCATCAGCAGCAGCGTTCCGAAGAGGAGCAGCGCGATGGCCAGGTAGCCGAACAGCGGCAGTCCGTAAACCGGTGGCAGCAGCGCGGCCAGCACGCCACCGGCAAGCAGTATCACGCCGGGCCACGCGTGGCGCAGCGGGCGGAACGCCGCCTGTTCGTCGCCGGCCTTGAGCGCGGCCGCGGGCGCGGCGCGCGCGGCTTCGAGCGCAGGAACGAGGCTGCCCAGCACAGCGACCGCGATGCCGAGCGCGCCGAACACGACCAGCGCGAGCAGGTCGATGGATACCGACGGCACCACGCCATGGAAGAAGCCTGCGCCCAGGTCGCCGCCGAACAGGCGCAACGCAGCGACCGCGAGCGCATATCCTGCCGCCAGTCCGAGCAGCGCTCCCGCTGCGCCTACGCCTGCGCCTTCTACGAGTAGCAGCGCGACCAGGCGCTGTCTTGGAAGGCCCAGCGTGCGCAACAGCGCGAATTGCGCGCGCCGTCGGACGACGGACAGCGCCTGCGTGGAGAACACGAGCAAGCCACCGGTGAACAGCGCGACCAGCGCGAGCACGTTGAGGTTGACGCGATACGCCCGCGACATGCGCGCGGTTGCATCGGCACGCGCCTGGGGCGCCTCGACGGCGACGCCGGCCGGCATGCCCGACAACAGGCGCGACCGCAAAGCCGCGGCATCGACGCCGGGGCGCATGCGCAGATCGACGCGGGTCAGGCGCCCGCCGCGGTCGAACGCCTGCTGCGCCGCGGCGATGTCCATGACGCCGTACCGTTGCGACGACGGCGCCGCGACCAAGCCGGCCACGGTGAGCGTCACGTCGCGCAAACCCGCCTGCAGCGTCACCGCATCGCCGGGTTGCACGGACAGCCATGCCGCCGCGGCCGGACTCAGGAACAATTTGTCGGCACGCAGCACGTCGAGCGGGTCGGTAGCGTCGGGCAGCAGCGCCGGCGTCACGGCGCCAGCGCGAAATGCATCCGCGCCGAAGATCGTCAATGCGTCGTCGCGATCCTTGATGCGCGCGTCGACTTCGACGATGGGGCTCGCCACCGCGACGTCCGGGTCCTGCGCCAGCGCGACGAAGACTTTCTCGTCGAATCCGTAGCGCGGGCCGCGCACTTCGAGATCGGCGTTCCCGGAAAGTGTAGCCATGCTGCCGGAGAACTCGCCGATCGCGGCCTCGTTGATCAGCTGGACGGCGAAACCCAGCGCGACACCCACGGCGATGGCGAGCACCGATAGAAGGAGGCGTCCGCGGTTGCCTTGAAGCGCACCACCCAGCGTGGCGCCGAGCACGGTAACGCTCGCCGCACTCGGCGTCATCGCGGCGCAGGCAGCGGCGTCTCGCGCAGGCCGTCCGCCGTGAGCGTCAGCACGCGGTCGGTGGCGGCCGCGGCGGCAGGCGAGTGCGTGACGAGGACACCGGTCGCGCCTTGCGCCTGCAACTGGGCGCGCAGCAGCGTCATCACGCCGGCGGCGCTTGCCGCGTCGAGGTTGCCGGTCGGTTCGTCGGCCAGGACCAGCGCGGGGCGATGGATCAGCGCGCGGGCAATGGCGATGCGCTGCAATTCACCGCCGGACAATTCGCGCGGCATGCTGACCCCGCGCTCGCCCATGCCGACGGCATCGAGCATCGCCGCCACGCGCGCATCGGCCTCGGGGCCGCGCACGCCGATCAGCGCCAGCGGCAACGCAACATTCTGCGCGGCGGTGAGATAGGGCAGCACGTGGAATGCCTGGAACACGAAGCCCATCCGCTCGCGGCGCAGCCGGGTCAGCGCGTCGTCTTCGAGCGTCGCGAGATCGACGCCGTCGACCTCGACCTTGCCGCTGTCCGGCCGATCGAGCCCGGCGATGAGGTTCAGCAGCGTCGACTTGCCGATACCGGACTCGCCCATGACGCCGACGAACTCGCCGCGCGCGACCTCGAGATCGAGGCCCCGCAATACGGTCAGCCGGCGCGGGCCGGCGAAGGTCTTGCTGACGGAGCGGAGGGAGAGCACGGCCTAAGGCGAAATGAAAACGGAAACGTTGCGCCAAGGGTAGCGCATCGCGCCGCGAACGCGCGTACGCAGCACAACCGCTCCGATCAGGCCGGCTCGGTTTGCTCGGCGCGCGTCCAGACCCGGGCCAGCATGTCGCGCAGCGCGCGCAGGATCGGCTCGTCTTCGCGTTCGGCGAGATAGATGAACGACAGCGTGGTCAGCAGGCGCTTGTCGCCCCAGAGCACGACGTCGCCTGCCGCCGCCGCCGCAATGGCCAGGTCCTCGCGCATCAGCGACACGCCCAGGCCTGCGACGACGAGCGAGCTGATCACGGCCTCGTGGTCGGCCTCGACCCGCCGCGCCGGAGAGACGCCGTGCTCGCGGAACAGTTCGCCCGCCAGCGCGTTGTGCGTGCTGATCGGCGGCGTCATGACCCACGGCATCGCGACGATCTCGTCCCACGGCGCGTTCTCGACCCGATCCCGCCAGGCGACTGGCGCGACGACGCGATATGCGACGTTGAGCAGCGGCAGCGAAGCGACCGTGGGGGTGGCGAGGCTGCCGTAGTAGAAACTCGCGTCGAGTTCGCCGTCACGCACCTTCTCGAAAGCCTCGCCGGTCACGGCGTGGTGAAGCTCGATTTCGAGCAGCGGGAACGTCTCGACGGCCTGCGCGAGCAGGTCCCCGACACGGATGAAACCGGGATCGGACACGGTGCCGACGCTGACGCGGCCGGCCACCTCGCCCTTGAAGGCGCTGGCATGGCTGCGCAGCACCTGCGCGGCGGCGACCACCTTCTGGGCTTCGGGCAACAGGCTGCGGCCGGCAGGGGTGAGCTCCATGCCGCTGGGCAGCCGTTCGAACAGCGGGACGCCGAGTTCGTCCTCGAGCGCCTTGATCTGGGCGCTTAACGCCGGTTGACTGATGTGAAGCCGGTCGGCTGCGCGAGTCAGGTGTCCCGACTCGGCAACCGCCGCGAAGCTCCTGAGCTGGTAGAGCTCCATAGGACTCCGTTCCTGGCTGCTAAAGCTTGATTATACGGGAAATGCTGCTATGCAACAAAATCACTGCCTGGACATAATTCAAACCGATTGCATTGATTCGAAAGAACGATTGGACGAAAACGGCTCCCGCCCCTAAATTAATGTTGTGCGATGCACCAATATTGCGCATCAAGCCCATAAGGCGAAAAGGAACACCCCATGAGATCCGTCAACCCTGTCCTCCCCGACCCCAGTTTCATCACGATGAGCATAAAGATGGCGCAATCGACGTTTTCCGACGTCATGCCATCGTTCAAGTATTCCAGCACCCCGGCCATCGCGTCCAGAGCCGCCGCGCCTAGGCCGGCCGGCAAGTCCATTCTGGAGGCGATCAGCGACTGGTTCTACCGGCAGCAGGTTGCGGAACGCGAAGCTTACCTGGCCAAGGCCACGGACGTGTTCGACCTGGAACGCCGGATGCGCGATTTCGACCATCAACCGAACTTCTTCTGACCGCCATCGTACGCGCTAGCGTGCCAGCGCAACCACCAGCCCGGCGGCGCCCGCCGCCAGGATGACGGGAATCACGCCCGCCTTGTAGCGAAAGAGTGCCAGTGCCGCGGCGGCCGCGATGGCCAGCGCGATGGGGTCGAGGCCGGCGAGTGGTTTTCCGGCGCTCCAGCCGACCGGCCAGAACACGTGCCATGCAAAGAAACCGGCGAGGTTGACGATCACGCCGACGACGGCGGCCGTGATGCCCTTGAGCGGCGCAGTGAATTTCAATTGCCCGTGCGTCGTCTCGATCAGCGGACCGCCTGCCAGAATGAACATGAACGACGGCAGGAACGTGAAGAACGTCACGACGCCGGCCGCGGCGATCCCGGCGAACGGCAGCAGGGCGGGCCCGAACAGCTGCTTCGCCCAGCCGCCGACGAATCCGACGAACGCGACGACCATGATCAGCGGTCCCGGCGTCGTCTCGCCAAGCGCCAGGCCGTCGATCATCTGTACCGGTGTCACCCAGCCGAACGTGTCGACCGCGCCCTGATACACGTAGGGCAGCACCGCGTACGCGCCGCCGAACGTCAGCAGCGCGGCCTTGGTGAAGAACCAGCCCATCTGCACGAGCGGTGAATCGCGGCCGGCGGCGGCCGCCAGCGCGCCCAACACCGATCCCCACAGCGCGAAGAAGGCGAGCAGCACAGTGACCAGGCGCCGCCAGCGAAAGCGCGCATGGGCCGGGGTAGGCGTGTCGTCGTCGATGACCGACGCGGCGTGCGGTCCGCCATCGGCCGCATGCACGGAGCCCGTGGCGAACGCCGCCGGCGCCACGCGGCCGCCGACGTAACCGGCCAATCCCGCCGCGAAGACGATCGCGGGGAACGGCACCGCCAGCGCGGCGATGGCGACCAATGCGATCGCGGCGATCGCCCACAGCGCGGGATGGCGCAGTGTCCGCGACCCCATCCGCCACGCCGCGTGCAGCACGATGGCGACGACCGCCGGCTTCACGCCATACAGAACCCCCGCCACCGCCGGCACGTTGCCGTAGGCCATGTACAGCCACGACAGCGCGATCAGCACGACGAGCGACGGCAGCACGAAGAGCGCGCCTGCGACGACGCCGCCCCACGTCCGGTGCATCAGCCAGCCGATGTAGGTGGCGAGCTGCTGCGCCTCGGGGCCGGGCAGCACCATGCAGTAGTTGAGCGCGTGCAGGAACCGGCGCTCGGAAATCCAGCGCTTCTCGTCGACGAGTTCGCGGTGCATCAGCGCGATCTGCCCGGCCGGGCCCCCGAAGCTCAGGCAGCCCAGGCGGAACCAGTACCGCAGCGCCTCGGCGCGCGTGGGCGCGCGCGGGGCGTGCGTTTCACTGTGGGGATCGATCACGCGACTTCCTGCACGCGCAGCTTCTCCGGATACCAGCCGTGCGTCTCGGTCTGCGCCTCGCGGCACCATGCATAGAGCGAGTCGTACACGAGCATGCCCCACTTCAGCATCGCATGGTCGTCGGCAAACATCGCCGACAGGCCGAGCGACGTCGCGAGGAGGCCCGGCGCCTGCGCGGCCAGGTGCAACGAAGACGTGTCGGCGCCGCGCACAATGGTCGCGAGTGCGTCAAGCGCCGGGTGCGCGAGCTTGTGGATGCGGATGAACGCGTCGAAGCTGCAGTCGGCACCGACATGCGTATAAGTGACGTCCGGAATGTCGTAGGCGGTCGCGCCGTTCGCCGTGGCGAATGCGCGCACGTCCTGGTTGGGGACGTAGAAGAACTCGGCGGAGGGATCGATGAAGCGCCGGATGAGCCATGGACAGGCGATGCGGTCGATCTTGGGGCGCTCGCGCGTGA
>Ga0315271_10000652_pt1 | contig 19754 bp, 16 predicted proteins | sample C3_top_MG_FD_204664 | JGI IMG/M metagenome (GOLD analysis project Ga0315271, IMG submission 204664) | Sediment microbial communities from Yellowstone Lake, YNP, Wyoming, USA - C3_top | ecosystem: Environmental > Aquatic > Freshwater > Lake > Sediment | place: USA: Wyoming | collected 2017-08-01
GACCTCGCGGCAGACGAAGCGCAGGCCCCGGTTGCGCAGGAGGGCGCCGGGAACGAGTCCGGCCTCGGCCAGGACCTGGAAGCCGTTGCAGATCCCCAGCACGAGGCCGCCGTCGGCGGCGAAATCCGCCACGGCGCGCATCACCGGGCTGAAGCGGGCGATGACGCCAGCCCGCAGGTAGTCGCCGTAGGCGAAGCCGCCCGGCAGGACCACCGCGGCGACCCCCTCGAGGTCCGGCGACTCGTGCCACAGCTCGACCGGCTCGGCGCCGGCGAGGCGGAGCCCCCAGGTCGTGTCCTGGTCGCAGTTCGAGCCCGGGAAGACGACGACGCCGACGCGGACGCCCATCAGGCCTCTTCCGGGCCTCCGGCCCGGGCCGTCGTGGAGGAAGCGCCGCCGAGGGCCTCAACGACGTGCTGCTCGATGAGCGGGTTCGCCAACAGCTCGCCGGCGAGGCGCTCCACGATCGCCCGCGCGGCCGCCTGGTCGGGCGCCTCGACCGTCAACTCCACCCGGCGCCCCACGCGCACGTGGCTCACACCGGCCAGGCCGAGGTGGGACAGGCTCTGCTCCACGGCCCGCCCCTGCGGATCGAGGATCCCCTCCTTCGGGGTGACGTTGACGGCGAACCGGAAGCTGGCGGCGGGGGCCTCAAGCGTGCTCATGGGGCGACCACGTCCTCCTCCAGGTAGCGGGCGAACGATGCCCCGGTGATCCGCTCGAAGGCCTCGACGTAGCGAGCGCGGGTGCCGGCCACCACGTCGGCGGGCAGGGCGGGCCCGGGGGGCGTCTTGTCCCAGGGCTGCGCGTCGAGCCAGTCGCGCACGTACTGCTTGTCGTAGCTCGCCTGGGCCCGGCCGGGCTCCCAGGCCGCCGCTTCCCAGAAGCGCGACGAGTCGGGTGTCAGGACCTCGTCCGCGAGGACAAGCTCGCCGGTCGCCCCATCCACGCCCATCTCGAGCTTCGTGTCGGCGAGGAGGATCCCGGCCCGCCCGCAGACGGCGGCGCCCCGCTCGAAGACCCGCAGCGCGATCTGGCGCACCGCCTCCGCTCGCTCGCCCCCGACGAGGGCGACCAGCGCGTCGAAGTCAATCGGCTCGTCGTGGCCCACCTTGGCCTTGGTGGACGGCGTGAAGATCGGGGCCGCCAATCGGTCGCCCTCGCGCAGGCCCGCGGGCAGCGCGATCCCCGAGACGCGGCCGGTGGCCCGGTAGTCCTTCCAGCCGGAACCGGCGAGGAATCCTCGAACGACGCACTCCACCGGGATGATCTCCAGCCGCCGGCAGATCATCGAGCGGCCCCGGAGGTCGCTCGCGGCGGGCGCGTAGGACGGCGGCAACGCGGCAGGGTCGGTCCCGAGGAGATGGTTCGGCACGATGTCGGCCGTCTGGGCGAACCAGAAGCGCGACAGCCCGGTCAGGACGCGGCCCTTGTCGGGGATGGTCGTCGGGAGGACGACGTCGAACGCGGAGAGGCGGTCCGAGGCCACGAGGAGCAGGCGATCGTCGCCCAGGTCGTGGAGGTCCCGGACCTTGCCCGCACGGACGAACCCCGGGACGAGGGTCACGGCCGGGCCTCGCCGGCGGACGCGCCGGTCGGGGGCGTGGCGGCGAGGTCGGGGCGGCGGGCCGGATCGATCGCGTCGAGGCGGGCGATGACGGTGCGCACGTGGTGCAGGAAGCCGGCGTCGTCGAAGCAGGCGTCGAGGCGGGCCAGCGTCAGCCTGCCCGCCACGGCAGGGTCGGTGGCCAGGAGCCCGTGCAGCTGGACCCGGTCGTCCGCGGCGCGGAGGGCATTGCGCTGGACGATCGCGTAGGCCTCCTCGCGGGCGAGCCCCCCTTCTTCGACGAGGGCCACGAGGACGCGGCTGCTCGCGTGCAGCCCGAGGCCGCGCTCGATGTTCTCGCGCATCCGGTCGGCCCGGACGACGAGGCCCTCCACGAGGCCCGTCATCTTCGCCAGCATGTAGTCGAGCAGGATCGTCGAGTCGGGCAGGAGGACGCGCTCGGCCGACGAATGGCTGATGTCCCGCTCGTGCCAGAGGGGCTGGTTCTCGAAGGCCGCCCCGGCATAGCCGCGGAGCAGGCGCGCCAGGCCGGCGATCCGCTCGGCCACGATCGGGTTGCGCTTGTGGGGCATCGCGGAGCTGCCCTTCTGGCCGATCCGGAACGGCTCCATCAGCTCGCCGATCTCGGTGTGCTGCAGGTTGCGGACCTCGGTCGCGAAGCGCTCGAGGGAGCCGCCGGTGATCGCGATCGCGGCCACGACCGCGGCATGGCGGTCGCGCTGGACGATCTGGGTGCTCACCGGGTCCGCCTCGAGGCCCAGGTCCGCGAGGACCTCCGCCTCCAGGTCGGGGGCGAGGTGGCTGTAGGTGCCGACCGGCCCGGAGATCTTGCCGGCCGCCGCATCCTCGAAGGCGCGAGCGAGGCGGAGCCGGTCGCGATCGAGCTCAAAGGCCCAGCCGGCCAGCTTGTGGCCGAGGGTCGTCGGCTCGGCGTGGACGGAGTGGGTCCGGCCCATCATCACCGTGCTGGCCTCGGCGCGGGCGCGGGCGATCACCGCGACCAGGAGCCCGTCTACGCCCCGCAGGAGCAGGTCGCCCGCGGCCCGCAGCTGCAGGGCCAGCCCGGTGTCGACGACGTCGCTGCTCGTGAGGCCAAGGTGGAGGTAGCGACCGTCCGGCCCGACCGCCTCGGCGACCTGGCTGACGAAGGCGATCACGTCGTGGTCGGTCGTGCGCTCGATCTCGGCGATCCGGGCCACGTCGATCCGGGCGCGCTCCACAATCACGGCAAAGGCGGCTCCCGGGATCATGCCCCGCGCCACCTGCGCCCGGGCAACGGCCAGCTCGACCCGGAGCATCGCCCCGAAACGGGCCTCGTCGGACCAGGCCGCGCCCATCTCGGGGCGCGTGTAGCGCCGGATCACCGGGCCGCCCCCGCGGTCGCCGACGGCCTCGCGAGCGCCGCCGCGCCGGCCGCGATGTCCCGCCGGCGTCTCATGCCGGCGAAGTGCACCGCGTCCGCGGCGCGCTCGGCCGCCGCGCGTGCGGTCGCGATGTCACCGCCCCGGCCGACGAGGGCCAGGACGCGCCCGCCGTCGGTCTCCCACGCACTACCCGCCGTGAGACGCGTGCCCGCGTGGAAGACGAGGGCGCCGGTCGCACCGGCCGCGTCGAGCCCGCAGATGGCATCGCCGGCGGACGGGGCCGCAGGGTAGTCGCGCGTTGCGAGGACGATCGCCACCGCCGCATCCGGCGTGGCCGGCAGAACGTCACCGGCGAAGCGTGGCGCCCCTTGGGCCGGGTCGAGGGCGCCGCGGGCCACCGCGAGGAGGAGCGGCGCGAGGGGAACCGCCACGCGCGGCAGGATCGCCTGCGTCTCCGGGTCGCCGAGTCGCGCATTGAACTCGAGCAGGACCGGGCCGCGCTCGGCGGTCAGGATCAGGCCGGCGTACAGCGCACCGCGGAACGGCACGCCGCGGCGGGCCAGCTCCGCGAGAGCCGGACGGTGGAAGTGGGCCAGCACCTGCGCCACGAGCGCGTCGTCGACGTCGGGGAGGGGCGAGTACGCGCCCATGCCGCCGGTGTTCGGGCCCGTGTCCCCGTCGCCCAGCCGCTTGTGGTCCCGCGCGGCCGGCAGCGCCAGCGCAACCCTGCCGTCGCACAGGGCGATGACGCTCGCCTCCGGGCCGCGAAGGCGCTCCTCGACCACCACCCGCGGCGCGCCACTCGGGTCCGCGCCGTCCGCGAAAATGGCGGCGAGAGCCTCCTCTGCTTCGGCGGTGCCATCGCAGACCGTGACCCCCTTGCCGGCCGCGAGGCCGTCGGCCTTGATCACGACGCCACCGCAGTCGCGCGCGAGCGCCGCCGCGAAGGCGCGGGCGGGCTCGAGCGCCGCGAACGCCCGGGCGCGGGCCATCGGGATCCCGGCGGCCTCGCCGATCTCGTGACAGAAGGCCTTGCTGCTCTCGATCCGGGCCGCGGCCGCGCTCGGCCCGAACACAGGGATCCCCGCGCCGGCGACGGCGTCGGCCACGCCCGCCGCGAGCGGTGCCTCCGGCCCGACGACCACGAGGTCCGCCCCGAAGGCAAGCGCCGCTGCGGCGACGGCCGTCCCATCCGTGGCCGCGATCGAGGCATCGGCGCGAACGCCGGGGACGGTCGCGAGCCCGGCACTGCCCGGGATCGCCAGGATCTCCTCGGCGCCGCCCTCGCCCGCCAGCCGCCACGCGAGGGCGTGCTCGCGACCGCCGCCGCCGACGAGCAGGATCCGCCGCGGGACTGGGAGCGCGGCGGTCATCCCGCCCCCGCCCCCGCCGCGTCGGCGCCGCGTGCCACGTCGGCGTCGCGGGACACTTCGGCAGCGCGTGCCGCCTCGGCGCCGCGGGCCGCGTCGGGGGCAGCGCGTGCCGTGCCGAGCGGTCGATCGTGCATCACGACCGTCTGGGTCCGCTCGGGGCCGACCGAGACGAGCCGGATCGGCACGCCGGCCAGCGCCTCGAGCGCGCCGACGTACGCGCGCGCATTGGCCGGCAGGTCGGCTGGCGTCCGGGCCTCGTGGATCGCCTCCGGCCAGCCCGCGAAGCGCTCGTAGATCGGGGTGGCCCTGCCCACCTCCTCGGCCGAGGCCGGCCAGCGCTCTGCGCGCCTGCCGTCGATCTCGTAGGCGACGCACAGGAGGATTTCGTCGATCCCCGAGAGGATGTCCAGCTTGTTGAGGACGATGCTGCTCACGCTGTTCACATCGACGGCGTAGCGCAGCGGCACCGCATCGAACCAGCCGACGCGGCGGCGCCGTCCCGTCGTTGTCCCGAACTCGTGGCCGCGCGTCGCGATCCCCTCGCCGATCGCGTCCTTCAGCTCGGTCGGGTACGGACCGGCGCCCACGCGAGTCGTGTACGCCTTCATCACGCCGATCACCTCGGAGACCTGGAGCGGGCCGACGCCGCCCCCGGTGCAGGCCCCCCCAGCGACCGGGTTGGACGAGGTGACGAACGGGTAGGACCCGTGATCCAGGTCCAGGAGCGTGCCCTGGGCCCCCTCGAGCAGGACGTGCTCGCCCGCGCGCAAGGCGTCCTGGATGAGGGTGGTCGTGTCGGCGATGTTCGGGCGAAGGCGGGCGCCCCAGCCGAGGGCCTCCTCGAGGATGGCCTCGACGAGGAACGGCTCGCCGGGATCTCCGAGGTGTGCCAGGTGGGCGTTCGCGTCGGGGACCACGCGCTCCAGCTTGTGGCGAAGTGCTGCCGGGTCGAGGAGGTCCTCCATCCGGACTCCGACACGGGCGGCCCGGTCCGCGTAGGCGGGCCCGATCCCGCGGTTCGTCGTCCCGATCCCCTCCCGGCCGAGTCGCGCCTCCGACGCCCGGTCCTGGGCAACGTGATACGGAAGGATCACGTGCGCGGCGTGCGACACGCGGACCCGGGAGGCATCGACCCCGCGCGCCGCGAGGCCGTCGAGCTCGCGGATGAGGGTCGCCGGGTTCACCACGACGCCGGGGCCGATGAGCGGCACGATGTGCGGATAGAAGACACCCGACGGGACGAGGTGGAGCTTGAAGACCTCCGTCCCCAGCACGATCGTGTGGCCCGCGTTGTCGCCGCCCTGGTAGCGGACCACCCAGCGCACCTGCTCGGCGAGGAAGTCGGTCGCCTTGCCCTTCCCCTCGTCGCCCCACTGGAGGCCGACGATCACGGTTGCCGGCATCGCCGCGCTCCTTCGGTCGCGCCGCGGGCCGAACCCGGGCAATGAAAAAGGCCCTCGGCGCACACGCCGGGGACCTGAGGGATGGACGGACCCCGTCTTCCGACGCCGCGGAGCAGCCCGGGATCGGTGAATGAGGCCGCTCGACGTGACGGGGAACCGGGGGGCCGACCTCTGACGATGGCTCGACTCCTGCGGGTCGGGACGCCGGGGCGTCCCGGGCGGCGGGGACCGGCGGAGTATATCAGGCCGCTCCCCCCGTCCGGTCCTGGCGGTCTCGGCGGCATGACCTTCCGCGCCCGGCGCCGGTACCTTCCGACGACCCGGCGACCGTGCGTCGGCGCCGTACGCTTCCTGCGTGATCCGCCTGCTCGGAGCCTTGGGCCTGCTGGCCCCGATCGGAGTCGTCCTCCTCGTCGCGCTCGCGTTGTCCGGCGCGGCCCTCGACGGCACTGACCGCGGCGCGGTTGGGGCCGCGGTGGGGATGCTCGTCGGGATCGCGCTCGCCTGCGCGGCCGTCACGATCTGGCTGCGGGCCCGCATCGTGCCCGTCGTGCGGGCGACAGAGCAGGTTGCGCAAGGGAACACCCAGGCGACGATCCCCGCCTTCCGGGGCGGCCTCGGCGGCCGGCTGGCCGACGCGCTCCGCGCCCTATCCACGACGCTGGCCGAGACCCACGACGCGGCCACCACCGACAAGCTGACTGGGATCGCCAACCGGCCCGCGATTCTCGCCGCCCTGTTCAGCGAGGTCGAGCGCGCCGGCCGCTACGACCGGCCCCTCGCCGTCGCGTTCGTCGACATCGACCTCTTCAAGACCGTGAACGACACCTACGGCCACGAAGCCGGCGACGTCGTCCTGCGCGACGTGGCCGGAACCCTGCGGGCCAACCTCCGCACGACGGACACGCTGGGTCGGTACGGGGGCGAGGAGTTCATGGTGGTCCTCCCGGAGACGGGCGCCGTCGCGGCGGCGGCCCTCGCCGAGAAGCTCCGCCAGCTCGTCGGCGCAGCCAGGCACCAGATCGACGGGCACGGGACGGTCTCCATCACCGTTTCGATCGGAGTTGCCATCGGCGTCGGGCGCACGCTCCGGGTCGAGGCGCTCGTCCGCGATGCGGACGCCGCCATGTATTCCGCGAAGGCCCTCGGCCGCAACCAGGTCTATCTCTTCGAAGAGCCCGACGAGGACTCCCGCATCCCGCGCGCCCCGATCTCGCCGGAGGGGCGCGCCCGCGCGGTCGAGGTCGGGCGACTCGCGGGGTCCGCCGCGGAGCTGGCACTCATCCAGACGCTGATCCCGTACCCGAACCACCGGGGCCAGCCCTCGGCGCGGATCGCGACGCTCTCGGTCCTCCTCGGGCGCCGGCTCGGCCTGCCCGCCGCCGACCTCGAGCGGCTGCGGCTGGCGGCCCTGCTCCACGACGTCGGCAAGCTGGCCCTCCCCGAGGAGATCCTGGAGAAGCCGTCGGCCCTCACCTCGCAGGAGTGGTCGGCCGTGGTCCAGCATCCCCGGATCGGCCAGGTCATCCTGGAGCACGCCGCGGCCATCAAGGACGCCGTGCCGATCGTGCTCCACCACCACGAGCACTTCGGCGGGAACGGCTACCCCTTCGGGTTGCGCGGCCAGGAGATCCCGCTCGGGGCCCGGATCGTGGCCCTCGCCGACGCCTACGACGCGATGGTCCAGGACCGTCCCTACAAGCGGGCCATGAGCCACGACGCGGCCATCCTCGAGATGAGCCGCCACGCGGGAACCCAGTTCGACCCTGACCTCGTCGACGCCTTCGTCGAGATGTTCGCCGACGGGATCCCGGACCTTGACCCGAAGCTGGTCGCCCTCGTCGCGAACGGTCCGACCCCGCTCCGGCCGTCGACCGCCGGCCGCCGCCCACCCGCGCGTCGCCGCACGGCCGCCGGGTAGTCCTTCCTCGCCGGGAGGACCACCGCGCGCCGGCCGCGCGCGTGCCGCGGGTCCGTCGCGGTGAGCCGCGGATAAGGCCCGGGTGAGCGGCCGTCGCTAGGGTTCGCCTCCGGCGGGTCGGCACCGGTCGTTCACGCAGGCCCGCCGCCACCCGCCACGACCCGCCGTCCATGCGAGAGGCCGCGCCCCGGCAGTCCGGGCCGGCCAGGAGGGAACGGACCGATGAACAGGGTCCTCTTGACCGGGCGGCTGACCCGGGACCCCGAGATGCGCGCGCTCGCGTCCGGAAAGCACGTCACGACGATGTCCGTGGCAACCAACGAGTACATCGGGAACGGCCGCGAGAAGGCGGAATACCACGCCGTGATCACGTGGGACCGGCTCGCGGACATCTGTGCGCAATACCTGGGGAAGGGCTCGATGGTCGCCATCGAGGGGCGGCTCCAGACGCGCCAGTGGGATGACGAGGCCGGAAAGCGGCACTGGAAGACCGAGGTCGTCGCGGTGTCGCTCGAGATGCTCTCCGGGCGCAAGAAGAAGGACTACGCCGCCGACGCGCTGGCTGCCCAGGTGAACGCGATCGACGACGAGCCGGCCGACGGAACCGGGGCTGCATTCCTCGCCGCCGGCGACCCGGAGGCGGAGGAGCTCGAGGTGGCGGCGGTCGCCTGACCTCGAACGTCATCCGCGGCGGGCGTCGTCCTCCCTGGCGCCCGCCGCTTCCCCGCGCCCGTCAGTGCAGCTCGAAGAACGAGACCGCGAGGATCACGTAGACGATCACCAGGAGGGCGCCCTCGAGCCAGTTCGACTCGCCGTCGAGGGCGATGAGGGCGCTGATCCCGACGGCGGCCCCCACGGCAACGATCTCGAGCGGCATGAAGACAAGGTTCATGGGCTGGCCCATCAGTGCCCCCAGGATCACCAGGACGGGGCCGACGAAGAGCGCCACCTGGAGGCTCGAACCGTAGGCGACGGCCATCGAAAACTCCATCCGGTTCTTCCAGGCGAGCTGGACGGCCACGAGGTGCTCGGCCAGGTTGCCGATCGTCGGGATGAGGATCACGCCGACGAAGATCTCGGAGAGCCCGAAGGTCTCGATGAACGGCTCGATGGAGCCGACAAGAATCTCGGAGAGGGCGGCCAGCAGGGCAGCGGCCGCGAGGAGGACGACGATCGCCGTCGAGCGGCTCCAGGCCGGCCCGCCGTGCTCGGCCGCCGGCTCGTGGCCGCCGAGAGTCCGGCTCGAGTTGGTGAACTGGAAGACGAGCGAGAGCACGTAGCCGACGATCAGGATCCCGGCCACCAGGACTGACTCCTCGGTGATCGTCCCGGCGTCGCCGGGGCCGGTGCTGAGCGCGAAGACCGCCGGCACGAAGAAGCCGATCGCGGCCACCACGAGGAGCGCGGCGTTCGAGCCCGCGACGCGCGGATCGAAGTGCTGGATGCCGTTGCGGATCCCGCCGAAGAGCACGCTGGCCCCGAGGACCAGGAGCAGGTTCCCGATGATCGAGCCCGTCAGTGACGCCTTGACCACGTCGATGAGACCGGCCTGCAGGGCGAAGAAGGCGATGATCAGCTCGGCGATGTTGCCGAACGTGGCGTTGAGGATGCCGCCCACCTGCGGGCCGGAGAGGGCGCCGAGGCGCTCGGTGGAGAGGCCGACGACCCAGGCGAGCCCGAGGATCGCCACGGCGGACACCACGAAGAGGATCGTCGGATCGGCGCCCACGACCCAGGCAAGGACGATCGTGATGAGCGAGACGGCGACCGTGGCGAGCACCAGCACCCGCGCGACCGGCGAGAGCACGCCGAGGACGGGAAGGCGCGCGGCGGCGGCAATCATGACGGGGCGACTCTAGCGGTCGGGGTCCGCGCCGTAGAGGCCGCGGCGCGCGATTCCCGTCGCCGCGGCCACGCGGCGAGCGGCCTCGCCCCGGGCGACGCCGGCAGCGGTGAGGCGCTCGACCTCGGCCCGCGCCGCGGCGATAGCATCCTCCCGCGCCGCGCCCGCGGCCTCGTCCCGTGTGGCCGCGGCGTCGCCGACGACGATGACGATCTCGCCCCGGGCCGGAATCGTGCCGTCGGCGGCGGCGCCGGCGAGCTCCGCAAGGCTCGCGCGGCGCACCTCCTCGTGGAGCTTCGTGAGCTCCCGGCAGACGGCGGCGGGTCGCTCCGGTCCGCACGCCGCAACCAGGTCGACAAGGGTGGCCGCGAGGCGGCCCGGCGCCTCGAAGAGCACGCTCGTCCGCGGGTCGGCGGCGAGGCGAGCGAGGCGAGTCCGCCGCTCGCGCCCGGTTCGCGGCAGGAAGCCCTCGAACGCCCAGCGCGGGCCGGCAATCCCCGATGCGACGAGGGCGGCCAGCACCGCCGAGGGCCCCGGGATCGGCACGACGGCGCCGCCCTCGGCGGCCCATGACGCGACGAGTTCGCCGCCGGGATCCGAGACGAGCGGCGTGCCGGCATCAGTGACGAGCGCGAGGTCGGCGCCGCGGCGCAGGTGTTCCAGGAGCTCCGGGCCCCGGGCCGCCGCGTTGCGGGCGTGGTAGCTCACGAGGCGCGTGGCCAGGCCGTGACGCGCGAACAGGCGGCGCGTGTGGCGGGTGTCCTCGGCCGCGACGAGAGGAACGCTGGCCAGGATCTCGAGCGCACGGAGCGTCACGTCGCCGAGGTTCCCGATCGGGGTCGCGACGACGAAGAGGCGGCCCGCGGATGTCGGCTGCCCCGCGGCCGGCGCGGGCGATCCGGCGGTGCTCGCGGCCGGCGCGCCGCGCGCGTTCGGGCCGACGTTCGCCGCCGGTCTCGGCTTCACGGCCGGGCGCTGCCGGGCCGTCGGCGCGGGTAGAGGTAGTCGAGGCCGGCCGTGCGCAGCCCCAGCTTCGCCACCGGCGGCACCTGGCGCTTGAACTCCGACCCGGCCACCATCCGCTCGACCCGGGCCACGGCCGCCGCGTCGAACCCGAGGGCCGCGAGCTCGGTGGCGTTCCGGCGCCGGTCGATCATCCAGAAGAGGAGGCGGTCGAGCTCGTGGTAGGTGAAGCCGGCCTCCGTCTCGTCCGTCTGGCCCGGCCAGAGGTCGGCCGACGGCGCCTTGCGCACGATCGCGTCGGGGACGCCCATGGCCAGCGAGAGCTGGCGCACCTGGGTCTTGTAGAGGTCGCCGACCGGGTTGAAGGCGCACGCGCTGTCGCCGAAGAGGGTCGTGTAGCCGATGAGCGATTCCGTCTTGTTGCCGGTGCCCACGACGAGCCCACCCCACGAAACCGACATGTCGTACAGGACGGTCATCCGCGCCCGCGCCATGAAGTTGCCCCGCCGCAGCGCCGAGGCCGCGAGCGCGTCTGCGCCGCCCGCGCCCGGCTCGACAGCCCCACCGGCCCCGGTGCCGAAATAGCCGTCCACCATCGGGCTGATGTCGACGAGGCGGCTCGCGCATCCGAGGCGCGCCACGACCTCCTCCGCGTCCGTGTGCGAGGCCGGCGACGAGGTCCGGTAGGGCAGCATCAGGCAGAGAAGCTGCTCCGCCCCGATCGCCTCCGCGACGAGGAAGGCCACCAGCGCCGAGTCGATGCCGCCCGAGAGCCCCAGGACGACGCGCTCGAAGCCCGCCTGGCGCAGCTGGCCCCGGATGAAGCCGGCAATGACGCGCCGGGCAACGTCCGTGTCGATCCGGAGGTCCTCGGGGAGCTCGAACGGCAGCGCGGGGCCTTCGCTCACCCTCCCACCGCCGCGTCGGCGTCGGGTTCCCGCGCGAGGTCCGCCCGCTCGGCCACGATCCTCCCCAGCTCGCGCGCGAGCAGCTCAGGGCGCTCGTCGCGCAGGAGGGGCAGGGCGATCCGCTCCCGGCGCACGTCGTCGAGGGCAACGTCCGCGTAGACCAGGGCCTCGTCGTAGAGCGGGGCCCGCGCCAGCGTCTCACCGCCCGGGCCGATCACCTCGCTGCCGCCCCAGAAGCTGATCGATTCGTCCACGCCGACCCGGTTGCAGAAGACGACGACGCTCGTCGTGAGCTGGGCATAGGCGCGCAGCAGGGAGCGCCACGAGGCCGCGGTCCCGAGCCCCTCGGCGTGCGACGCAGCGAGATCGCGCCCCGGCGACGACGAGACGTTCACGAGAACCTGCGCCCCGTCGAGGGCCAGGACCTGGGCCGTGCCGAGATGCCAGAAGTCCTCGCAGATGGCGAGTCCGACGCGGACCCCCAGGCGTGATGGGACGGCCCGGATCGCGTCGCCCGCGGCGAAGAAGCGCCGCTCGTCGAAGAGGCCGTAGGTGGGCAGGTGCACTTTGCGCTGGACGTGGCGAATGGCCCCGTCCTCGAGGAGGGCGGCAGCGATGAAGAGGCGGTGATCGGCCGATTCCTCCACGAAGCTCACGACCGCGGAGCAGCCGTCGGTCTCCGCGGCCAGTGCCGCGAGGCGTGGGTCGTCGAGGCGCATCGCGACCTCGCCGGCGAGGTCCTGCAGGAGATAGCCGGTCAGCCCGAGCTCCGGGAAGACCACCAGGGCTGCGCCACCGGCCTGCGCCTCGCGGATGACCTCGGCGTGGCGCTCAAGGTTCGCTTCGAGATCCCCGAGGCGCGGGGCGAGCTGGGCGAGGGCGATGCGGACCGGTTGCACGGTCGGAGTCTAGCAGCGGCCCCGCCCCGCACTTCTCACCCGAAACGCCCACACCGCGCAGTGCATTCGAGGGTGACGAGGCGCCGCTGCCGGTGCTAGGCTGGCGCGCACCCGGGCGGCCCGAGGAGAGAGCGGGCTGCCGTTTGCGTGTGTGACCGTCCCCTGCCCGGGACGGAGAAGAGGAGGACCAACGAGCATGCCCGGAACTCCGTGGCGCTCCCGACTCGCCGTCCTTGGAGCCACGACCGCGATTCTCGTCGCGGCCTGCGGCGGCGCGGCGACCCCGACCCCGGCCCCGGCGACGGCGGCCCCCACCACAGCGCCGGCCACCGAGGCCCCGTTCGTGGCCCTCGCCTACCCGGCGACGGGCGGCGACGTCGACTGCGCGAACAAGAAGTTCAATGGCGCCGACTACACAGGCCAGTTCAAGAAGATCTACGCCAAGGACGCCAAGACCGTCGTCTTCGAGCTGTGCGTCCCCGACGTCGCCTTCCTGTCGAAGATCGCGTTCAGCTCGTTCGCGATCAACGACACGGAGTGGCTCAAGGCCAACATCGACCCGACGAAGGCCGACAACCAGGCGATCGTCACCAATGTCAACGGGACCGGCCCGTACATGCTCAAGAACTGGAACCGCGGCGCCGAGATCGTCATGGAGGCGAACCCGAACTGGCGCGGTGACCCGGTCAAGGCCAAGACCCTCGTCTTCCGCTGGAGCGCCGAGGCCACCCAGCGGCTGACCGAGATCCAGGCCGGCACCGTCGATGGAATCGACAACGTCAGCCCGACCGACTTCTCGACCGTCCAGGGCGATCCGACCCTCCAGCTGCTGAACCGGCCGGCCCTCAACGTGATGTACCTGGGCATGAACAACACGTTCCCGCCCTTCGACAACGAGAAGGTCCGCCAGGCAGTCGCCCAGGGCATCGATCGTGACCGGATCATCAAGAACTTCTACCCGGCGGGCTCCGAGACCGCCGCCTACTTCACCCCCTGCGCGATCGCGAACGCGTGCGTGGGCGACCCGTGGTACACGTTCGACCCGGCCGCGGCCAAGAAGCTCCTCGCCGAGGCCGGCTTCCCCGACGGATTCAAGACCACGATCCACCTGAGGGACGTCGTGCGCGGCTACCTGCCCGACCCCAAGGGCGTCGCCCAGGACCTCCAGGCCCAGCTCAAGGCCAACCTCAACATCGACGCCGCCATCGACGTCCAGGAGTCGACCACCTACATCGACAACGCCAACGGCGGCAAGCTCGACGGCCTGCACCTTCTGGGCTGGGGCGCCGACTACCCGGACATGACGAACTTCGTCGACTACCACTTCGGCGCTGGAGCCTCGCCCCAGTTCGGCAAGCACTTCGACGACCTGACGGCGGCCATCGCCGAGGGCGCGTCGGGAGCGTCCGACGAGGCCCGCAAGCCGTCCTACGAGAAGGTCAACAACCTCATCAAGCAGCACGTCCCGATGGTCCCGATCGCCCACGGCGGCTCGGGCGTCGCGTACAAGGCCGACGTCACGACCCCGAACGTCTCCCCGCTCGGCAACGAGTACTTCGCGACCATGGGCCCGGGTGACCGCGCCCAGTTCGTGTGGATGCAGAACGGCGAGCCCGGCGGCCTCTACTGCGCCGACGAGTCGGACGGCGAGTCGCTCCGGGTCTGCGAGCAGATGTCCGAAGCGCTCTACGGCTACCAGATCGGCGGGGTCATCCCCGAGCCCGCCCTGGCCGAGAAGTGCGAGCCCAGCGCCGATCTCATGACCTGGACCTGCACACTCAAGGAGGGCGTCAAGTTCGCCAACGGCGCGACGTTCGACGCCAACGATGTCGTCCTCTCCTACGGCATCCAGTGGGACGCCGCCGACCCGCTTCACAAGGGCCGGGACAACTCGTTCGTCTACTTCCCCGGCCTCTTCGGAGGCTTCCTCAACCCCCCGCCGGCCCAGTAGCAGGTCGACGGGCAACCTGGCGAACGTAGTAGTCGGGGGGCGCCACGGCGCCCCCCCGACGGATTCCGTCGCCGGTCCTGATCCACCGGCCAGCGCGGGGCACCCATGCTGCAGTTCGTCGGCCGTCGCCTGCTCTCGGCGATCCCGGTCATGCTCGGGATCGTCTTCCTCGTGTTCGTCATGGCCCGGGTCATTCCGGGAGACCCCTGCTACGCGACGTACGGCGAGAAGGCGACGCCCGAGCTGTGTGCCGCGTTCAACGCGCGCTACGGGCTCGACGAGCCGATCTGGAAGCAGTTCCTCATCTACCTCGGGGCCCTTCTTCAGGGCGACCTGGGGACCTCCATCCGCTTCGGGCGCCCCGTCACGGACATCCTGGTCGAGCGGCTTCCCCTGACGATCGAGCTGACCATCTACGCGCTGTCCTTCGCGACGGTCGCCGGCGTTTCGCTGGGCCTGATCTCGGCCCTTCGCCGGAACTCGCCGGCGGACGTCGGAACGATGGTCGTCGCAAACTTCGGGGTTTCGACGCCCGTCTTCGTGCTCGGGCTCGTGCTCCAGATCATCTTCGCCGTCTGGCTCAAGGACACGATCTTCGCCTTGCCTCCGTCGGGACGGCTGACGCCCGGCACCGAAGTCATCCCGATTGCCGAGGCGTGGGGAATCCCGGACCTGAGCGGTCCGCTCGGGTCGCTCCTGAACTTCCTCTCGAACATCTACACCGCCAACGCGATCTTGACCCTCAACGGACCGCTCTTCGTCGACGCCGCCAGCCACATGATCCTGCCGGCCATCGCGGTCGGCACGATCCCGCTCGCGATCATCGCCCGCATGACCCGCTCGAGCCTGCTGGAGGTGCTCGGGGCCGACTTCATCCGGACGGCCCGGGCCAAGGGACTCCGCGAGCGGCACGTGATCCGCCGCCACGGGATGCGGAATGCGATGCTCCCCGTCGTGACGGTCGTTGGCCTTTCGATCGCCGGCTTCCTCTCGGGGGCCATCCTGACCGAGACGATCTTCAATCTGGCCGGGATCGGGCGGACGCTCTTCGAGGCGATCCAGGGCCGCGACTACATCGTCATCCAGGGCGTCACCCTGGTCGTTGCCCTCGGGTACGTGATGATCAACCTCGTCGTGGACGTCAGCTATGCCGTCCTCGACCCCCGGATCAGGCTGGGCTGAGCGATGGGCATGGACACGCTCAATGCCGAAGAGGGCCTGAGCCCACTCCCGCCGACGCCGGAGATGGCCGACGCCCTCGTCGAGCTCGATCAGCCTGCCTCCCTCTGGCGCGACACGCTGCGCAACATCGTCCGCCAGCGGTCCGCCCAGTTCGGCCTCGTCTTCCTCGGCATCTTCTTCGCGGTCGCGATCACCGCGCCCTGGATCGCCCCGTTCGATCCCAACATCCCGGTCATCGACGAGCCGTACAACCAGGATGTGAATCGCCAGGAGCTCAAGTACCTGAAGCCCTGCATCCACATCCTCGGCTGCCCCGAGGACCAGCCGCAGCACATCATGGGTCTCGACGGGAACCTGCGGGACGAGTTCAGCCGGGTCCTTTACGGGGCCCGGGTCTCGCTCTGGATCGGCTTTGTGACCGTCGGGTTCGCGATCGTGATCGGCACGATCATCGGGGCCATCGCCGGGTACGCGGGCGGGCGCACGGACAACATCCTCATGCGCTTCATGGACGTGATGCTCAGCTTCCCGAGCCTCCTCCTCGCGATCGTCATCGTGACCGTCCTGGGCTCCGGCCTCATCAACGCCCAGCTCGCGATCGGCATCGTCTCCATCCCGGTCTTCGCCCGGGTCATGCGCGCCTCCGTCCTCTCCATCCGCGAGACGGACTACGTGACGGCGTCGCGCGCCCTCGGCGAGACCGGCGGGGGCATCCTCTTCCGGCGCATCCTCCCGAACGCCCTCACCCCACTCATCGTCCAGGCGACCCTGGGGATCGGCGGAGCGATCCTGGAGGTCGCCGCGCTCTCCTTCGTCGGCCTCGGCGCCCAGCCGCCCCTGGCCGAGTGGGGCTCGATGATCGCCGCCGACCGGAAGTTCCTCACGACGGTCCCGACGCTGATCCTCTTCCCGGGCATGGCGATCACCCTGACCGTCCTCGCCTTCAACCTGCTCGGCGACGGGATCCGCGACGCGCTGGATCCGAGGCTCAACCGATGACGACGGTGACCGGCGGCGGCGCGACCATCGAGGATACGAGCGGCCCGGCCCGAGTCCGCCGCTTCACGGCCGGCGAGCGGCTCCTGGACGTGCACGACCTCGTCACCTCGTTCTACACGCGCGACGGCGTCGTGCGGGCCGTCAGCGGGATCAGCTTCCACGTCGACCGGGGCGAGATCCTGGGACTCGTCGGAGAGTCGGGCTGCGGCAAGAGCGTGACCTCGCTCTCGATCATGCGCCTCGTGGCGAAGCCCGGCCGCGTGGAGCGGGGCACGATCACTTTCGAGGGCCGGAATCTCCTGACCCTCTCGGGCGAGGAGATGCGCAAGATCCGCGGCGAGCGGATCGCCATGATCTTCCAGCAGCCGACTTCCTCGCTGAACCCGGTCTGGGATGCCGGCCGGCAGATCGCGGAGGTCCTCGAGGTCCATCGCGGGATGAAGCACAAGGCCGCCCTGGCGCGCTCGCTGGAGCTGCTGAGGATGGTGGGCATCCCCGACCCGGAGCGCCGCCTCAAGTCCTATCCGCACGAGCTGTCGGGCGGCATGGCGCAACGGATCATGATTGCCATGGCCCTCGCCTGCGAGCCGGAGCTCCTCATCGCCGACGAGCCGACCACCGCCCTCGACGTGACGATCCAGGCCCAGATCCTGGACCTCATGCGCAATCTGCGCGCCGAGACCGGGACGGCGATCATCCTCATCACCCACGACCTGGGCGTCGTCGCGGAGATGTGCGACCGGGTGGCGGTCATGTACGCGGGCGAGATCGTGGAGCAGACCGACGTCCGCACCCTGTTCGCCCACCCGAGCCACCCCTACACCCGCGGCCTGATCGGCTCGATCCCGGTTCCCGGCGTGATTCGCGAATCGCTGGAGGTGATCCCCGGGAACGTCCCGAACCTCATCGACCTGCCCCCGGCCTGCCGCTTCGCTCCGCGCTGCCTCATTCGCATCGAGGAGGCCGTCGCGGGGTGCGGCGAGGTGCATCCGGAGCTGCGATCACTCGCCGCCGGCCACGACGTCCGCTGCTTCCGCTATCACGAGCAGGATGGCACGACCCTCCGCGGCTCGGACGGGCCCGTCGCGTGACCGCGCCGGCTGGTCCCGTTCCCGCCGCGCCCGCGCCGACCGTGCCTGCGCCCGGCGCCGGCATCGACCCCGCGCAGCCCCTTGTCGTGGTCAGCGGCCTGGTCAAGCACTTCCCGATCAAGGGCGGGATGCTGCAGCGGAAGGTCGGCAGCGTGCAGGCGGTGGACGGCGTCGATCTCGTCGTGCGCCGCGGCGAGACGGTGGGCCTGGTCGGCGAGTCGGGCTGCGGCAAGACGACCGTCGGGCGGCTGATCCTGCGCCTCATCGAGCCGACGGCGGGATCGATCGTCTTCGACGGCCGGGACATCACGCGGATCAAGGGCAAGGAGCTCAAGCAATACCGGCGCCGCATGCAGATCGTCTTCCAGGACCCGTACGCGAGCCTCGATCCCCGCACCCCGATCGGCGACAGCATCGGCGAGGGCCTGCGGATCCATGGCATCGGGAACTCCCGCGAGCGGGCCGCCCGCGTGAAGCGGATCATGGACATGGTCGGCCTGCAGCCGTACCACGCCCGGCGCTACGCCCACGAGTTCAGCGGCGGCCAGCGCCAGCGGATCGGGATCGCCCGGGCTCTCGTCCTCGAGCCGGACCTCATCGTCTGTGACGAGCCGGTCTCGGCCCTGGACGTCTCGATCCAGGCGCAGGTGCTGAACCTGCTCAAGAACCTCCAGCGCGATCTCGGCCTGACGTTCATCTTCATCGCCCACAACATGGGTGTCGTGGAGCACATCAGCGATCGCGTCGCCGTGATGTACCTGGGACGGGTCGCGGAGATCACGGACCGGGAGCGGATCTTCGCTGCTCCGCGCCACCCCTACACCCAGGCGCTGCTCTCGGCGATCCCGATCCCCAATCCGGAGTTGCGCCGCAGCCGCGTGATCCTGACCGGCGACGTCCCATCCCCGGTCAATCCGCCGGGCGGCTGCCGGTTCCACCCGCGCTGCCCGCTCCGCGCCGAGCTTGGGAACCCGGATCGATGCAGCGCGGAGACCCCGGTGCTGGTCGACGCAGGCAACGACCAGCTCGTGGCGTGCCACTTCCGCGGACCGGAGGCAGCCGTCTCCTGAGCGGGGCGGCGTCCTCGGCCGGCCGGCCGGGTCCGGCCCGGCAACGGGCCGCCCAACCCCTCGCCGGTCGGGGGCGGCGTCAGACCGTCGTGCCGGCCGTGCGCGCGGCCGCGCCGACGTTCTCCGGCGTCACGTCCTCGGCGAAGTGGCAGGCCACCAGGTGGTCCGGTGTGATCTCGCGGAACTCGGGGGTCTCGGCCGAGCACCGCTCGGGCTTGCCCAACCGCTCCCGGAGCCAGCACCGCGTGTGGAAGCGGCAGCCGGACGGCGGGTTCGCAGGCGAGGGGATGTCCCCCGTGAGGACGACGCGCCGCTTGCGGTTGCGGGGGTTGGGATCCGGCACGGCGGACAGGAGCGCCACCGTGTACGGGTGGGCCGGGCTGGCATAGATATCGTCGACGTTCGCGAGCTCGACCATCCTGCCCAGGTACATGACCCCGACGCGGTCGCTGATGTGCTCGACCACCGCGAGGTTGTGGGCGATGAACAGGTAGGTCAGCCCGAGCTCCTGCTGGAGGTCGTCGAGCAGGTTGAGGACCTGGCTCTGGATCGACACGTCCAGGGCCGAGACCGGCTCGTCACAGACGACGAAGTCGGGGTTGAGGGCAAGCGCCCGGGCAATTCCGATCCGCTGGCGCTGGCCGCCGCTGAACTCGTGCGGGTAGCGATGGATGTGGCTCTGGTTCAGGCCCACGCGGGCGAGCAGCTCGCGAACGAGGTCCTCGCGCTTCTCCTTGTCCGTCAGCCCGTGGACCAGCGGCCCTTCGCCCACGATCTCCCCCACCGACATCCGGGGGTTGAGGCTGGCGTACGGATCCTGGAAGACGACCTGGAGGTCACGGCGGACCTTCTTCATCTCATCGCCCGAGAGGACCGTCGCCTTCTTGCCGGCCTTGCGCTCCTCCTCCGTGGGCACGTCGAAGAGGACCTTGTCCTTCAGGGTCACCTTCCCCGACGTGGCCGGGATCAGGCGGAGGATCACCTTGCCGAGCGTGGTCTTGCCGCAGCCGGACTCGCCGACGAGGCCGAGCGTCTCACCCTTGCGGACGTCGAACGAAACCCCGTCCACGGCGCGCACCGCGCCGATCGTGGTGATCCCGAGGAGGCCGCCCCGGATCTCGAAGTGCTTGACGAGGTTCTCGACGCGCAGGAGGTTCTCCCCGGCGGCCGGGGACGCGAGCAGCTCCGGGGTGGGGTGGTTGATCTCCATCTCGACTCCG
>Ga0315271_10000655_pt1 | contig 19747 bp, 15 predicted proteins | sample C3_top_MG_FD_204664 | JGI IMG/M metagenome (GOLD analysis project Ga0315271, IMG submission 204664) | Sediment microbial communities from Yellowstone Lake, YNP, Wyoming, USA - C3_top | ecosystem: Environmental > Aquatic > Freshwater > Lake > Sediment | place: USA: Wyoming | collected 2017-08-01
GTCGCACCGCCCCCACCCCTCCTCCCTCGAGGCGGCGCACCTGGCCGGGCTCTCCACGCTCGCAGGCCAGGCCGAACCGACGGCGGCCGCCGGGGAGCCCGGGTCCGCCGAGGCGCCCAGGCCCGGCGGGAGCCCGGACGCCGGCGCGCGTCCGCCGGTCCAGGCGGCCGGCCCCACCCCGATCCGGCCACCCACCGCCCCGTCGGTCGAGCTGCTGGTCCACGTGCGCCCCTACGCCCAGCGGGCGCTGCTCGACGGCGTCGAGATCGCCTCCGGAGACCAGCTGGTCCGCTTCCTGCTCACCTCGGATCGGCTCCACACCATCCGGCTCGAGCACGCCTGTTGCGCCCCCTTCCAGCGGGAGATCTCGGCCGGCGAGGCCGCCGCGCAGGGCGAGCTGCGCGTGCCGCTCGAGCCGAAGCCAGCCCGCCTCCGCGTCGAAGGGGCTCCCTCGACGCGCATCCTCGTCGACGGGCAGCTGGTCGGCACGGCCGGCGACTCGCAGCGCGCGCCGCTCCCCGTCCCCATCCCGGCCGGTGGCGAGACCCCCTATGAGGCCAACGGCAGCATCGTCCTCGTGCCACCTACCGGCCCCACCCGCAACGTCGTGGTCAGGCTGCGCGCCGGCGCCGAACTGGTCGTCGCCTCGCCCACCACGGAAGGCACGCCGTGACCACCATCGTCCCCCTGCTGCTGGCGCTCTCGCTGGCTGCCCCCGCCGAGCTCAAGCGGGCCAAGGATCGCTTCGAGTTCGGCGCCTGGGCCGCCTGCGCCGGCACCCTGCGCCCGTTCCTGGCCAGGGAGCCGGTCCTCACCGATGAGGAGGCGGTCGAGGCCTGGCGGCTGCTCGGCCTCTCCGAGTACCACCTCGGCGACCAGCCGGCCGCCCGCACCGCCTTCGTCAACCTGCTCTCCTACGACCCCGACTACACGCTCGACCCGTTCCTGGTGCCGCCGCCCATCGTCGACTTCTTCGACAAGGTGAAGCGCGACCACGAGCCGGAGCTGGCGCCGCTGCGGGAGCGGAAGCGGGCCCTGCGCGAGCAGCAGCGCCTGGCCGAGGAGGCCAAGCGGCGGCTGCTGGCCGAGGAGCAGGCGCGCAACGGGCCGCCCACCAAGGTGGTGCGGGTGCAGGAGCGCATCTACATGCTCAACTGGATCCCCTTCGGCGCCGGCCAGTTCCAGAACGGCGAGAAGAGCAAGGGGACCGCCATCGCCATCGGCGAGCTGACCCTGGGCGTCATCAACATCGCCGCCATCGTGGCCCACGGGCAGATCGCCGACGACCGCTCGCGCATGTGCACCTCGAGCGAGCCCAACTGCAGCTCCCCGCCCTACACCAACAGCGACCGGACGCTGCTCAAGAACCTGGAGACCGTGAAGTACGTCTCGGCCGGTCTCTTCTGGGCGCTCTACGGCTTCGGCGTCTGGGACGCCCACCGCCACTTCGTCCCCTACGTGGAGACCGAGGTCGGGCCGAGCGGCCAGACCAGCGGGCTCAAGGTCGGCCTGCAGGGGAGCTTCTGACCATGGCGACCTTGTCGGTGCGCGGACCCGGGGGCGAGGAACGGCGGGTGACGCTGACACGGCGGATCACCAGCCTGGGCCAGGCCCCCGAGAACGACATCGCGGTGGCCGATCCCTCCCTGCCCGCCACCGCCCTCCACCTCCACTTCGACGGCCGCGACCACGACGTGGCGGTCCACGAGGGGACGGCCATGACCGTCAATGGCCGCAAGCGCACCACCTGGCGGCTGGCCGCCGGCGACCGGATCCGGGTGGGCGCCACCGAGCTCTTCTTCGACCCCGGGCCGGCCGTGGCCGCCGCGCCCGCTCCCGCCGGACCACGCCTGGTGGCCCTCGACACCCTGGTGCGCTTCTCCGAGCGGCTGCTGGCCGCCACCGACCTCAACCGGCTCCTCGACGAGCTGCTCGACGCCCTGGTGGAGGTCACCCAGGCCGACAAGGGGTTCCTCATCCTCCTCGAGGACGGCGAGATGTCGGTCCGGGCCGCCCGCAACGTCGGCCGGGAGACCATCGAGGGGGCGGTGAGCCGGGTCTCCGACTCGATCGTCCGCCGGGTGGTCGAGACCGGCCGGCCGCTGGTGGTCGCCGACGCCCTGCACGACCTCGAGTGGTCCGGATCATCGTCGGTGGTGAACCTGAAGCTCTGCTCGGTGATGTGCGCTCCCCTGAAGCAGAAGGGCGAGGTCTTCGGGGTCATCTACCTGGGCAACGACAACGTGGTCTCGCTCTTCGACGAGCGGGCCCTCGAGGTGCTCACGGTCTTCGCGGCCCAGGCCTCGCTGCTGGTGCAGAACGCCCTGCTGCTCGACTCGCTGCGACGCGAGAACGTTGCGCTGCGAGAGGCGGTCACCACCAAGCGCTACGGCGACCTGGTCGGCTCGGGCGCGTCGATGCGCGAGGTCTTCCGCCGCATCGAGAAGGTGGCGGCCACCGACATCTCGGTGCTGATCACCGGCGAGACCGGCACCGGCAAGGAGGTGGTGGCTCGCGAGCTCCACCGCCGCTCCACCCGCGCCGCCGGCCCCTTCGTGGCCGTCAACTGCGGCGCCATCCCCGAGTCGCTGCTGGAGTCGGAGCTCTTCGGCCACGCCAAGGGAGCCTTCACCGGAGCGGTGGGCGCCCGGGTCGGGCGCTTCCAGGCCGCCGCGGGCGGCACCCTCTTCCTCGACGAGATCGCCGAGATGGCGCCGGCCCTTCAGGTCAAGCTGCTGCGCGCCCTGCAGGAGCGGGTCATCATGCGGGTGGGCGAGAGCCGCCCCGAGCCGGTCGACATCCGAGTGGTGGCCGCCACCAACAAGGTGCTGGAGGAGGAGATCAAGCGCGGCGCCTTCCGCGAGGACCTCTACTACCGGCTCAACGTGGTCTCGATCCACCTGCCGCCGCTGCGCGAGCGCGGCGACGACGTGGTGGCGCTGGCCCGCTACTTCCTGCAGCAGTACGCCAAGGAGTTCGGCAGCCGGGTGCGTGGCTTCACCCCCGCCGCCCTGCTGGCGACGCGGCACCACCCCTGGCCCGGCAACGTGCGCGAGCTGGAGAACCGCGTGAAGAAGGCGGTGGTGCTGGCCGAGCGGGCGCTGGTCTCGGCCGAGGACCTCGGGCTCGACGCCGACGTGCTGGAGCCCATCGCCCCGCTCACCCAGGCCACCCGCGAGTTCCAGAAGCGCTACGTCAACGAGGTGCTGGAGCGCAACCAGGGTAACCGGACCAAGGCCGCCAAGGACCTCGGCGTCGATCCGCGCACCATCTTCCGCCACCTCGAGCGGATGGAGGCGGAGCGGCGCGGCGAGGCCCCCCCGCCGGACGAGGAGGAGGCACCATGAGATCCACCCTGCCCGGCCGTGGCGCGCTGGCGCTCCTGCTCGGCGCCGCGCTGGCCGGCTGCCCGCTGCCGCAGACCCTGCCCGAGTACCCGAAGAACGGGCCCATCACGCCGCCCCGGATCCAGATGGACCAGGTGACGCCCATCGACACGCTGATCCTCGTGGACGTCGGCTGCGCCGTGTCCCCGGCGCCCACGTTCACGCTGGGCGCCAGGCTGATCGACGAGAACACCTACGAGGTGGTCGAGGTCCGCTGGTTCGTCGACTACGACCCGCTCACCGACAAGGCCAAGCCGGACATCCCGCCGTACATCATCGAGGGGGCGGCCGACGGCGTCACCATCGAGCGCGACGTGCGGAGCTACGCCTTCCTGCCCTACAGCTACGGCAGCGTGAGCGCCGGAGGCCTCCACATCGTGGAACTGGTGGTCTCCAACGGCTTCGCGCAGGAGCCGGTCCCACCCGCGCCACCCCTGGCCCGGCCCTGGCGGACGCCGCAGGTCACCTCCACGCAGAAGTTCGAGACCCAGTTCTTCCGCTGGGTCTTCCAGTTCGTCCCGACCGGCACGGCCGGCGCCCGCTGCAGCTACCCTTGATAGGCCCGTCCGCGCCCGGCGAGGCGGCCGGGACCGGAGCGCGTCTCAGGGCTGGTGGTTGTGGTTGGTCCGCTCGCGCGCCAGCTTGATGGCCTCGGCGGCGCCACGCGCCAGCTCGGCCTGCTCCACGGCGAACCGGTTCACCTGGGCCCGGTAGGCCCGGTGCAGCGCCAGCACCGCGTCACGGGCCCGCGCCAGCTCCTCCCGGCCGGCGAAGTCGCCCGGATCACCCTGGGAGATGTCGAGCCTGCAGCGGTCCTCGAGGTCGTCCAGCCGCTGCTCCCAGCCCTGCGACCAGACGTTGAAGCGGGCCACCACATCGCCACCGCCCACCTCACCGGACAGCTCGCCCCCCAGCTTCCAGGCCCGCTGGTTCAACTCCAGGTTGAGGGCCTCGAGCTCCTCGACGCAGACCCGCGCCACGGCGCGGGTCGGGAGGGCTCCCCTGGAGGGGGAGTGGTTCCCTGAGATGTTCCTCCCGATGCTGACCACCATGGCGCCGATCGACAGGGCGATGGCCAGGAGGTAGAGCGTCCACATCGCGAATCGGAATGGCCGCAGACGTGGATCCCGTTGGCTCACCGGGAGAATCTGCCTCAAGCCCCGAGCGCCGTCCACCTTCACCTCCACCGCCGGATCGCCATTGCGATGCTGCAATTGCAGTTCATTCTTGAAAGGCGTGGCCTGAAGGCGCGTCGGCCGGGGCCATGCAACCTCCCGTGATCACGGACAGCCGTCGACCAGCGCGGCTGGCAAGCCACTTGCTTATGGTATGGACCAGAAGGCTCTCTGGATCCGGTGGCGCTACCCCCCCCTGCGCCCCTGGGACCGAGGGCCTTCTTTTTTTCTTCTAGCGCCGTCCGACCTTCTTCTCCAGCTCGGCCAGGGGCAGCTCGAAGACCACCGGACGGCCGTGCGGACAGCGCGCCTTGAAGTCGATGGCGTCCAGGCCGTCCAGCAGCGCCCGCGCCTCCTGCGCCGTCAGCTCCTGGTTGGCCCGGACCGCGGCGTGGCAGGCCATGGTGGCCGAGAGGTCGTGCAGCGCCTCGTCGACGGCGCTCCCCCGCTCCAGCTGCTCCAGCTGCTGCGCCAGGTCGGTGAGCAGGCCGGGGAGCTCCAGCCCGCCGAGCAGCGCCGGCGCGCCCTTCACGGCGAAGGCGTCGCCGCCGAAGGGCTCCAGGTCGAGCCCGAGCGATCCCAGCTCGGCGACGTGGGCCTCCAGGGTCCGGGCCAGCGGGCCGGGTAGCGTGACCACCTGGGGGACCAGGAAGGGCTGGACCGGGACCTGGCGCAGCCGCTGTGCCTCACGCAGCCGGTGGAAGAGCAGCCGCTCGTGGCTGGCGTGCTGGTCGATGATCACCAGGGCGCCGCCCGGTGCCTCGCAGAGCAGGTAGGTCCTGGCGTGCTGGCCGAGGTAGCGCAGCGAGCCGAAGTAGCCGAGCGGCCGCGAGGGCTCGCCGTCCAGCACCGCCTGGAACTGGAGCGGCCTGCTCCCCTCCGGCGCCGGGGCGGGGAACGGCAGGAGCGCGCCGCTCTCCACCGGTGGGTGGATGGCCCTGGCCCAGGCCAGCACCGACGCCGTGTCCTCTGCAGCCATCGACGCCGCGCCACCGGACACCGCAGCCGCGCCGGCCGGGGCGCCGAGCCCTCCGAAGCGGCCGGGAGCTCCTCCCGCCCGCCCGAGCCACGGGGCGGTCCGGAGCGCACCGGCCACGGCGTGGTGGATGGCGTCCTGCACCGCACGCGCCTCGGCGAAGCGGACCTCCAGCTTCTGCGGGTGGACGTTGACGTCGACCCGGTCGAGCGGCAACTCGACGAAGAGCACGCCGCCCGGGTGACGGCCAGGAGGCAGCACCCCGGCGTAGGCCCGCAGCACGGCGTGGGCCGCCGAGCGATCGCGGAAGTAGCGGCCGTTGACGAAGAGGTAGAGGGACCGGCTGGTGGCCTGGGAGTGGTCGGGTGAGGTGACCACGCCGCGCACCCGGACCTCGCCGCGAGCGCCGTCGACGGCAACGAAGTGACGGGCCGCGTCGCGCCCCAGCGCCTGGGCGGCCCGCTCCTCGAGCGGCTCGCCGGCGCGCGCCGAGAGCAGCAGGCGGCTTCCAGAACGGAGGGTGAAGCCAACGTCGGCGCGAGCCAGCGCCAGGCGGGTCATGGCCTCGCTGACGTGCGCGGCCTCGGTGGCGGCCGCCCGCATGAACTTGCGCCGGGCCGGGGTGTTGAAGAAGAGGTCCCTGACCTCGATGGTGGTGCCCCTGGGCCGGGCCACCGGCGCGTTCTCCACCAGCGCCCCCCCCTCGACGACCACCCGGGTCCCGGCGCCGTCCTCCCCCGGCGAGGTGTCGAGCCGGAGGCGGGAGACCGAGGCGATGGCCGGCACCGCCTCGCCGCGGAACCCCATGGTGGCGATGGTGGCGAGCCCCTCGGCGTCGCGAAGCTTGGAGGTGGCGTGACGCTCCAGCGCCAGCATGGCGTCGGCGTGGTCCATGCCCGTGCCGTCGTCGACGACCCGGACCAGCGAGAGGCCACCCTCCTCGATCTCGACGGCGATGCTGCGGGCCCCGGCGTCGAGCGCGTTCTCGCAGAGCTCCTTGACCACCGAGGCGGGCCGCTCGACCACCTCGCCGGCCGCGATCTGGTTGACGAGTCCGGGGGGCAGGACGCGGATGGTGGGCACGCCGTCTTCTAGCATGCGCCCCCCACTCCGGAGGCGAGGGCGGCGCCGTGGCGGACCTGGCTACGGTGCGGGTGCCCCGGGTGCCGCATCGGGGGGTAGGCCAGGGGCACTCCGCTCCCCGGCGGCCCGGGCCGTGAGGTGGGCCATGCGGATCCGCTCCGGCGGCGTGCGCAGGTCGCTGACCACCCCGGCCAGGCGCAGCCCGCGCAGGGCCAGCCAGGAGATGTCGAGCTCCCACCAGAACCAGCCCTGGTTGGCCGTGGTCGGGTAGAAGTGGTGGTTGTTGTGCCAGCCCTCGCCCAGCGTGATGATCGCCAGGGCGAAGCTGTTCCGCGACTCGTCGCCGGTCTGGTAGCGCTGCCGGCCCATGACGTGGGCCAGCGAGTTGATCATGAAGGTGCCGTGCCAGAGCACGGCGGTCGACACGAAGAAGCCCCAGAGCAGCGCCGGCCAGCCCCCGGCCAGGAAGAGGCCACCCGCCAGCAACGCCGGCGGCACGGCGTGGTAACGGTCGAGGAAGCGCAGCTCGGGGTAGCGCGCCAGGTCCTTGATGCGATCGAGCTTGGTGGCGTTGTAGCGGGTGGAGAGGAACCACCCGACGTGGCTCCACCAGAAGCCGCGCTGCACCGGCGAGTGGATGTCCTCGGGGCCATCGGAATCGCGGTGGTGGTCGCGGTGATGGGCGGCCCACCAGAGCGCCCCCTTCTGCGCCGATGTCCCGCCGATGAAGGCGAGCAGGAACTGGAAGGCCCGGCCAGTCCGGTAGGCCCGGTGGGCGAAGTAGCGGTGGTAGCCGGCGGTGATCCCGAACATGCGGACCAGGTAGGCGGCCACGGCCAGGCCGACCAGCCCGGCGGTCGGAGGCGCCAGCCACGGGGTCGCCAGGGCGACCAGGTGGATGACGATGAACGGGCTGGAGGCGAACCAGTCGATCCGGTCGGGGTCTCGGGGATGAGCCATCCCTCCTATCTGCCTCCCCAGCGTCACCGGCGTGTCATGACGGGGCTTTTCCCCCTCCCGGGCCTGCGCTATCTTGCGGCCCCACATCCACCGAATGGAGCGAGCGATGGCCAGCGCGACTGTGAATGGAGTTCTCTGCCGGGTCACCGCGGACAAGGATCTCGGGGACAGCTGGGCCGTCGCCGTGCTCCCCCCGGCCGGCACCTCGATGGCGCCCCAGGTGGTCAAGCTGCAGGGGAACGACCGCTACTCGGTCATCAAGGGGGCCCTCACCACCCTCAAGGCACGCGGCCTGATCGAAGGTTTCGAGCTCGACCCGGCTCCTCCGCCCCCCGTGGCGGCCCCGGCCGCCGCGACCGCGCCGGCCAAGCCTGCGGCTGCCGCGGCTCCTGCTGCTTCTCCCGCCGCGGCTCCTGCTCCGGCCGCACCCGCCGCGCCGCCCGCCAAGCCGACCGCCTAGGTCGAGACGTCAGGCCGGCCCCGACGCCTCTCCCGGACGGGTCACGCGCACGATGGCGCCGGCCGGCAGCGCCGCCAGCAGCGCCTCGAGCGCCGCCACCACCTCGCCGAGCCGTCGCGACTCGACCGTCAGCTTGACCAGGTGGTCGGCGTCGTCGAAGCGCGGGTAGCTCCCGAACTCGACCCCGGGGGTGGCGGCCGCCACCGCCGTCAGCGCCGCGGCAATCTGGTCCTCGACCACCGAGAGGTAGACGCAGGCCAGGTGGAAGGGCTCGCCGCCCATGTTCCCCACGAACCGGTCGAACTGGTACCGCAGGAACTTCGGGACGCCAGGCAGCATCACCACGCCGTCGCAGACCAGGGTCGGGAAGGACGGGTCGCCGGCCAGCTCGGTCCCCTCGGGGACGTCGGCCATCCTCAGCCCGGCCTCGGGCATCTCCTCACCACGCAGCCGGCGGTGGATGGACCGGTAGATCTCCGCCAGCCGCTCGTCGCGGCGCACCTTCCGACCCAGGGCCACGGCCACCGCCTCGATGGTGACGTCGTCGTGGGTCGGTCCCACCCCGCCCGAGGTGATGACCCAGCCGACCCGCGGCCGCTCGCGCTGGAGCGCCTCGACGATCTCGTCGACGCGATCGCGGACCGTCGAGATGGCGCGCAGCTCGATGCCGCGCTCGTGCAGGCGCGCCGCCAGCCAGGGGCCGTTCTCATCGACCACCTTGGCCGAGAGCACCTCGTTGCCGACCACCACCAGCGACGCCGACGGGGCTCTCATGCGCGGCTCCAGTCCTGGCTACCGGCGCCGCAGCGCCGCCACCAGGCGCGCCACGGCCTCCGCCACCCGCTCGACCGGCTGCTCGCCGTCGAGCACCTCGATGCGCTGACCGCTGGTCCGCAGCGCCCCCAGGGCGCGCTCGTAGCTGCGCGCCACCTTGCGCTGGAAGGCGTCGACCTCGTAGAGCTCCGGCGTGGTCCCGGCCCCTCGGCGGCGCCCCAGCGCCAGTCCGGCCCTCACCCGCAGGAAGATGGTCAGGTCGGGCACCCGGGCACGGCCGTTGATGGTCTCGACCCACCTGCCGTCCCCGGTGGTGAGCGACTGGTAGGCCAGCGAGGAGAGCGTGTAGCGGTCGGAGACCACGTCCTCCCCGGCCGCCAGCCGGGGGAGCACCTCCGCGGAGAGGTGGTCGAGCCGATCGGCCGCGAAGAGCAGCGCCAGCGCATCGGGATCGAACCCCTCGCCGGCCCCACCGTTGATCCGCCGCTGCAGCACCTGGCGGAGCAGCGAGCCGACCGGTCCGCCCGACGGCTCCGCCGTGACGTGGGCCCGCCGCCCCAGCCCTCGAAGGCGCTCCCCGAGCAGGCGCGCCTGGGTGGTGGTTCCGGCGCCGTCGAGCCCCTCGAGCACGATGAAGCGTCCGGCGCGGCTCACGTGTCGAGCTCCAGCACCCGGCGCAGCTCCAGCAGCCGGGCGAACTTCTCGGCCTCCACGGCGCGCAGCAGGCGGGCCCGGAGGAACTCGCGGACCGTGAAGCCGACGAGCACGGCCGCCACCACCAGGGCCATGAGGAACCACATGGGGACCCCGGGCGGCGGCGGCGGCTTGTTGACCGGGAGCCAGCCCCAGCGATCCCAGGCCAGCTTGGCGGTGAGGCCGACGCCGATGAAGGAGAAGAAGGCCAGCACGCCACCGTTTTGCATGTGATCGACCGAGATCCGGGTCCCGATCTCCTCGGCGATCCGGTCATGCTCGGCGCGCAGGGCGATGAGGCGATCCTGTCCCGGCTTCTCCATGGCTCAGCCCCTCGGTGCGCGCCCGTGGCGGGCGGCGATGGCGTCCTGCACGGCGCCGAGCGAGGCGGCCACGCGGACGGCCGGGTTGCGGAGCGGCGAGCGGAGCCCGGCCAGCGTCTGGTCGTGGTACCCGACCTTGAAGTCGGAGAACTTGAGGCCGTGGGCGGTGGAGATCACCACCACCCGCTCGCCCTTCTTGACCTCGCCGCGGCCGGCCAGCTTCTCCAGCGCCGCCAGCGCCACCCCGGTGTGCGGGCAGGTGAAGAGCCCGGCCCGATCGGCACGGGCCGCGGCGTCGGCCAGCTCCTGCTCGCTGGCCTGCTCCACCAGGCCGTCGAGGGCCTGGAGCGCGCGCAGGGCCCTCCCGGCCGAGACCGGGTCACCGATCTGGATGGCCGAGGCCAGGGTCTTGCGCGCCGCGACCGGCTTCACCGCCACGCCGGGCGCGGCCCGGAGCCCGGCGCCGGTGGTGGAGAGGTAGAGCGGGTTGGCGTTCTCGGCCTGCGCCACCAGCAGGCGCGGCAGCCGGTCGATGAGCCCCAGCGCCTTCATCATCGTGAAGCCCTTGCCCACCGCGCTGGCGTTGCCGAGGTTGCCGCCCGGGATGACCACCCAGTCCGGCACGGTCCAGCCGAGCTGCTGCACGATCTCGATCGAGGCGGTCTTCTGCCCCTCGATGCGCAGCGAGTTCATCGAGTTGGCGAGGTAGATGTCAGGGGTCTCGGAGAGCGCCTGCACCACCTTCATGCAGCCGTCGAAGTCGGTATCGAGCTCCAGCACCAGCGCCCCGTTGGCGATGGGCTGCACCAGCTGGGCCGTGGAGATCTTCCCGCGCGGCAGCAGCACCACGCTCGGGATCCCTGCCGCCGCGCAGTAGGCGGAGAGGGCCGCCGAGGTGTCGCCGGTCGAGGCGCAGGCCACGGCGCGGATGGGCGTCCCGCGCGAGCGCATCTCCTGCACCGCCGAGACCAGCACGGTCATCCCCAGGTCCTTGAAGGAGCCGGTGTGGGTGACGCCGCACTCCTTGACCCAGACGTCGTCCAGGCCGAGCTCGCGGGCGTAGCGGTCGACCCGCAGCAGCGGGCTGCCCCCCTCGAACATCGAGACCACGTTGGCGTCGGCCAGCTGCGGGTAGATCCACTCCTTCTTGCCCCAGACCCCCGAGCCGTAGGGCCAGGCGCCCAGCTTGAAGCGGCCGTCGAAGAGCGCCTTCCACTCCGCGGCGCTCCGGGTCCGAAGGGCGCCGAGGTCGTGCTCCACCTCGAGCAGGCCGCGGCACTTCGGGCAGCGGTAGACGACCTCGGTGAGCGGTGCGGAGAAGTCACAGCCCTCGCCGCAGCGGTAGGCGGCGGTGAAGGGGGCAGCCGGGTGGGCGATGGTTCCAGTCATGTCGGGTCGAGCACTTTGCGACGCGCCGCGCCGCTTTTCAAGGGTGGGGATGACCTCACTCGGTCTTGTTGCGGGCCCCGCAGGCCGGGCAGGTCGAGCGGGTGATCGGGGTGCCGCAGCTGCAGAGGCGCGGCCCGGCGCCGACGACCGCCGCCGCGGCGATGCCGACCGGCAGCTGCATCCCGCAGCGGGCGCAGATCCGCTCTCCCGGCCCGGCCGGGGTCCTGCAGTAGCGGCAGACCGGGAAGAGCGGGACCTCGGACTTCAGGTCGAGCGAGGCGGCCGCGGCGGTCGGCTCCAGGTCGGACACCAGCTCGCCGGCCGCCTCGACCGGCGCCGCCGCGGTCGGCTCCAGGTCGGCGACCCGCTCCAGCACCACCTCGCCGGCGCTGGCCTGCAGCGTCGGCTCCAGCTCGACCATGGACTCGCCAACCCCGGCGAACGGCTCGGGCGCGGCCAGGGTCGGCTCCAGCCCCTCCAGCGGCGTCACCGGCACGTCGACCGCGCCGAGGGAGAGGAGCGACCGGCCACAGACCTCGCACTCGGCCCCGCCCGCCTGCTGGTGCTCGCAGACCGGGCAGGCGATCACCGGGCTCCCCCGCGCGACGTGAAGCGGGCGTGGAACTCGCCCAGGCGGCGGACCAGCGCCTCGATCTGCTCCAGCGGCGGCAGGATGGTGGTGCGCAGGTGCCAGGTCCCGGCCGCCTGCCCGAAGCCGGAGCCGTCCACCACGCAGATCCCGGTCTCCTCGAGCAGCGCCATGCAGTAGTCGACGTCGGTGACGCCGGGCGGGAGGGTGAGGCGCGGGAAGGCGTACATGGCGCCGGCCACCGGCTGGCAGTGGATGCCGGGCACGGCGTTGAGCCCGCGCTCCACGATGCCGGCCTTGCGCGCCAGCAGCTCCAGCACCTCGCGCCGCTCCCGCTCCCAGAGGGCGCGGGACGGGCCGCCCGGCCGGGGTGGCCGGACCTGCAGGTAGAGGACGATCTGCCCGGCCGTGTTGGCGCAGAGGGCGACCGACTGGAGCTTGGTCAGCTCGGCCTGCACCTGCTCCGGCACGTTCCGGCACTCGACGTAGCCGCCGCGGTGGCCGCACTCGCCGAGGTAGCCCTTCGACGTGGAGTGGAAGCTGAAGAGCGAGACGTCGGCCAGCCCGAGCCGGGCCATCACCTTGGCGAAGGAGTGGAAGCGAGCCCCCTGCCGGTAGACGTTGTCCTGGTAGACCTCGTCGGCTAGCACGGCGAGGTCATGGGCCCTCGCGAAGCGGAGCACCGCCTCGACGTTGGCCTCGTCGAGGACGGCGCCGGTCGGGTTGCCCGGGTTGATGACCACCACGGCGCGGGGGCGGATCCCCCGGGCCACGGCGGTGGCGAAGGAGGCCTCGAGGGTGGCCGGCGAGAGGCCCCAGTCGGAGGCCTCGTCCAGCTCGTAGGGGACGGCCGTCCCCTCGTAGAGGGCGATGGTGGCGGAGTAGAGCGGGTACTGCGGCAAGGGGATGAGGATGCCGTCCTGCGGGCCGGAGATGAGCATCCGCAGCACCGACTGGACCGCCTTGCTGGCCCCGTCGGTCAGGTAGATGGCCTCGGGGTCGGCCGCGAGCCCGTCGCGCTCGGTGATGAAGTCCGCCACCGCCTCGCGAACGAAGCGGAAGCCCTTGCTCTCGGTGTAGACGCCGAGGCCGTGCTGGCTCCGCGCCGCGACCAGGTGGGCGGTCTCGACCACGTCGTCCGGGAAGGTTCCCGCCGGCACCTGCGCCAGCAGCTCGGGGTACTCGGAGAGGGCCAGGACCTGGCGCACCCAGGTGAGGGGCCGCTGCCCCAGCGACTGCGGGTTCCCGATGTTGCAGTAGATGATCTCGCGCCCCGACCGCTCCAGCTCGGCAGCGCGGGCCACGATGGGGCCACGCACGGCGTACTCGGTCGAGCGAACCTGCGGCGAGACGTCATCCAGCTTGAGCACCATTCGGCCGAGCCTCCGAGGGACGGCGCGCGCACACCGCGGGCCGGGCCGGGCAGTCTAGCAGATCATGGTCATCCGACCTGCGCCAGCGAGAGCCTCCCGGCCCACCGCTGCGCCAGGGCCCGGGCGGTGGCCCGGTGCTCAGGGGCGGCCAGATCGGGATCGGCCTCGACCAGGGCGAAGGCCTCCTCCCTGGCCTCGTCGAGGATCGCCTCGTCCCGGTAGAGGTCGGCCACCTCGAGCAGGGCCTGGCCCGACTGGCGCGTCCCCAGCAGCTCTCCCGGCCCCCGCAGCTTCAGGTCGACGCGGGCCAGCTCGAAGCCGTCCTGGGTGGCGCAGAGGGCCTGGAGCCGCTCCCGGGCGTCGGCGCCGGCCTGCCGCAGCTGGGCCAGCAGCAGGCAGGAACTCCGCGCCGCTCCCCGCCCGACCCGGCCGCGGAGCTGGTGCAGCTGCGAGAGGCCGAACCGCTCGGCGTGCTCCACCACCATCACCGTGGCGTTGGGTACGTCCACCCCGACCTCGATGACGGTGGTGGCGACCAGCACCTTCAGGTCGCCACGCCTGAAGGCCTCCATCACCGCCTGCTTCTCCTCCCCCTTCATCCGCCCGTGCAGCAGGCCGACCGCGTGCGGGGCGAAGGACTTGCCGAGGGTCTCGGCGCCGCTGGTGGCGTCGGCGAGGTCGCTCTTCTCCGACTCCTCCACCAGCGGGTAGACCACGTAGGCCTGCCGCCCCGCCGCCAGCTCGGCCTGGACCGCGTCGAGCACCTTCTTGCGCTGCGACTCGCCGAAGAGGCGGGTCTCGACCGGGCTTCGGCCCGGCGGAAGCTCGGTGATCTTCGACTGGTCGAGGTCGCCGTAGAAGGCCAGCGCCAGCGTGCGGGGTATCGGGGTGGCGGTCATCACCAGCACGTCGGGCCGCTTCCCCTTGGCCATGAGCGAGGCCCGCTGCATGACGCCGAAGCGGTGCTGCTCGTCGACCACCACCAGCCCGAGCCGCTCGAAGGCGACCGACTCCTCCAGCAGGGCGTGGGTCCCGACCGCGACGCGGGCCCGACCGGAGCGCACCGCCTCGCGCGCCGCCTTCTGGGCCCCGCCGCGCGCCAGGGCCCCGATCAGCGCCACCTCGATGCCGCTCCCCTCCAGCCAGCGGCGCAGGGTGGCTGCGTGCTGCGCGGCCAGGATCTCGGTGGGCGCCATGAGGGCCGCCTGCCAGCCCGACTGGACCGCCAGCAGCGCCGCCACGAACGCGACCGCCGTCTTGCCGCTGCCGACGTCCCCCTGCAGCAGCCGGTTCATCGGCTCGGGGCGGGCCATGTCCCTGGCGATCTCGGCCAGCACCTTCTGCTGCGAACCGGTCAGGCCGAAGGGGAGTCGCGCCACCGCCGCCGCCATGGCCCGGGGCCCGGTCTCGAAGACGATGCCGGCCTCCGCCTTCACTCCGCGCCGGCGCCGGGCCAGGCCGAGCTGGAGGAAGAAGAACTCCTCGAAGACCAGCCGCCTGAAGGCCGGAGTGGCCCGAGCCGCCGCCGCCACCAGATCGCTGCCGGGCGCCGGGAAGTGGGCCTGCCGCAGCGCCTCGCCGCGTGAAAGCAGCCGCCGCCGCTCGCGCACGGCCGCCGGCAGGTCCTCCGGCGCCCGCGGGGCCAGCTCGTCGCAGAGCCGCTTCATGACCTTGCGCAGCGCCGGGTGCTGCCAGCCGGCCGGGCCCGGGTAGATCGGCACGATGCGGGAGAAGTTGGCCGAGTCGCCGGGCTGGTGGCGCTCCAGCTCCGGGTTGGCCATCTGCTTGCGGCCGCCGAACCCCTCCCCCACCTTGCCCCAGCAGAGCAGCGTGTCGCCCGGCTTGACCTGCTTCTCCTTCCAGGGCGGCGCGTTGAAGAAGACCAGGCCGAGCGGCGCCGATCCGTCGGTGACCGAGACCTCGAGCATGGCCCGGCCGTTGCGCATCCGTCTCTGGCGGACCGCCTGGACGCTGGCCAGGACGATCCCCTCCTGCCCGACCGGCAGCTCGGCGATGCGGCGCAGCGTGGTCCTGTCCTGCCAGGTGCGTGGCCAGAACTCGAGCGCCTGTCCGGCAGTGAGCCGGCCCCGCTCCTCGAGCAGGGCTCGCGGGGAGGCGTGGACGCCCGGCAGGTCGGCGAGCGGCGTGTCGAGAGTGATGGAGGAGCCCCACGGCGGCGGGGGCGGCGGCGGGTGGCCCGGGGCCGCGGGTGGGGTCGGAGCCGGCACGGGTCGCGAGGGCTGGGCCGGGGGCGGCGCTGGGGGCGGCGCCTTCGGAGACGCGGTCCTGGGCGAGGTCCGCCTCGGCGGTGCTGCCTCCTGCGGGGCTGGTCCTGGCCCTGCCGACGGCCGGACCGTCCCGAGCCGGGCCGCCTCGGCCACCTCGCCCGGGACCTCGATGAGGGACGAGAGGTGGCCCGCCAGCCGGATCAGGGCGCCACGGCGTGCGTCGCCGCCCAGCCCGTCGAACCGCTCCGCCTCGGCCTGCAGCCCGCGCAGCGCCGCGCCATCGGGCGCCCCCAGCGACCTGGCCCGCGCCACCGCCTCGCGCAGCGTCGCCGAGAAGCCGGCCAGCCGGCCGGCGCCGGCGAAGCCATCCTTGACGGCGAAGCGGAGCGGCGCCACGAGCGCCTGGAGCGCAGCGGCCGCGGCGGCGGGAGGCGGTACGGCAGGCCTGGGTGAATCCACCCCGTGAGCCTAGCCGATCACTCCGACTCGGCGACCTCGTCCTCGATGAACTCGAGCTTCTGGATCTCGTACTCACGGGACCCGCCCGGGGTCACCACGGTGACGCTGTCCCCCTCGCTCCGGCCGATCAGGGCCCTGGCGATGGGCGAGGTGACCGAGATCTTCCCCTGCTTCAGGTCGGCCTCCAGCTCGCCGACGATGCGGTAGCGGACCTCGTCGCCCGAGTCGGCGTCCTCCAGGGTCACGGTGGCACCGAAGATGACCCGGTCGCCGGCGTGCTTGGTGACGTCGATCACCTCGGCCGAGGCGATCCAGTGCTCCACCTGGAGGAGCCGCCCCTCCACGTGGGACTGCTTCTCCTTGGCGGCGTGGTACTCGGCGTTCTCGGAGAGGTCGCCGTGGGCGCGGGCCTCGGCGATCTCCTTCACGATCTTGGGGCGCTCCACGACCTTGAGCCGCTTCAGCTCGGCCTTGAGCCGTGCCAACCCGGACGCCGTCATCGGTACACGGTCGGACATCGCCTTGCCTCCCTCAAAAATGCGGGCGGCCGTCCCGGTCTGCCCGGGCGGCCGCTCCAATGATCAATTCCTAGAGAACCCGCGGGCTCCTGTCAACGGGCCGGCAGGATGCCGTGGTACTCCTGCAGCGAGCAGACCCCGGCCGGGCCGGCGTGCATGGCCTCCATCGCCATGACCCCGGCGCGGGCGCCGGTCATGGTGGTGAAGTAGGGCACGGCCTTCATCAGCGTCTCGCGCCGGATCGAGTAGCTGTCCGAGACCTCGCGCTTGCCGTCGGTGGTGTTGACGACGAAGTGGACGTCGCCGTCCTTGATCCGGTCGACGATGGAGGGGCGTCCCTCCTTGACCTTCTTCACCGGGCTGGTCTGGATGCCCCGCTCGGCGAGGTAGGCGTGCGTGCCGCTGGTGGTGAGCACCTCGAAGCCGAGTCCCACCAGGCGCCGGGCCACGTCGACCATGGCCGGCTTGTCGCCATCGCGGACCGAGACGAAGGCCCGCTTCCCCACCCCGCTGATGGGAAGGGTGTTGCCGGCCGCTGCCTGGGCCTTGAAGAAGGCAACCGGGAAGTGGGCGTCCACGCCCATGACCTCGCCGGTGGAGCGCATCTCCGGGCCGAGCAGGTTGTCGACGCCGCGGAAGCGGGTGAAGGGGAAGACCGCCTCCTTCACCGAGACGTGCCTGGGGCGCGCCGAGCCGGTCACGCCGGCCTCGGCCAGGGTCTTGCCGACCATGCAGAGGGCGCCGGCCGCGGCCAGCGGCAGGCCGGTGGCCTTGCCCACGAAGGGCACGGTGCGGCTGGCTCGCGGGTTGACCTCGAGGACGTAGACGTCCTTGCCCTGCACGGCGAACTGCACGTTCATCAGGCCGATCACGCCCAGCTCGCGGGCCATGGCGATCGACTGCCGCTCGATCTCGGCCACCAGCTCGGGCGCCAGGCTGAAGGGAGGCAGTGAGCAGGCCGAGTCGCCAGAGTGGATGCCGGCCTCCTCGATGTGCTCCATCACCCCGCCCACCACCACGTCCTTCCCGTCCGAGAGCACGTCGACGTCGACCTCGGCGGCGTCCTTGAGGAAGCGGTCCACCAGCACCGGCCGGTCGTTGGAGGCCTGCACCGCGTCGGTCAGGTAGCCGCGCAGGTCGGCGTCGTCATAGACCACCTCCATGGCGCGGCCGCCCAGCACGTAGGAGGGGCGCACCATGACCGGGTAGCCGATCCGCTTGGCGATGGCGAAGGCCTCGTCGGCGCTCCGCGCCATGCCGTTCTCCGGCTGGCGGAGCCCCAGCTTCACGATCATGTCGGAGAAGCGCTCGCGATCCTCGGCCCGGTCGATGGCGTCGGGGCTGGTGCCGAAGATGGGAACCCCCAGCTCGTGGAGCGGCACCGCCAGCTTGAGCGGGGTCTGGCCGCCGTACTGGACGATCAGCCCCTTGGGCTTCTCCTTGTGGACGATCTCGAGCACGTCCTCCAGCGTGAGCGGCTCGAAGTAGAGCCGGTCGCTGGTGTCGTAGTCGGTCGAGACCGTCTCCGGGTTGCAGTTGACCATGATGGTCTCGTAGCCGGCCTTGGTCAGCGCGAAGGCGGCGTGGACGCAGCAGTAGTCGAACTCGATCCCCTGGCCGATGCGGTTGGGCCCGCCGCCGAGGATCATCACCTTGTCCTTGCCGGTCGGCGCCGCCTCGCACTCCTCCTCGTAGGTCGAGTAGAGGTAGGGGGTGTGGGCCTCGAACTCGGCGGCGCAGGTGTCGACGCGCTTGTAGACGGGGCGCACCCCGGCCGACCAGCGGGCCTGGCGGGCCTCACCCTCCTTGACCTGGGCGAGCTGGGCGATGCGCTTGTCGGAGAAGCCCATGCGCTTGATGCGGTACCAGTCGTCGCGTCCCTGCGGCAGCCCCCTGGCCAGCTCCGGCTCGGTGGCGATCAGCTCCTCGATCTCGCGCAGGAACCAGGGGTCGATGCCGGTGGCCCCAGCCACCTCACCCACCGTCATGCCGGCCCGGAAGGCGTCGCCCAGCCAGAAGACGCGGTGGGCCCGGGGCACGCGGATCTGGGCGTCCACCACCCCCTTCTCGGCGGCGGTGAAGGCGTCGCCGGGGCGCTTCTGGAGCGGCGACTCGAAGCCGCAGCGGTCGATCTCCAGCCCGCGCAGCGCCTTCTGCAGCGACTCCTGGAAGGTCCGCCCCATCGCCATCACCTCGCCCACCGACTTCATGGCGGTGGTGAGCGTGTCGTCGGCCCCCTTGAACTTCTCGAAGGCGAAGCGCGGGATCTTGGTGACTACGTAGTCGATGGTCGGCTCGAAGGAGGCCGGCGTGTAGCGGGTGATGTCGTTCTTGATCTCGTCGAGCGTGTAGCCGACCGCCAGCTTGGCGGCGATCTTGGCGATGGGGAACCCGGTGGCCTTGGACGCCAGCGCCGAGGAGCGCGAGACGCGCGGGTTCATCTCGATGACCACCAGCCGGCCGGTGCGCGGGTCGGTGCCGAACTGGATGTTGGAGCCGCCGGTGTCGACGCCGATCTCGCGGATGATGCGGACCGCGGCGTCGCGCATCACCTGGTACTCCTTGTCGGTGAGCGTCTGGGCCGGCGCCACGGTGATCGAGTCACCGGTGTGGACGCCCATGGGGTCGAAGTTCTCGATGGAGCAGATGATCACGACGTTGTCGTTCTTGTCGCGCATCACCTCCAGCTCGTACTCCTTCCAGCCGATGATCGACTCCTCGCAGAGGATGGTGTGGGTGGGAGAGAGCACCAGGGCGCGCCGCGCCATGGGCTCGAACTCCTCGCGGTTGTAGGCGACCCCGCCTCCCTCGCCGCCCATCGTGAAGCTGGGGCGGATGATGACCGGGAAGCCGATCTCGTCGGCGATGGCGCTGGCCTCCTCCCAGGAGGTGGCGTACCCCGACTTGGGCATCTCCACGCCGACCCGCTTCATGGCCTGCTTGAAGAGGAGCCGGTCCTCGGCCATCTCGATGGCCTCCAGCGAGGCGCCGATCAGCTCGACCCCGTGGCGCTTCAAGGCGCCGTTCTTGGCCAGCGCCACGGCGAGGTTGAGCGCGGTCTGGCCGCCCAGCGTCGGCAGCAGGACGTCCGGCTTCTCGCGGGCGATGATCTGCTCCGCCACCTCGGGTGTCATGGGCTCGACGTAGGTCCGGTCGGCGAACCCCGGGTCGGTCATGATGGTAGCTGGGTTCGAGTTGAGCAGGACGATCTGGTAGCCCTCTTCCTTGAGGGCCTTGCAGGCCTGCGTCCCGGAGTAGTCGAACTCGCAGGCCTGGCCGATGACGATGGGCCCCGACCCGCAGATCATGATCTTCTTGATGTCGGTACGACGCGGCATGGGCGCGGAACCTAGCACGAAAG
>Ga0315271_10000657_pt1 | contig 19725 bp, 14 predicted proteins | sample C3_top_MG_FD_204664 | JGI IMG/M metagenome (GOLD analysis project Ga0315271, IMG submission 204664) | Sediment microbial communities from Yellowstone Lake, YNP, Wyoming, USA - C3_top | ecosystem: Environmental > Aquatic > Freshwater > Lake > Sediment | place: USA: Wyoming | collected 2017-08-01
AAAGTTTTTGTAACCGCTCCGCTGCCCGACATAAAGCACAAAAGGCCGTGCCGACGTTGAATACGCCACGCGGTGGAAAACGGCTGCTGCTCCATTGGGAATGACGTGAACCGACTGGTCGTCGCGGAGGCCCACATAACTCAGCAGGTCATCCCGGGTGGATGCCGACACGCAGATGATGGCGTTCGCAGCGCGGATGGCAGCATGTTTCTGCCAAACATGCACCCAACGGCGCGGCCCCGTGCTGAAGCGCTCGTAGACAAAATCATGCACCGTCACCACAGTCGGCATCCGGCTGGCATCCGGACGGCGGTAGTAGCTGGAATGGAACACCGCAGCCCCTGCGGGCACACGGCAGTGCCGGTAGCGTTCAAGTGATCGGGCGCGGCGCGGGGTGATGGCAAGCGTCCCGCCGCCGCTTGCCATTTTCTGCCTGGCTGGATTTTCCAGTGTCAATGTCACTGGCTCGCCTTGTTGCTTCAGGTAGTCAAGCAAGCGGTGAAAGTAAACGCTGATACCGCCCTGTTCCTGAATTGAAAAAATAATGCCGTCGATGGCAATCATGGTTGCGTGGTTTCGGAAGCTGGCAGTCCTCCGTTTTGTAGTGAATTGCGTCTGGAGCGTGCTGCACGCCTGGGTGAACGGCGCAGCACGCGCAAAATCGCAAGCACTCCAAGCAATAGCAACAAGTACAGCCCGCCAGGCAAGAAAGTGCCGAAAGAAGGCGCGTACTGCACCAGCAACAGCAACACCGTTGCCAGCGTAATGCGGTCGAGGCGTATGCCGGGTCGCTTGAAAATAAGATACGACAGCAAGCCGGTCAGGATGGCCTGCGAGCTGAAAAATCCAAGTACGACCACCCCCAATGGCCCAAAGTCCGCATGTTGCTCAACGCCCGCCCCGAAGATTGGCGTATGCGAGATTTCTGCCAGTCCCGGATAAAAGATTTCATTGATGTACAAGATTCCATACACCGTTGGCTTGTCCGGCCAGAGCGCGCGCGGCACATAAGTCCACAGTGAACTGATTGCCACCTGTCCATGGAACAATTCTATCTCTCCATTCAGATAACCCCTGTAATAGTCCGCAGCATTTCTGAGATGGTCGAAATAGCCAATGATATTCCCCAGTTGAAAGCCATCCCCCAGCGCCAGATACAGGTTGACGACCAACAGCGCAAAGAGCAATGGTGCACCAACCAGCATCAGCTTGCCTAAATGACGCCAGCGTAAAAACCAGAGAAACACCAGTGTGGATATAAAGATGGAGAGCAGCACCGTCTTGGTTCCAAGGAAGTAGCCCAAGACAAGATAAACGGCCATGTTAATGAGCAAAAATCCGGCTGTCGGTCGTGCCAGAAACGCCAACAACATTGAAACGGATAATGCAGAGGTGGCCAGTGCATACCAGTGCCCCTGCCCGGTTCGATACAACTGGTAGCCCATACGCGGATTTTGAATCCAGTTCAGAACGCCGTACTCCGCGCTTGCCAGCGCCAGGAGTGCGCCGCAGAAAACCAGGAGAAAGAAGCGCGCGCCGCGAAGCGAATCACCTCGACCAAGAACAATCTGCTGAAAGGGTAGATAACGATGTACGCCACTCGACCTGAAATAGCGGAAGAAAAACACAGCGCCGGTCGCCTGCATCAGCGCCAGCAAACTGGCCATAAGCAGCGCGTACTGGTATCCGGTATCGAACAAGCCGCCGTCAATAAGAAAAAGCGGGCCGATGAAGAGTCGCAATAACTCGATCGGCACCGTGACTATCATGGTTATTGAAAAAGGATTAATCCATGGAAGCCGGAGTTGAGTACGCGCGAACCACACCGGCCAGAACAGCAGCAGCATAGCCACCACGATATTGACGAAATAAATTGCAGTCATTGCTTTATTTGAATTGCTTTTTTAACCCAGCCTGTCGGCAATACATGTTTGATCAAACCTCTAGCCTGTGAGTCAATCATTTTCATTGAATAGTACAGGCGCACAAATAGCCCGTTTGGTAAAACAGCATTGTTTGAACGAGAAACAACGCGCAAGCGTTCGTGGCACGACTGCACTCTATTGATGTCAGACGTCCCGCCTGCGCTAACAGATGATATGGTTTTCTCAATGTAAAAGAAGGGCTTGTGTTGGCAATAGGCAGCGTAGACAAACTCAAAATCAGCCGCCAATTTATTTTCCAGATTGAACTTGTTTTGTTTCAGATGTTTATCTGAAACAAACATCGACTGATGAGAAAACTGCATGCCCTTCCACAAATCGCGCAGTCGGCCAGCTTTTCTGACTTTTCCCATGTCGCCGTACTGCGGATAAACCATCAGGACATCCCCATAGATCACATCGACACCGCGTATTTTCTCCGGATCGGAAAAGACTGAACTGATCGTGTGCTGGTCGAACAGGCTGTCGCCCGCGTTCATGAAATTTATCCAGCCTCCACTGGATAAATCGATCCCCTTGTTCATCGCATCATAAATTCCGGCATCCCGCTCGCTCATCCAGTAATCGATTCGATCCTCATATTGCCTGAGGATGTCGAGCGTGCCATCGGTACTGCCACCATCAATGATGATGTATTCAATATTGTCGTAAGTCTGTGCAAGCACGCTTTGAATGGTGGCTTCCACCTGCTCCACCCCGTTGAAAACAACCGTGATGACTGTGATCAGTGGCTTTTTATCCTGATTTTTTTTGATGCGGCCAGATGTGTTCAAGCCGCCTTCGATTTTACTGCCCGTCATGGCAGTCGCCCAGTATCTGCTGGTAATAATCCTGATAATTCCCGGCTGCCGTCAGGTCGCCAAAGCGCCGTATAGCTTGTGTGCGACACGCATGGCGCATGGCCGCCGCATCGCTCCGCAATACCTGATCGATGCCCAGGGCAAACTCATCCGTGTCGAAAGGTCGCGCCAGAAAACCGGTTTGCCCCGGTTCAATCAGGTCACGCATACCGCCTATGTCGAAAGCAACGCAAGGCGTGCCGCTGGCGAGAGACTCCACTAAAGTGTTCGACAGGTTGTCCTGCATCGATGGGGAGACAAACACATCGGCTGCGGCATAGAGCAGATTCAGCGCGATATCGTCCGAAAAGCGGCCAAGGTAATGAGCGGGCAACTCGAAATCTGGCGGCTGTTTGGGTGTCGATGCGCCAAAAATCAGCAATTCCGCCTGATCTTTCCAGCCAAGTGCAGCAAGCCGCACAAGCGCTGGCTGCAATAGCTGAAACCCCTTACGCGCATCACTGATGCTGTCGAGCGCACCAAAGAGAATGAGGCGTCTATTCGATGGCAGGTTGAGAATGCCTCGGGCTATCGCTCGATCGACTGGCTTATAAACGTCAAGGTCTATGCCATTGTGAATAACGCGAATGGGCATTCGGGAAAACAGCGCGCTCTGGCGGGCGCAATCAGCCAGCCAATGGCTCGGGCTGGCCAGGTGAAAGGTCTGGTTTTTCCATGCCCGCTGCTTGCGGCGGAACGTCCAGGCGTCGAGGTCAAATCCGGTATGCGCCAAAGCGCGATCCGTGGCCAGATACCCGCTACGCCAACGCCCCGGCGCATCCAGGTCATCGTAATGTTCGGCGCCGGAGAATGGCCACATGTCGTGCATAGTCCATACGACAGGTTTTTTGATCGCTCCCATCTCGGCAATGCTCATGGTTTCGTGCCCAAGCCAATGCAGGTTGACGATGTCGGCATCCGAACGATTAAGCCAGTTGGCAAGTCCCGATGGAAAGATATTAAGCGAGTGGCGAATCGTATTGGGGGAATGCTGGCCGCGCAACACCATGTTTGCCGCACGCTGTCGCAGCAGTGTGACGATACGTTTATTTCCCTCCGAAACCCCATGAACATGAGGATCGTCGCCAAGTTTGCGTAGCACCACCATTTGGCTATCAAGGCCAATTCGTCTCATCCCCTGATGCAGCCGATGTGCGGCGCGCGCGGCACCTCCATCGCAGTCGAAAAAATTGACATGAATAATCTTAAGCATGGGAGGCGTGCTGTCCCAGCGATGCGCAGAGATAACCAGACATTATTCGTGTAACCATTTTTATCTCATTTGCGCGAATAAGGTTTTTCTGAAGAACCAGCCATAGGCTGCCGTGGTAATCACTGCATAAGTAAACGCTGTACCTAAAATCATCGCCTCCAGCCCAAAGTTCCTGATCATGAAAAACTTCACTGCAATCGAGGCAATGGAAAAAACAAGCACATGGATCACTTGCTGCCTGACGATGCCGCAGCCGTTCAGAAACATCGACAAGGCATTGCCTACCGCTTCGAGGATGACCCAGCACGCGTAGGCCGCCAGCAAACCCAATGAAATCTGGATTGCATTATCAGTCCAGATTTCGACAATCCGCCCCCCCGCAAACACCAAAACCATGGCAACGATGGCACTGTAAGCCAGTGTGGTCATGAGCGACGATTCAAGTGTCTTGCGAATAAACGCCTTGTCGTTTTTTGCGTGCGCGTCTGCATACGCGCCCCACAGCGGCGCATTCATGATGCTCATCGGCTGGGAAACCAGTTGAAACAGCCGCTGCACCACGGCGAAAACTGCCACCTGCTCGGCGCCCAGGTTGCTTGAAATAATCAGGCTGTCCGCGCCCCACCCCACCATGACGCCTAGTTGCAACAAAAAAAACAGGCCGCCGATATGCAGCAGATGCGGCGTTTCTTCGCGGATATTCGACAGCAGTCCAGGAAAACCAAACTGGCCGCGTTTGATCAGCACGATCAGCAGCGACAGGCTGGCGAGCGACTGTATGCCCAGCGTGATCAGCAATAAAACAGGGATGCCTGATTCTTGCCGAGCGGCAAGCCCCAGCGCCAGCAGCATCGCCAGCGAGCCTAGCAAGCTGGCCAGGTGTCCTTCGTAAGCACGCTGCAAACCGGTAAAAATACGCTGAATGCCATTGGCAAAGATGTATAGCCCAAACAAGCCGGCAAACAACATGGCGGCGCTGCGGATTTCGGTATGCAACAAGGGATTGCCCACTTTGATCAGTTGCTGCCAGGGCAGGATGCTGAACAAGGCGATCAGCAGCGCCCCCACTGCGCAGCCAATCACAAACAAGAAACCCAGCCCGCCGCTGATCGTCTGCCTTAATCGTTGCGGATTGTTTTGCGCGGCGACTTGCGCCACTTTATTGGTGAGCGCATTGCCTATCCCCAGATCGAGGAACATCAACATGCCGGCGAAGCTGGCAATAGTCATCCACACGCCAAATCGCTCGGCGCCGAGGTACGGCAAGGTAAGGCTGACGGTCAGCACCATCACCGCCATGGCCACGCCCCGGCTCAGCACATTGGCCACCATCGACAGCACGGCAAGTCGATAGCGCTCGTCGCTGCGGCCTTGTTCGCTGGCAGTATCGAAAGGCGTAAACCGGAGATACCTGTGCAATGTGAGCAGGTTCATGAGGGTGGGGGATTGCAAATTGCCGGTTGTCGGCTTACTCAACTCGAATCGTATTCAACTTTCACTCGGCAATCGAGGAATCGCAGTGCTGAATACAGGGGTTTTTCAGGTCAGCGGGCGACCAAACGCCCAACGATTTCAGGATAGGAAGAAAAAACTGAATCGACGCTTGCCAGCAAAGCATCGTGAGCGATGGCTGTGGCGATAATGATGCGGTCTGCCGGGTCTTTATGCACGTTCGAAAGCGCAACCGACTGTTGCGCGATCTCGCACGAAACCGGCAAGCATTCAACGCCTGATCCGGATAGCGCTTCTGAAATCCATTCGTCAACGGCCAATGGCAATTCCAGTTTCCCCTGTTTAACGAGCAGAGATATTTCAAAACAGGAGATGGCCGAAACGGCCATCGATGTCTGGATATCCATTGCGTTCAAAACAGCTTGCGGGAGACTCGCCTCACCAAGCAGTATCCAGTTTACCCAGATGTGGGTATCGAGAATGATCACTTGAGCACGTTCCAGTCGCTTTCGGGTATCGCGGGCGTCACAATATCACCGAGAATTTTCCCCTTTCCAGCTATGCGCCCGGAAGGTTTCTGCCTGGTTTTTTGCGTGCGATTTTCCAGCATTGGAAGCAGGGTAACGATGACGCGCGCGGCTTCCACGGTCGGCTTGTCACCCAGCCATTTTATCTGTCCGTGATCGTAAATCGCTTCAAAGCTTTGCAGCATGATGGTTTCTCCTTACATTCCATGCATCCATGTCCCGAGTCTGCATTAACGCCCGCAACGATACAAGAGCGGATTTTCGAACAGGAAAGCAGGACGTCTGTTTGACGTGGCCAGCCCATTAACCGCACAGGGTGTGCCTGTAGCCGCTGTGGCGTACCACTGCATCACGAACCCGCCAAAACCTTGCGATCCTGCACCGGCATCGCTCCCAGCATCTCGCTCACAAAGCGTTCCTGGGTGCGATACGTCTGCGCTTCATCCGCCGCAATCATCGACACCCGGATCAGCATCCCGGCGGGGATTTCACCGGTCAGGCCATATTTCACTCGCGCCAGATGCTGCTCGATATTCCCGCGCACCGCCGTGTCGCCCATCATGACCCAGTAGGTGATGGGTTCGATGCGCAATCCCTGGGTGGCCACCAGCTTCATCACCGGCAATGAAGTTCCGCCTGCGTGAATCACGTCCTTGGATATATCGCCAATCTCGAAGCCCAGCGAGGGGTAACACACTTCGGGGCGGTGAACCTGCATGGAATAACTCTGCCTGCTTCCCAGCGCGATCACCAGCATGACGCGCTCACCCTTGCTGTTGATATAGGTGCGATCGAGCAACTGGTTGTAAATCCGGTTCAGCTCGGCCTGAACGTCGGGGCTGTAGCGGGTGGGGGCGGCCTTGTCATCCAGCTTCCACTCCCCGAACTGCTTGGGGATCATGGCTTCCAGATTGATCTGCGATGCTTGGTCAGTCAGCTTCTGGCGCGGGGTCAGTGCCAGCGCCAAACCGGCGGCAGCCAGCATGGCCAAGCCAATGAGGAGAGGGCGGGGATTGATTACCTTCATGGTCTTTGCCCGCCGGGTAGCAACATAGCGGCACACATTTTCTGTCTGGTATGGGTGTTCGAGGGATCGCGCCGATCATTGCTTCTGCATAGACCGACGTTCGGTTTAATCGGCTGGATTCCGCTCTACTTTGACTTGTCGACGCCAGAAAAATTTAGGCTTCAGCGCCCGTCCAAAGCCCGCGCGAACGGCAGCCAGTTTGGCGGCCGTTTCGAGGTTCTGCTTGGCGTTTCTCAGGGCGCGGCGGACAAACACGAACAAGAGCAACACAATGCCGCCGACCAACCAACCCAAAATGGCGACCAGCGCCTTGTGCATGTTGGAAGTTTCTTCCGGCGGCAAGGCCACATCCACCACCTGGATCACGGCGCCCTCGCTGGCTTCGTCTACCTTGGCCAGTTCGTATTGCCGGGCAAACTGTTCGAACACCGCTTCACTGTATTTAAAGTCACGGTAGCGGCGGATGTATTCGGCGTTGCCGCTGCTAGGGGGCGTGCGTTCGAACGTGTCCAGTTGTGCGCGCAGTGCGGCTAATTCTCGCTGTGCCTGACGGAAGCCTGGGCTGTTCTCGGTGAGAACACCCCGCATGCTGGACAGTTGCACTTCCTTGGCCATGATCTGTGTCTTGAGGGTGGCAAGGCCTTGCCCCATCGCTACGGGGTTGAATTTCAGCAAATTTCCGCTGACGTTAGCGCCGCCCAAGGCGATTTCGGCAAGCACCAGGTTTTCCTTGGCGCGAGCCAGCTCTTTTTCAAGAAACAGCCGGCGCTTCTGCGCATCGGTCACTGCCAGGCGGGCGGTCAAGGCCGAGAGTTCCTCGACATAGGCATTCGCCACCGCCGCGGACAAGCCGGGGATACGGCTGACCGCTCCGATGGTGATCTGGCCATCCCGACGAGCAACGAACCCGGATATTCGAGCCAACATTTCACGCGCATCTTCGTGGGTCTTCACGCCCGGCGCATTCATCATGCTGAAGCGATCAATCATGCGGTCAGCAATCGTTCTGCTCTTGAGCAGCCCGACATACATCTCGGACGGGCTTTTGAGGCCGGTAGCCCCAGCCATGTCGGCCAATGCGCCCAACTTCAGTTGCGCCAGCGCGGCGGTCACGCCACCTTGTTGCTGCGGAATCATGATATTGGTTTCGGCAACGTAGTTGGGCGCGAACAAAAAAGACACGCCCAGGGCGAGCAGCCCGGCGATAAGCGGGCCGACAATCAACAATCGGGCGTTGTCAGCCAGGGTCTGCATGATATCCAGCAGGCTGATCCCATCGTCTTCGGGCAAGTCGTCGGCGAAGTCGTCGGTCATGCCAGCTTCCTCACTACAACGGCGCGGGATGAATGCTTCAGGTTCATGGGGCGGCCTCTTATTTGATAACTTGCCAGGCGGCAACACCCAGGCCCATTTGGTAGAGGATTTGCGTCCAGTCCTTCAGACCCGTCACGAACTTGGTCCAACCGGTTTGGCGATCCAGTTTGGCGGGCACCACCACGGTATCGCCCGGCATCAATTCGACGCCCTCAAAACTGCCCAGACTGAACAGGCTGTTACTGTCGCGCGCGGCCTTGACGCTGCCATCGGCGCGCAGAACAAAGGCATTGTCCAGTTCGGCGTTATCGGTCGCCCCGGCAGATTTGAGCACATCACCCACGGTTCTGCCTGATCGATAAATCACGGCGTTTTCACTGTAGACCTCGCCCACAACCGTCACAAAGCCCGGCAGGCTCGGGACGTGGATGGCGTCGCCATCTTCCAGCGGCAGCGACGGCAAGGCATCCAGGCTCACCAGGGTCAAGGGCAGTTCCAGGCTGATACGGCCATTGCTCTTGAGGGTTTTCATGCGGTCAAGCTGTTGTTGCTGCAATTTCTGCTGCGCAATAACCTGAGCCTGCACACTGCCCTCCATCTGATTATTGGCAAGTACACTGCCGGTATCAGCCTGCAATTGCGATTCCAGTTTGCGGATCACGGCATCGAGGTTTTTCTGCTGCTGGCGGCGCACCGATTCGCGCGTGAATTCGGCGCCATACAGATAGGCATTGCGGGTGACGCCGCCCAGACGCCCCAGCAATTGCGGCAGGGTTTCGCCCGCCTCGATCTGATACACCCCGGGCGTGGCCACTTCGCCTTCCACCAGCACCAGGCGGGTCTGGCGATCCTCCGGCACACGCAGATCCTTCTTCGACAGGATGGTGACGATATCGCCGGGCTCCAGCGCCAGGTTGTCCTGGTTATCGCCCTCCATCACCGCACGCCCCAGGTTGAAAGGGATCAAGCGCGTGGTGAGCGTAGCGCGATCCAGACGTTCGATCACAGCGTAATCCCAGTTGACCTCGTCCAGCAGGTTGCGCACGCCGCGTTCGACGTTGGACTTGCCATCTGCACTCGGTCGCGTGCTCACCCCGCGCTCCAATTCGGGCTTGCCGTCTTCTTTCGATCCCTGACTTACGGCCTGGTCGCCTGCATCGGACTTGCCGGCTTCTTCAAACATCACCAGCAGATTTTTGCGCTTGTAATAATCGGGGGTAATCAGCGCTTCGCGGTCGGGGATCAGATTGCGAATGCGCATGCCAGGGGTGTAGGGATAACGCAACGGAGCTGCGACATTGCCGCGCAGGGTCACCGTGTTGCCGAATTGCGGACTGATTTCAAACAGGGTCAGGATATCGCCATCGTGCAGCGACCGCTGCAAACCCGCCGGGTCGAGCGCGAATTCCTCGACATAGCGCGCCGCCTTGTCAGCCTTCGGGTCAATCCGCTCCAGCAGGGCTTTTTCGTGCCGCGCCAGCACCGACAGTCCGCCGCCCAGGGCAAGCACATCGCCGATGTTGCTTGCGCCTTTCAGTTCGTAGATAGCCGCCTGTTCGACCTCGCCCAGTATGGCGACGCGCGGACCGACGGGCGGAATGACGATGACATCACCCGGCTGCAACGGCACATCGCCGCTACGGTCGCCACGCGCGATGAAGTTGTAGAGATCCATTCCGCCGACGACACGGCCTTCGCGCTTCAACTGGATGTTGCGCATCGAGCCGTTGTTGTTGGGGCCGCCCACTTCAAACAGGGCATTGATCAGGGTGGACAGGCCGGAGACGGTGTAGGTGCCCGGCTGGCGCGCCTGGCCGACGACGTAGATTTGTATGCTGCGCAAGCGACCCAGCGTGGCATTGAGACTGAAATTGGTGAAGACCCGGTCGATTTTGCTGCGCAGCACGGATTCCAGATCGCCCGCGCGCACCCCCACCAGGTTGACCACCCCGACCTTAGGCAGATTGATCTGGCCATGGCGGTTGACCAGCAAGCTCAGTTCGGCATCGATGCTGCCCCAAAGCTGTAAGCGAATTTCGTCGCCGGGTCCGATGATGTAATCGTTGGGAACCACTGCCTGGGAAACCGGCGCATAACCGGTAGGCGCGCTGAATAATTGCTGGCCGTAAACGGGCAGCATGCGGCCGGTGGTCTGCTGCACAAAACGCTGGAAGTGGCTGGGTTGTTCCTCCGCACGCGGCTTTACGATACGGGGCGCCTCGGGTTGATCGCTGCGCGGTGCGTCCGTTGCGGGACGATTGGGTGTCGCCTGGCCCGCCGCCGCAGGGTCAAGAAGCCGACTGTTATTGAGTCCGGAAGCCGATGCATTGGGAGATGCCGGCGGTACCGCTTGTGCCTGTGCCGCTTGTGCCGCCTGTGCTTCTTCTGCCGCCTGTGCCTGTGCCGCCGCGCCGGCGGGGATGTCGGTGTAGGTTTGCCCGAATGCGGCAAGACTCATGACCCACAGGATCGATCCCAGCAGGAGGCCGCGTTGATATTGAGTTCTCATCGTTGTTATCCGTACTTCTCGTTTAATTTGTCGGTACATTCCACAAAACCCGCTGCACCACGCGGGGCGACGTGCCCCGCAGGGCATGACGGCATCCGCGCATTACTAGTAGTGATATTCGGGTCGGCTGAATTCAAGCATCAACCCCACCCCCAGCACATTGCTGTCCAGCTTGCCATCCAGGGCTTTCACCCTGCCCGCTTCCAGATTGACCGCGAACTGGTCAGAAAAGTGCCAGGTCAGCCCCATCTGCGGCTGGAGAATGGCGCCGCCGCCAACATCAACCCCGCCGCCGCCCGCCGCCCCTGCGGCCAGCTCGACATTGAAACTCAAGCGGCCGTCCTCGCGCAAGGGAATTTCCCAGCCCGCGCCAATCAGGCCGACTGCATAGCCCCCCGCATCGCCGGTGTAGGCGCCCTGGGCCTGGCCGCTGAGGTAGATCGCGTCTGTCACAAACTTCTCGACCTTGAAGCCAATCAGGCTCAAGTCTTGATAGCTGCCATTTTTACGCGCGGCGCCAAAAGTGGTTTGCTGCACCCCGGCCAGCCGCCACCTGGACAGGCGCGTTCCGGCACTGTCATGCCAGTCCTGCCCGCGCGTGCCGCTGCCGATTTCGCCCAGGCGATAGCCCAGGCTGAGGCCGTAAAAGCTGGCGCTGAAACTGCCGGCGCTCTCGATCCAGCCGCCTTCCAGCCCCAGGTTCAGCGCGGGCGCGATCGCGTAATCCAGTCCCACGCGCGCCTGACCGACCAGGCCGCCGCCCGTGTCCACCTGTCCGCCGCCCGCCCCGCCCGCCGCGAGGCTGGCGCCCAGATGGAGATGCGGGCTCAGCAGCGGCACACGGTAGCCCGCCCCGGCAAGCAGTTCGGCATAGCCGTCAGACTGGCCGCCGACCGCCCCTGCCGTTTCGACAAAAAAATAGCGGTGCGCATCGAGATACTGGCGGTATTCAAAACCAACCAGCTTGAGTGAAGCCGTCATCGCGGCGCCCGCAGTGGTTTGTGCATTGCCGGCAGGCTGGTATTCGCCCGCCGTGGCGAGCCATTCCGACTCCTGCACCTGGAGGTCAGCCAGAACGCCCGCATCAACGGCTTTGCCCGCATCGCGGGCCCGGCCATAGTAGACCTCGAAGGGAATACCCAGGATGAGATTGAGCTGGGTGCTGTCGATTCCGCCATTGGGAAACGTGACGTACGACACCCCGCCGCCCAGCATCACGCCGCCCACATCGCGGCTGATATCCAGATGCGGCCGCAGCATCAGGCCGCCGCCTTGCGGCGCCGCCCCGCCGCCCCCGCCGCCAACGAACAAACCGGCGTCCAGCATCCATTTCGAGGCAAATCGCTTGCCAACGCCGCCGCTAAAACCGCCGGCAAAAAATCCGCCGCGCTCGCCCTGCAGCGCGCCGAAAGCCGACACCCCCGCATACCAGTCCGGATCGACATTGACCAGGTAATGCACGCCCGCCAGACCCATGGTTTCGCTTCCCATTGTTCCCGCAGCGCTGACGTCCAGCACCTCGTAACTCAGGCGCAGCAGCGCGGGTTTGTTGCGCAGGACAGCAGTCTCGGCCGGGTCTGCCGGGTCGGCCACTGCCGGGTCGCAGATACACAAGGCGCCCAGCAACAGCGTTGATAGGGATGAAGTTCGACTCATACGGGTATCAGCGTGCGCTGTTCGTCACCGCACGCAGATCAGGATCATTCCCACTCAATTATCAACTGAACCGTAGAACCCGCTTGGATACTGGGTTGGGCTCACCGATGCCGCAAAGATACCGTCAGCGATACCGTCTTCAGAAGAATACTTAGTGTTCATGCGGGTTTCCGGGCGATACTGAAAAAACGACCTGTCGCTTACTATTAACGACTATTGGCTTATGTGTCAATTTTCGGCAGGCCGAATGTTACACGGCTTGGCCGATTCCGATGACGGTATCGCCCCCCAACGCCACTCCCCGATACCGACGACAGGGAAATAAACGATCGTTGATCCATCCCCTCAGCAGTCATGGGCGTCGGCCCCGCAAGGCGTTCGCCAGCATTGAAAGCACATCGGCAATTTGTCCCGCCGTTTCCGGTGGCGGCAATGGCACTTTGAGGCTTTGCACTCCGGTGCCTGGGTCTCGCTCGATCCATGGATGTGCCGGAGCAGCGGGATTGCTGGCCGCTCCGAGGGCGGAAACCAACTGAGCGCCAATCTGCGCCAATGCTTGCCAAGGATCAGCTCCGTTGCGCGGGGTCTGTTCCGGCGCCTCTCGCCCCTCATGCTCCGGGATCGCCGTCTCGCCAACGCCGGTTTTTGCATCCGCGTTTTCTTCCGGCACGGGTGCGGCTTCGCTCATGGTCGTCACGCCCGCCGCTTCTTCGGCAGGTGTCATGGCCTCGCCCTCACCCATGTGGCCGGTGACGTTCTCGACGTCCTTCATGAAGCGGTTGAGGCGAGAGCCGCCCAGCGATATCTCGCCCGCTCCGCCATCCAGAATCCCCGCCGACAACGATCGCTTGAAGGCCAGCACCGAGAGCATGCCCTCCTCGATCGTGCCCTTGGCCACAAAATTGACGATCTGCACCGGCCGTTTCTGGCCCATGCGATGGATGCGTGCGATGCGCTGTTCGAGCAGCGCCGGGTTCCAGGGCAAATCCATGTTCACCAGGGTTGAGGCATGTTGCAAATTCAAGCCCGTCGCCCCGGCATCCGTGGACAGGAATACGCGGCAATCGGGATCGTCGCGGAAGCGTTCAACCAGCGCCGGCCGCTTCTCCGATGGCACACCGCCGTGGAAACTGACGTAGCCGATCCCGCGCGCTTCCAGACGCCGGATCACAATGTCGTGAGTGCGCGTCCATTGGCTGAATACCACGGCCTTGGCGTCCGGTTGCTCGAACAGGCCGTCAAACAGCGCCGCCAGTTCGTCCGCTTTGACGCCGTGATCGCTTTCCTGGTCGAGCAGATAGGTGCTGTTGCACGACATGCGCATGTTCTGCAAGGCGCAGGTCAGCCGTCGTTGATCCTTGTCCGAAAGGAATTTCATCTTCCGCCAGCGCTGGACGATCCTGGTCACGATTTCCGCGTTTTCCTGATGGTAAGTCATCTGCAATTCGGTCATCGGCACCAGCAGATTCTGGTCGGTGCGTTCCGGCAACTGTTGCAGCACTTCGGATTTCCGGCGGCGGATCATGATCGGCGCCAGGGTCTGGCCGATCTTTTCCAGCCTGGTGTAGCCGGTGACGCGCCCGCCCTCGTCCTTGACCTGATGCTCGTGCAGCAGCTTCCAGGTCGGCCCCAGACGGTGTTGATCGACGAACTGGACGATGGAGATCAACTCCTCCAGCTTGTTCTCCAGCGGAGTGCCGGTGAGTACCATGGCGTAGGGGCTGTCGATGCGCTTCAGCGCGCGGGCGGCGATAGTGTTCCAGTTCTTCACCCGCTGCGCCTCGTCGACGATCACCAGATCCGGCGCCCAGGCAGCGATCAGATCGAGGTCGGGCTGGAGCTTTTCGTAATTGGTGATCTTGCAGAAGTCATCCTGCACGTAGTCCTTCTGCCGCTGGACACGCCCACCGGCAATGACACGGGATTCGCGCCCTGAAAAACGCATGATCTCGCTTTGCCACTGGTACTTGAGCGAGGTCGGGCAGATCACCAGCACTTTCGATACGCCAAAATGCCGAACCAGAATTTCGGCAGCAGCGATAGCCTGGATCGTCTTGCCCAGCCCCATTTCGTCGCCGATCAGCACCCTGCCCGCGCGCACGGCGAACAAAACGCCCTCCGTCTGGTACGGGTAGAGCGGCACTTTGAGCAGTTTCTTCAGCAACGGATCGCTCACTCCTCGCGGAAACAAGCCATCGAGTGCAAGCGAGCGGCGTTCCGCATCACGTCGCCCGGCAAGAAAATCGAGCGCATCGTCATAGGCGCGCAACTCGTGGCCGTTTTTTGCGGCCAGGGCGATAAAGCGTTCCAGTCCGTCCAGCCGCATATCCCGCAACTGCCCGTCTCGTGCCTCGTCGAACAGCAGCACCGCCGCCTTGCGCACGGCTGGCGGGCAATCTGTGCCGGCACGGAAATGCACGGTGCGCATGCTGTCGTTGCGCAAATAGAGTTCGGAGAATGGCGGATGGTAGCCGCGCGTAAAGGCGGCTTTGGCGCCACGTTTTTTCTCCAGCACGGCGAGAACGAACTCGATGTGTTTACAGGTGCCCAGCTCGTTGGTGCCGTAATCGGGGCAGGCGCAATAGTTGTCACCCGGCTGCTTGCCACGTATGGCCACGCGATAGGCGCTCTTCGACTGCGGGTTACTGACGCGGAACTCGGAAAAGAACGGCTCCGCACCGATATTTTCCAGCCCGAAAGCCTGCTCACGACCGAACTGACGGCGTAGCGCACGCTGCCAGTCAACCTTCGATAGCTCCGCCGGAGCCTGAGTACGGGATAGCCTGGGTTCTCTTACGGGCTTGCTTGGCTTGCTTGTTTTGGTGTTGCGCGGCTTCGTTTTCATGAGTGCATCCGTATTGATAGCGGCGTAAGAAATCAGCCAACGTTTTCCGTCGTGTTTGTCCGGAATCACTGCCTGCTTGCGGCGTAACTCAAGGATTTGCCCGCGCCGCAGAGCGTTGGCCTGAGCGTCGAAATAATACGCTGGCCGATTTGCACGATTTGCAAGCGGGATTGAATCGCCAGCAACCTGCGTGGCTCATCCAGAACGCGGTCGATAGCGGCTCGCATCCGATAGCGCTCGAAGGCAGATGCCTGATTTAATGCTTTGAGAACATCCGGGAAATACATGGTGACACGACCTCTGTCTGGTTGAGATAACGATTGTTTATCGTGAATAGATTTAGCCTGGAACAGGCTCTGCTGCCGGTCACTCCTTGAGCTGATACCCCATCGCCCTGTATCCAGGCTGGCGCTTCTCCCACATTCGCACAAGCGCCGGATGGCCCGTGTCCACGAAATCGATGATCCGCACATCGGTCTTGGTGGCGTGTTCACGGTGCAGTCGACCCGCATACTGCTGTAGCGTACCTTTCCAGGAAATCGGCATCGCCAGCACCAAGGTATCGAGCGGTGGGTGGTCGAAGCCTTCACCGACCAGTTTTCCGGTGGCAAGTAGAACACGAGGCACATCCGGCGGCAGCGCATCGAGTTCCGTGATCGACATTGCGCGCCGCTTCTTCGACATCCGGCCGTGCAGCACGAAGGTCGATGGCACTTTGTCCGCCAGTGCGGCCAGAATGGCATCCAGATGCTCGGTGCGCTCGGTCAGCACAAGCACTTTCCGTCCTTGGTTGAAGGCGCTCTCGATTTCAGCAGCGATTTCCGCCGTGCGCTCCAAATCGTTGGCGAGGTGGCGGAACACTTCCTGAATTCCTGCTTCCTGCGGCAGATCGATTCGTTTGTGCAGCAAGTGCGGAACGATTTCCAGATCGTGCGGCGCACTCGCCGACCTGGCTGCCGTATAGCGGATCGGTCCGCACTGCATGAAGATGATCGGCTGCTGGCCATCTCGGCGGATCGGCGTGGCGGTGAGGCCGAGCACGTACTTTGCCTTGACCCGTTTCAGGATCGCATCGAACGACACCGCCCCGACATGGTGGCATTCATCGACGATGACGTGGCCGTAGTTTTCAACCAACGGATTGATCTCGCCCTGACGCGACAGGGATTGCATCACCGCAATATCGATCTTGCCGGTCGGCTTGATCTTGCCGCCACCGATGGTTCCAACCAGACTCTTGCCCACGCCGAGAAAGGACTGAAGACGTTCCTGCCATTGCTTGAGCAACTCAGTGCGATGCACTAGCACCAGCGTGTTGACGCCACGCTGGGCGATCAAAGCGGCAGCGGTCACGGTCTTGCCAAAGGCGGTCGGCGCGCACAGCACCCCGGCGTCATGATGCAGCATCCCGGCCACTGCGGCTTCCTGATCGAGTCGCGGTATTCCGGCGAAGGTCACGTCGAGTGGCTGCCCCTCGAATCGCTCATCACGCAGATCACAGTGGATATCGTTTTCGCGCAGCAGTTCCTGCGCGGCATCCAGGCAGCCGCGCGGCAACGCGATGTGGTTCGGGTAGTTTTCAGCGCAGCCGATCACGCGGGGCTTGTCCCAGACCGTGAAGCGCATCGCCTGCGCCTTGTAAAACTCGGGATTCTGAAAAGCGGCAAGCCGGATCAGACGGTTTGCCAAGGGTTGCGGCAGTTGCTCCTTCTCGAAATAGATGAGATTGGACAGCGTCACTGTGAGTATTTTCGGCATTGGTCCGGCCAGCCGTTTGTTGGCTGGCGCAGAACGCTTCCACGGTTCTTTATGATCCTCCTCGTCGATGAAGGTGACATCCAGCGGATGCACGCCTCCGGTAGCACGCAGGATAGTCGGCTCGATGTCGTGTGGAGACATCGGCTGGATAGAGGCCAGAAACGCCCACTGGTCCCGATGCGGGCGTAATGCCGTGTCTACAAACACGCTGTAGCCATTTTCACGCGGCTTCTTCTGCAATGGCAAGGCGATCAGGTTACCGAAGCCCCCTTTGGGCATCGTGTCTTGATTTGGGAAAAGACGGTCATAGGATTCGAGTTTCAGTTGCCGTGTGCGGGCGCAGGTGTGGCTGATGATAGCCGTGCCCAGTCGGCGCGCATCCCGCGCCGGCACGCTGCCAGAAAAGAAAATCCACGCATGAGCGCCGTTGCCGGAACGTGAGATTTCAAGGGCGACCGGCACGCCCAACTCGTTGCAGGAGTGTGAAAAGGCCTGGGCATCCTCTTTCCATTCGGCCTCGTCGAAATCGACCGCGAGGAAATGGCTGGCGTCGTCGGACAGCAATGGATAGACGCCGACGGTGCGCTTGCCAGCGAGATGGTCGTAAATAACCGCATCAGACAGCGGGATCAGCAGGCGCTTGCTGCAATCGGCACACTTGATGCGCGGTTTTTCGCAGACTCCAGCAAGCCACTCGTTAGCGCAGGCGGGGGCGTAGCCAGTTCTGCCAGTTGATTTGCTTTCCCAGCGGATGGGATAAACGTCGGTGCGGCCTTGGAACAGGCGACGAAACAGCGCAATTTTGTCTTCCGTGCTGAGCCGCGAGGACTCCAACTCCAGCGGGGACGGCTGATCCACCTCGGGTTCAGGCGCCAAGCGCCATTCGATGCCATTGGCCTCCAGAAGCGCACTCAAGCGCGCATTCTCTTTTTGCAGCGCTGCCAATGCATCCGATTCAGTCATTGGTCTCGCGCTGGCTCCTTCGCTCAACGGGTCTCACCGTCTGTTCGACGACCAAACGAACAATGAGGTCGGCAAACGGTTCGATGTTGCCATAAGTGCTGGCCTGCTCCAGCGCGGCCAGATATTCGTTTCGGCTTTCTACGGTGACGATGGTCCAGACATAGCTCCCCGTCACCAGCAGATAATTCATTAGAAATCTGCCCAGACGACCGTTGCCGTCCATGTAGGGATGGATGAAAACGAAGAAGAAATGCCCGAGCACAGCACGAACGCCGGCGTGCTCCTCGCTGGCGATCAATTCCAGCAACACAGGCATGCAGTCGCGCACCGCCGTCGGAGCCAGCGGAACATGCAAGGCATTGCGGATGAATACTTGGCTGTTGCGATAGCCGGCAAGATCGGCGGGTTTGAGAATACCGGCCGCAACGCTTGGCGAAAACAGCGCCAGATGCCACTCCCCAAAGTTTTTCTTCAGGGATTCTCCGGGAAGACCACTCGTCAGCGCCTCCCGAATCAGTTGGATCACGCGTTTGTGAGCCTCGAAATACCCTTTGGCCGCCATCGCATCCCGGGCAGTCTGATCCTGAGTGCTTGCCAAAGGATTCCAGTCACCCTCCTTGACTTGCTGGATAAGTTCATCGGTGACGCGGTAGCCTTCAATCGAGAGGGAATGATAGGCGTCCGCCGCGTACCGTGCTTCGATCTCCTGAATGAGTCGCTGGACATCGGAAAGTTCGTGGCGCGGCACCGCATCAAACCGGGCGATGACCGTTTCGCGCATATTCATCCACATCGCCCGGATACGCTGCACGTAGGGGGATTCGTTGCGGCCTCCCTCGATCTCGACCGGTTGCCTGTCAAATGGATTCTTCGGGAAAACCTTATAGTCCGCTGCCCGCATTGCAGCCACCAGTTGTTGGGCGTCATCCGCCCTGCCGACAGCCATCAGGCCACCTGCCAGGCGACCGGCCACGACACTGTTTCCGCCTTCGAGCAACAAGCGCGTGAGCACGGTGACATCCAGACACCGAAAAACGATCTGCGCCGCCAGAGGGTGCCGAGTGCAAAAGCCCGGCCCAGCCTTGACCAGGGCTTCTTCGAGCGGCTGCAAACGCAGTCCAGTTTCAGTCTCATTGATTGACTGCGACAGCGCATCCGCCTGCACGCGATAGAGGAAAATGGAACAGCCATGCGGTAGATTGACAACCTGATTGTTGGCTTGCGGCGCATGGAGTTGAATCTGTTTGCTTACCCCGGTGTCCCCGCTGTGCTTGAGCAGCGACAACTCTGGCGTAACCTGCCATTGCGCCCCGAATCTGGCATTGGCGTAGGCTGCTACAAAGGATTCCATGTGGGCGTACCACGTCGTGGAATCGCCGGCATCCTCGGTCGGATTGCTTGAGAGGTACCAACCTCCAATGACCTGTCGGAGGAAGCCGGCTCTGAGCAGCCGTTCGCGATGCGTCCGGGTCAGCTCGGGATGAGCCGCCATTTCAATGGCGAAGATGCCGCGATCCTGAATGTTCTTCAGGACGTCGAGAGAAGCCGCGAGCTTTTCATTAGGAGTGGCCATTGATTTGAGTACTGGCCGACATTTCAGACCATCCAGCTAGGGTAATGTCTAATTGTAACTCTACTATTACGACACACAAATCAACTAGTATTTTGTTTTTTAAATC
>Ga0315271_10000658_pt1 | contig 19725 bp, 18 predicted proteins | sample C3_top_MG_FD_204664 | JGI IMG/M metagenome (GOLD analysis project Ga0315271, IMG submission 204664) | Sediment microbial communities from Yellowstone Lake, YNP, Wyoming, USA - C3_top | ecosystem: Environmental > Aquatic > Freshwater > Lake > Sediment | place: USA: Wyoming | collected 2017-08-01
CCATTAGCGCCCGCGACCGGTCCTCCTCCTCCAGTGCCCAACCCTCATCGACCACCATGGCGATCATGGTTTCAAGCCGGTGCATGCGCTCACGAATGAAATCCGATGTTTCGGAATGCCACACCTCGTAGAGCAACTTGCGGGCATTGTCGATAATCTCGGTATCCGGCAGGCTGGCAGAAGCCTCGCGTGAGCGGACCATGACTTCGCGGAAGTGATCCAGATCGGAATCGCTGAGTTCGAAAGTGATCTTCATGGGCATGTTCTATTTCCCCCGTCGATAACAAACAGCCGGTTGTGCAATACCCGTACCGGTGTTTTCACTGCTTCTCCCGGGTGCGCGATGTTGCGGAGCGGAACTGCCCGGGCTTGCCGGGCACGGTATACAGGTAGCCCTCGTGCTTGAAGTCCAGGTAGCCGTCCTCAGCGGTATGAACGCGGCCATGCAGGGAAAATGGCAGGCTGGCGATTGTCCCGCTTTGCAGGTCCGCTAGTTGCCCGCGCGCGTTTTCGCCAGACAGCTTGTCCAGAGTGATTGTTTCCGTCGCGTTCGGATCTATGTTCAGGCTGTAAGGGCCTGAATAACGGGAAAACTCCGAGCCCTTGGCGCTTATGGCGATATCCACGGAATCAATTACCATCGCGACTTCGTTGATGTTGCGCACATCAAAACCGGCGATCAGGGCCTGATCCGTCATGGTGATGGATGCGATGCTGACGAAAGGAGGGTTGCCCTTGATCTTGTTGGGTGCACAAGCGCCGCAGAGCACGAGGCTGAGGAGCATAAGTGTGTACAGACGCAATTTCATGAATTCCATAGATGGCACCTGGCAATATGTTTTCCACCGGTTGCGGTGGCCGTAGCAAGGAAATTATCGTGAGGATGTGTGATCTTACAATGCTCCATGACATGTGGACAACGATTATGAAACGGGCAGCCGGGGACCAGGTGCAACGGCGCTGGTGGCGTGCCCGCTTCCAGCGCCGGCAACTCACCGTTGCCGGGTTTGCATACTGCATCCAGCAAGGTCCGCGTGTAGGGATGGGCCGGGTTGTGTAACAGAACGTCGACCGGTCCGCATTCCACCAACTCTCCCGCGTACATGACGCCCACTTCCGTGGCGAGTTGCTGCACCACCGCGAGGTTGTGGGAAATGAACAGGAAAGCAAGCCCGTTCTCCTTTTGCACTTTGCGCAAAAGTGTAAGCATGCGGGCCTGCACGGATACATCCAGCGACGACATGGGCTCATCGGCGATGATCAGGGCCGGTTCTGCCAGCAAAGCCCGCGCCAGGGCAACGCGCTGACGCTGACCACCGGAAAGCTCATGGGGATAGCGGGGCAGGACATCTGCCGACAGGTCTACTTGCTCCAGCACCTGTTCAACCCGTGCGCGATGCCCGGCAGGGCTGCCAATACGGTAATGCAGCAGTGGCTCAAGCAATGCTTGCCAAATGCTTCGGCGGGGGCTCAGGGACGCCAGTGGATCCTGGAACAGGTATTGAATTTCGCGCCTGGCCTGGCGCAAGCGCGGAGCATCAGCCTGGCTGAGGTCAAAATCCCGGTAATGCACTGATCCGGAATCCGGCTTAACGAGGCGGATGATGGCCCGGGCCAGCGAGGTCTTGCCACAACCGGATTCTCCGACCAGGCCGAACACCCGGCCGCGGTGCAGATCAAGGCTCACGCTGCGAACGGCCTGCACGCGTTTTTGGCTGGAGCCGGGAAGCCGGCGCATTGCGTAGCTTACGTTCAGTTCGCGTATGCGCAACAAAGGGGAGTCAGGGTTCATGCTGTGGCGGAATCGATGGCGTGAGCCAGCGGATGATGGCAGGCGTGACGGTGTGCAACTGCTGGCATTGCGGGGTCTGCGCTGCGCAGAAGCGGCACTTGTGATCGGCACAGGTCATCTGCGCGCTCGCAGCGGTTGCTGAAGGAACAGCCTGCCGGGCGCTGCTCCGGGCCTGGCACCGATCCGGGTATGCCCTTTACCAGCTCAACCCGCCCCGGCGACAGCCGTGGCATTGCTGCCGACAGCCCTGCGGTATAGGGATGGCTGGGGTAGTGCATCAGTGAGTGTGTCGGACCTTCCTCGCTGATACGTCCGCAATACATCACCATGGCACGGTCGCAGATTGCCTCTACGATAGCCAGATCGTGCGTGATCAAAAGCACTGCCGTTCCCGACTGCCTTGCCAGGTCGCGAATGAGGCGCAGGATCTGGGCCTGCGTGGTCACGTCCAGGGCCGTCGTAGGTTCATCAGCAACGAGCACCTGCGGGTGACATACCATGGCCATGGCAACCAGGACGCGCTGACGCATTCCGCCGGACAGTTCATGCGGATAGCAGCGCAGGGCCCGTTCCCAGTCCGCAAAACCGACGGACGCCAGCGTGTCGGCGGCAGCGGTGCGTGCCTGCCGGCGATTGAACGGCCGGTGACGCCGGATCACCTCCAGCAACTGGTTGCCAACGGAAAAGACCGGGTCCAGTGCGGTCAGGGGTTCCTGGAATATCATTGAGATCCGGCTCCCGCGGACGCGCCGCCAGCCTCTTTCGTCCAATTGCGCAAGGTCAAGATCACCCAGTCGCATAGACGTGCTGCTGATCTGGCCGGATGGTCCTGGCGCCATACCCAGCAAGGCAGCTCCGGTCACCGACTTCCCACAACCTGACTCGCCCACCAGGCCCAGTATTTCACCGGCCCTGAGTTCAAGGCTCACGCCATCGACTACCGCCAGCCTGCCGTGCCGGGACGGAAGCGTTACGCGCAAGTCCTGCACTGCAAGGACCGGGTCTTGCGGGGTAGGGCTCATGCCGAACCCTGCCTTGGATCGAGCGCATCATGTAGCGCATCGATCATGAGGTTGAACCCCAGCAACAGCAGCAGCAGGGGAATGGCGGCGGCAAGATGATTATTGAACTGGCTAACCAATACTTCCTGGGTGCTCTCCGCCAGCATCAGTCCCCAGCTGACCCCGTCCTTCACCCCCAGGCCGAGGAAACTGAGGATGACTTCGGTCTTTATGGCGGCAACAAATACCATGGCAGCCTGCGCCAGCAGTATGTGGCCGGTATTGGGTAAAACGTGCCGCAACAGGACCAGATGAGGCGGCAAGCCAATGGCCAGCGCTGACTGGACAAAGTCACGGTTCCTGAGTCGCATTACTTCAGCCCGCACCAACCGGCTGGTAGTGGTCCAGAAGGTGGCCACCATGGCGACCTGCATGGCCCAGGTGCTGGCCTGAAGTGCGAATGCCACTGCGGCAGCAAACAGGTAAAACGGAATGGAGTCGAGCACCCCGGTGATGAATACCACCCCGTCATCGGCCCAGGTGTCAGCAAACCAGCCGGATATCGCACCGCAAACAGACCCCAGAAAGGTGGAAGTCAAAGCTACCAGCAGGCCGATTTCAAATGCCGTGCGCACACTGTAGATCGCCCGCTGGAAAATGTCCTGGCCCAGCTGGTTGGTGCCAAACCAATGCTCGCTGCTGGCGGGTTCCCAGCGTTCGCCTGAAACCAGGGACCACTCCTGACCTGCCCACCCGAGGGCAACGGCCAGGGCGATCAAGCCATACAGGCTGACCAGGGCAAATCCCGCCAGCCCGGCGCGGTTAGCGCGCAACTTCTGCCACACCCGGCTGGAAGGTTCAAAGCCTGGCATTCATGCCACTCTCGGATCTGCCAACCGGTAAGCCAGGTCGGCCAGTGTTTGCATCACTACAAACAGGACAGCGGTGAGGGCCACGACCGCTTGCAGTACAGGCTGGTCGCCATTGGTCATCGCGTCAAAGGTCACTTTGCCAATACCGGGAATGCCAAAAAAAGTTTCCAGTACCAGGCTGCCGGTGACAATAACCAGGGGGATGGAAAACAGCACCCGGGTAAGCACTGCGGGGAGGCTGTTTTTCAGCACATGCTGGCCCATGATCTGTGCCGGTGAGGCGCCAAACGCCCTGGCCGTTCTGATGTGTTCACGACCCAGTTCCTCGACGAAAACCGCGCGAAAAAATCGCGTGTTATAGCCCAGGGTAATGAACACCAGTGACAGGGTGGGAACCGTGACGTAGTCCAGATAGCTGGACAGGTCGTTCACCTGCCAGCCCCGTGCCGGAAACAGGTTCAAGCCCTGCGGCGTGCACAACACGACCTGGAGGACGATGACAATAATGAGAAAGCTGATGCTCATGCCGGTGACGGAAACAGCCGAGATCAACCGGTCAAGCCGTCGGTTGCGATGCCATGCGGCTAGCATGCCCAGTCCCGCGCCAAGCAGGTTGCCGATGATGAAACCGGGCAGGATCAGGGCCAGGGTTATGGGCAGGGAGCGCCGCAGCAGGTCGATGACCTTCTCGCCATTGGAGCTGGACGCACCCAGTTGCAAGGTAAACAGGTCGCGCAGGTAGTCAATGTAGCGGCTGGCAAAAGCACGGTCATAGCCCAGTTGCTGGTGGATTTCCTCAATCTGTTCAGCAGTGGCGCTCTTGCCCAGCAGGTTGTAGGTTTGATCCGGCCCAAAATAGACCATTAAGAGGAAACTGACCAGGGTAACACCGAGTATCAGCAGCAAGCCGTGTGCCAGCTTACGCAGCAGAAAGGCCACTAGGAGCCCGTCCCGCCGGCGCTGGCCTTCACTATTTCGTCCTTGACCATTTCGGGACTGGCGAAACGGAAGAAGAATCCGCCGACGAACTCGACATCAGGCAGCATCGCGATACGACGGTTCCACAGCAGCACCAGGGTGCGGGAAATGCCGCTGATGGTTACGCAATCATCGATCAGGATCTGGTTCATCCTGCGGTACAGTTCAGTGCGCTCCGGGGATGCGCCCATGCTTGAGGAGTCGCGGTAGAGCCGATTGAACTCGGCGTTGTCGTAATTGGCCGAATTGGCACCCGGTGATGCATTGGGGCCATAAAATAGCTGCATGATGTTTTCAGTATCCGGATAGTCCATCACCCAGGATGAGGTGGCCAACATCACTTCACGGTTGATAAACGCCTTGGAATAGTCACCGTAGCTGGCGAACATGAGCGGGCGAACTTTCTCCGAGGGGTAGTTGATGCCGGCCATGAAGCTCCTGAATTGTTCAAACATCTGGCGCTCGGTAACCGAGCTTACAAAGCCGTATTCCAATGCCGGCATGTTTTCGGGGTTCCAGCCGGATTCACTGAGCAGGCGGTTTGCTGCAGCCGTATCACGGCGTACGGAGTCCGGGTCCTGGTCGGCGTCGTACTCAAATGCCGAAGGAGGAATAATTCCTGGAAAGACCCGCCCGATGTCCGAGTAAAAAATCTCGTTGCGCTTATCCCAGTCAAAAGACTTGATGACGGCACAGCGCAGGGCATGATTACGTGTAGCTTGTTCCGCATCGGGATGGTAGCCGACGCGCGGGTCCGCCATGTTGAAATCGGTGTGCACAAAACCGGATTCCAGGTTGGCCAGCAGGTTGTAGCTACCAGCCAGGTCATCTGCAAGCAGGGGCGGGTCACGGCTCTTGAGCACCCGGCCAAACTGGCTGACCGGCACTTTTATAAAATCCAGTTGCCCGGCCAGGAAAGTATTCCAGCGGGCCGCATCCTCGGCGATGAACTCGATGTCGATGCGATCCGCCAGGGGAGGGGTCATTCCTTGCAGCCGCTCCAATCCGTATGCGCCCTGGCTTGAAGGATCGTAGCCCTCCGCGGCAAGGTCGATGGGCTCGGCGCGAAAATCTGCATTGCGCAGCAGGCTGGCGCCCGCGCTGTCAAAGCGTTGCAGGCGGTAAGGACCGGAACCCACCGGGTGAATTGCCAGTTCCCGGCCATACTTCGCCACTGCTTCAGCCGCGACAACCGCGGAAAAGCCCTGTGCCAATGTGTGCGTGAGTTGGGGGAATGGGCCGTTCAAGCGAACCTGGATGGTGTAAGCATCCAGCGCGCGCAGGCCCGCAATGTCCTGGTCATAATGGGCGCCGTTTTCCTTCCAATCGTCCAGGCCGGCAATGCGGTTCTGCCATATCCACGCGGCCTGGGAACGGGTCGCCGGGTCAAAATGCCGCTTAATCGAGTAAATAAAATCCCTCGCGGTCAGCTCGCGACCCTTTCCACCGGGGAATGCCTCGTCATCGATGAAGTGAACCCCCGGCTTGATCCGAATCGTGTAAACCAGCCCGTCAGCGGACACCTGGGGCAAGGCCGCGGCAAGATTGGGTTCAAGTTCGTATGGCCGCGCCAGGTATTTGTAGCGATACAGAGTGTCATACAGGTTTACCACCAGGAAGTTCGCATAGGTGTTGGAGGCATGTGCCGGGTCGAGGTCGGTAGGGGCACTGTCCATGGAATGGCGATAGACGCTCGGCGCCGCCGCTGCGCCCGCGGGACTTTTACCTTGATCACAGGCGCTCAGCGTGAGCAGGCCAAAGACCAGCAGAGCAATCAACGGCGGAGCGAACGGCAGTCGGGAGGACCGTGGCCGCGCAAACCATGGCGGGGCCGCGGGGCTGAGCCTGGGGCGCAATATTTCAATGCAACCATTCACGGTGGTTCAGCTTAGCTGGTGGCAGTCCCGGCAACAAGGGAGCGCCGCTGCAAGGCCTCGGGCGCCAGCGCAACGCACAAGGAGCATGAGTTTGGAGGGGGAAAGGGGGGCTAGCGCTCTTCCAGCAGGGAGTCGTAATCGGGCGCCGGTGGCTCACCGTTATAAATCTCGAATTCACGGTTCTGCAGGTAGGCGTCGCGGACGAATGCGTATGGATCCGATGCATCCTCGATGTCTTTGTCATAAGGCAGAAAGGAAGCTCGAAGCGATATCAGGTCGACGATGAACGGCACATAGTTGTTGTGTTCCCTGATCATGTAGGCTGTCGGGTTCAAATAGCTCGCTATGCCAAAGCTTCCAATACCTTCGCCACCGAGGTCCCGAATGGTTGCAGGCCCAATGAAAGGCACCATGAGATAACGGCTATTCTCCCAGCCCCAGACTGCAAGAGTTTGGCCAAAATCTTCATCGAAATCCTCTATGCCTGACTTGGTTGCCACGTCAAAAAAGCCAGCCAGTCCCAGCGTCGAGTTCAGCAGGAAGCGGCCGGTGGATATGAGCGAATCTTCAACACGTCCTTGCAGCAGGAGGTTGACGACAGTCCGGGGCCACTGCAGGTTGCGGAAGAAATTACGCACTCCACGCTGCGGCGCATCGGGCATGATCACGTCGTAACCCTTGGCAATCGGCTTCAGAATCGCTTTGTCAACCGCGGTATTGAAACCATAAACTTTGCGGTTGGAGGCTTCCCATGGGTCCTCCACCGGCTTGGTCAGTTTGGCGGGTTGACTGGCACAGCCAGCCAACATAAGAATCGCCAGGAGGATAAGCCCAATACGGAAATAACGTGGATCTGGCGGGGTGTGCGTTTGATTGTTCATGGGCTGCTATCTTAGGTCGTCCTCTGGTGTTTTTCCGTAATGTACGCTGCGCTAGCCGGCAGCCGCAACGGCTGCTCGTCCTTCAAACACCATCAGTTCCGAGGCTTCACACAACCTCGTTAGGCTCAGCAGCCCGGGCGGTGCGTTGCGAATGCGCATGATGCGCCCGCTACGGTTTGCCAACGCCTGCCATTCAAGCAACAAAGCCAGCCCTGAGCTATCCACCCGCGAGACTGCGGCAAGGTCCAGGTCCGCAATGTGCTGGCCCTGTGCTGCAGCTTGTTCAGCCTGGCGGAATACCTTGGTCACCGTGTCCAGGGTTAGCTCCCCGGTAATGCGCGCCCGTCCGGCATCGTCGAGCGAAAACTGGCCATCTTGTGTCATGCTTCAGTCATTCAGCTTCAGGTTTCCGGCAACGATGTCGGCAGTCACCTTGTCAATCCCGTCTGCTTGCACGCGTGGCACAATCTGGTCGCGAAACGTGATCACGTAGGATATTCCTTCCACGGTTACATCAAATGCTTTCCAGCCGGCAGTGGTCTTGTGGAAGGCATAGTCAACCGGGGCAAAGCCACCATTGTTCAGCTTCACCCGGGTGCGCACGCGGGTCAGCTTGTCGTTATTGTCGCCCTTCATCGGCATGACTTCGAGCTGGTCGTTGGAACGAAACTCCAGCAGGCCATCGGCATAGCGATTGATCAGCACGTCACTCATGGCGGAGGAAAATGCTGATATTTGCTCCTGATTGGCCGCACTGGCGGACTTGCCAAGGATGAGCCGTGCGGAATACTCGAGGTCCAGCAGGGGCAGCAGATCCGCACGCACCATGTCACGCAGCAGTTGCGGTTGCGCGGTGAATTGCTCCCGGTTCTGATCCAGGTCGCCGAGGATTTTGCCTGCTGCCTGGCGCACGATTTCAACCGGATCCTGGGTGGTTTCCGGGATGTAATCCGCCACTGCGGCAGCTGGTGTCAGTACAACCGGGGCCAGCAGGATCAGGGCCAGCAGTGATGTGGCTATCGTCAGCGTCTTCACTCTTCTTTTCCTCGCTCTTCTTTCCATCACTTGTCTTCCTTGGCTTCACCCGTGTTGAACAGGTATTTTCCGATGATCTGTTCCAGCACCAGCGCAGACTGCGTTATGACAATGACATCGCCATCTGCCAGGAAGTCCGGCGCTCCACCGGGTTCCAGACCAATATATCGATCGCCGAGCACGCCGGAAGTAAGGACTGAGGCACCCGTGTCGGTCGGGAGTTCATTGAACCGGGACGAGATTTTCATGTGCACTATGGCTTCAAAGGTGACCGGGTCCAGTTCGACCGAGTCCACCAGGCCCGCAGGAACACCTGCAATTTTTACCGGTGCACGGCTTCTCAAGTCACCAATGTTAGTGAAGCGTGCGCTGATTTGGTAGGTATCCTTGCCGATTTCCTGGCCATAATCGGTAGCCCGGGTGGCCAGCCAGATCAGCGCTGCGATTCCCAGCAGGAGGAAAATACCGGAAGCGAATTCCACTTTGTAATTGGCTCGCATAGTGCAACCTCAGGTCAAAAATGACGTCATGATGAAATCAAAAATCAGCACCAGCACCGAACTGAGCACCACCGTATTGGTGGTTGCCGTTCCGACACCGGCTCCGGTGGGTTTTGCGGTATAGCCAAAAAACACTGCTACCAGGCTGACGATGCCGCCAAACACCAGGCTCTTCCAAATCCCGCCCATAAAGTCCTTGCCAAAGTAAACGCCGGTCTGCAGCTTGCTCCAGAAAGTCCCCGGATCCAGACCCTGGACGCCAATGGAAAATGCCACGGCGCCCAGTATCGCCAGGGCGTTGAACATGGCAGTGAGCAAGGGCACGGATATGAGGCCCGCCATGAACCGGGGCAGGGCCACGCGCTGCACCGGGTCGATGGCCATCAGTTCCATGGCGTCGATCTGGCTGGTTGCTCGCATCAGGCCGATCTCGGCCGTGATGGCGGTGCCGGCCCGTCCGGCGAAAAGCAGTGCCGTAAGGACCGGGCCCAATTCGCGGAACAGCGACTTGCCCACCAGCAGGCTGACCTGGTCTGAAGCGCCAAACTGCTCCAGCGCATTGATGGCCTGCAAAGACAACACCATGCCGACAAAAAAACCGCAAATCATGATGATGACCAGCGAGCGCGCGCCAATGAGGTAGACCTGCTGCAGGATAGACTGGATCTGCGCCAGTGCCGGCCTCAGGCCAGCCAGCATGCGCAGCAGGAACAGCAGGCAATGACCGGCTGTCTGTATGGGTGCGGTGAAGCGCGCGAATCGAATGTTAGTTTCCAAGTCTGTCCCAACTCAGCCCAGGAGGCTCCATTGACGATCGGCGGAGGTGTAATGAAACGCAATCGGGCCTTCGACCTTGCCGTTGATGAACTGGTCGATGCCAGGATCCGCGCTGTGGGCCAGTTCGCCCGGTGGACCTTCGCCGGCAATCCGGGCCGAGGCGATGATATAGCAATAATCAGCCAGTTGACTCACCTGGACCACATCGTGCGTGACGATCAGGCTGGTCAGGCCGAGGGCATCATTAGTCTCCCGCATCAGCGTGCGCACGGTAGAGACGGCAATCGGATCCAGCCCGGTTGTGGGCTCATCGTAAAGCATGATGAGCGGGTCCAGAACCACGGCCCGGGCCAGCGCCACCCGCCTGGCCATGCCACCGGACAACTCGTGCGGCATCAGGTCTTCAGTACCGCCCAGGCCCACGGCATTGAGCTTGGTCATGATCAGCCGGCGTATCAGCGCTTCCGGCAGGTCGGTGTGCTCCCGCACCGGGGTGGCAATGTTCTCGAACACGGTCAGGTCAGTGAACAAGGCCCCGTTTTGCAGCAAAACGCCGATATTTCTGCGGAACCGGTACAGTTCCCGGTCCGACAGGGTAGAAACATTGGTTCCATTGATCTCAATCGAACCCTCGTCCGGCCTGAGTTGCCCGGCAATCAATTGCAGCAAGGTAGTTTTTCCTGCGCCACTGGGGCCCATCAAAGCCACGATGGCCCCGCGTGGAATATCCATGTTGATGCCATCGAGAATCGTATTTCGGCCGCGCCTGAAAACGAGGTCCCGGATGCGAATAATCGGAGCTGCTGATGTCCTTACGCCAAGGGTTTGCCCAGCTTGTTTTTCGGTTTCCAGCATCCCTTTTTGCTCTTGAATAAGTCGTGCACGACGAGTAACGACCCGGCACAGTCTGGCGAGTTCCACTTCCAGGCGCCATTGTAAAGGAATTGGACCAAGATTAGTCCCTAAGATTGCTCAGCCCGGGCGATTGCGGAGAGTGGTTAGAGTAAGGGCAAAAAAAAGAGAGGAGGCTTACGCCTCCTCTCCGAGTAGAAGTGTTGGAACTCCGCTTATAGTGGACTGCAGATCCTCCTAAGGCCTTTCCATCTTCGTCCGGCTCCGCCTTGCTCTGTCGCTCGGCTCCGGTCACGGATCTTCTACCTCCGTCTTTCTTTATCGACGCCTTGCCCTGAGGCAGGTGGCGTCTATCTCAAGGGACCGCGTATCCCTTTCGAGTCACCCTCGTGGTATGACCGTTGTAGACAGAGCCCGGTCCGGGTGACTTGCCCAGTACCACCTGGGCTTTTCCGCTTTCTGTTACCTGTCGCTGCCTTCCGGCGGGTCGGCCTTCCGGCTGACAGATTTCTTTGGACGGGGGATCAACATTATTCCTCGTCCTGGCACGTGTCAACCGGTAAAAAATTCGATTTATTCAGGGTTGTTGACCCGGGAGATTACAAAAGAATTTCAACTCACTGAATAAAAAAGAAACCCTGATTTTGGGCGACTTTCGATTTTGCGATGAAGCGAATCAGATGCGCAAAATTAGATCAAGCCGGACAGAGGATGGCTGCAATTCCAATGCTTGGGCACATGCAGTGGCCCCTATCTGCACGTACTACATTACCTACCTGCTGGCGACCAACAAGGCAACCAGCCTAAGCCCAGAATCCGGACACCCGCTCGAACAGCCAATAACTGGCAAGCCCACCGATGGCGTATGCCTGGACTGGAGCTAGCCGCGTCAGATCAAAGCGCCCCGCGAACAGCTTCGATAGCGTCTTGTAGATCGCCAGCACCGCGACGATGAAAAGCACCTGGCCGATTTCCACGCCAATGTTGAAAAACAGCAGCGCCAGCGGAATGGAATTCTCCGGCAAGCCAACTTCGGCCAGCGCACCGGCGAATCCCAAGCCATGCAGCAGGCCGAAGGCAAACGCCACGACCCACGGTTTGCGCGATGCCAGGCCTTCGCGCCCTTGTCGCTGATGGATGATTTCACTGGCGACGAACACGATCGACAGCGCGATGATGGCCTCGACCGGCGCACCGGGGACATGCAGCACGCCCAAGGTCGCCAGGCTCAGCGTGATCGAGTGCGCTACCGTGAATGCGGTGATGGTAACGAACAGGCGCCGCGTCGATTTTACGATCATCACCAGCGCCAGCACGAAAAACAGGTGATCGAAACCGAGCAGGATGTGCCCGATGCCGATAGTGACGTAGGTCATTGCCACTTCATAGGCCCCGGGGCTGGCCCTGGCAGTGAAGCTCGGCTGGCCCGGCAGGATGCGCTCGAGTTGCACGCTGCCATCTAGACGCTCCAACCGCACCAGCACATCGATGCGCGATTCGGTCAGGCCCGGGAACAGGATAGGTTTGCCGTTCAAGCCATCGGGAACCGTGATGTGCCAGCGCTGGCGCATGGTGCCGGCGGCGAAACTGCTGCGCCTCGCGCCTTGCTCGGTGACAACCGCAGGAAATACCGGATGGACTTTCAGCGGGGTGTTTTCGTCCAGCGCCGGCGATTTCCACAGGACGTCGTAGGCATCGGCGCTGGTCTGGGTCAGCTGCAGGTATGCCGGGCGGAACTCATCGGCCCTGGCCGGCAACGCGAGCGCCAGCAGCATGAGCGCGAACTGTGCGAAGGGGCGGCACATCATTTAGCCGGTGCTTCCGCGCTCTCACCTTCAATCACCACGTCGTACTCTTTGAGCAGGCGTGCGTAGTTGTTTGCCAGTGCGGCCTCGCGCTGGTCATTCTCCCATTCACGGGTGACGGCCTTGCGGGCTTCGTCAAGCGCAGGTACATAGCCCGGCGTGCGTTCGCTGATGCGGACCAGATGCACACCGAATCCTGAGCGAACCGGGCCAATCCATTGTCCGACCGGGGCGGATTCCAATGCATTGCCGAAGTCATCGCCGAAGTCCCGGATAACCAGATCCAGCGGCAGCTTTTCCACGTGGCTCGGCAGCATGCTGGGTTTGCCTTGCGATTCCGGTGTTGCGCCGCTGTCCAATGCGGCAGTTGATGCGGCCAAAACTGACTCGAGCTTGTCGCCATAGCTGGCCGGATCGAACAGCACCTGCTGGAAGCTGAGCACGGGCGGCATGCGAAACTCCGCCGCGTGCATGTTCAGGTAAGCGGTCAGCTCCGCGTCGCTCGGCGTAGCGGACTTGCCTTCCTCCTCGATCAGCACCTCCAGCTTCTGACGCACGCGGCGCTTGATGACCGGATCATCCTTGACCAGGCCAAGGGCGACTCCCTCGCGGAAGAGGATTTCGTCCCGGACATAGCCGTCGACCAGGCCGTTCAATTCAACCGGCGTCGGCGGCCGTGACCAGGTCGCCTGGAACTGGCCGGCGAGTGCCGCGATAACGGTTCGATTGACTGTGATCCGATTGCCATCGTTGGAAGGCGGCGCCACCTTGCCGTACAGCAGGAACAGCAGCGTTCCGATCAGCAGGAAGTGCAGCAGCGGTTCTCGCAACAGGGATCTGATCTTCAAACGCGACTCCACATGAAAATACGGCGGAGCAACAGGCTCCGCCGCAAGGTGATACCTCAATCGATCAGCACGATATCAGTTGGGGGTGTACCAGATCGGTGAACTCCAGGCGCGTTCCTGGATGGTTGCCGGTACGGTGGTCAGCGGCGGCATGTTCAATCGGGCCGCGTCATAGGTGTTCCAGCGCGGGGTCGGTATCTCGAGGACACGGGCGTAATAGAAGGCGCGCTGGTCGGCCTGGAACTCAGGATCGGTCCAGCCGGTGGCCAATTGCGCAGCGCCGATGGCATCGGTGTACGTCGCGGTCTGCAGATCAACACTGTTGCCGACCGGCGGCAGTTTGCCATCGGCGCCGATCTTGCGGTCGCCTGACCAGGCGACATCAAAAATTTTCTCGTGCTGCTCGCCTGCCTCGTCAAGCCAGCCCTTGACGATCTGGACACGGTCGAGGTTGCCGCTCTTGGGGTCCTTGAGCGCCGTGACCAGGAAGGTTGGTGCCTTGCCAACGCCCGGCTTCAGGTCGCCACCCATCGGCACGCCCCTGGCATAGGCCAGCTTGACGAAGTCCGGCTTGTTCACATCGTCGGCGGCATAGTCGAAACTACCGAAGAAGCGCAGCTTCAGCATCGGGCCCGACGTTGCGAAGGTCTCCTTGCGCTGCATCGCATCATAGATGGCCTCGCGGGTGTTTTGCGGGGCCCAGACGCCGGCCAAACCACCTGAACTGAACTCATTGATTTGCTGAATCTGGCCTGCCGGTGCGCCGGGGACACCGGTCAGTCGCTCCTTGGCATTGTTTTCAAAGGCGAACTTGCCGGTGAAGTTGTACTCCTCGTTGCTGGCTGCGGCATTGTGCGTGTCGGTATCGCCGATGAATCCGTACTTGAACGGATTGCCGGCGCCACTCGCGGCCTGGCTCATGCCATCCAGCAGCGCCTGACGGGCAAAGCTGCCCCTGGGATGAGAAGGGCGCTCAAAATCCGCCGAAAGCGTGTAGTCCCACAGTTCGAAGCCGGCGAATTCGTCGGTCGGGGACAGGACGGGCGTGGTTTCGGAAGTGCCCTTGATCTGGGTGATTTCATACAGCGGTTCATTGTCGGCGCGGGTCTTGTTGTAGGCCGCATCGATCGGCTGGCCATCGCGTTTGACCAGATCGAACATCAGGCCGTCGCTGGCATTGCCGTTGTGTGGAATGGCGAACAGCGTCGCACCTTTGGTGCGCTGCTCGTCCATCCACTTCCACAGTGTCTCGGGATCGTCGGAATCGAGCGCCGACAGCGCCAGTTCCGGCAGGTGTGCGGTATCGCGGAAGACCACGACACGGTGCAAATTACGCTTCTGCGGGTTCGAGGTCCATTCAAAGCCAGCGAAGGTGGTGAACTTGCCGGGGACGTAGTTGTCATCCGCCGCCTTGATGATCTCGGTCCAGACGGTGTGCGCCAGCACGGGGTCGCTAAGCGTCGGGTCGCGCTTGCCCGCGCTCATGTCGCGCAGGATGCCGGCAAAGGTCTGCATGCGGACATTGGTGTCAGGCGAGGTAACGCCTTTGGCAAGTTCGGTCTTGCTCAGTGGGCTGTCCGGATTCGCCATCTGATTGAAAACGCCCATGTACTCGGCGTGGTCGGCCACCATGTAGAAGTCGAGCGGGGTCTGGATCTGCATTTCCGGTCCGCCGCTGCCGGTGATCGCCTTGCCCTGCGCCCAGGCATAAGCATCTGTCGGCGTGGTCTTGGAGCCGTTGGTGAAAGCGTCGAACGACCAGCCGGTATGGACATGGACATCACCGAAGTAGACGTTGTTGTCAGGGTTCGGCGGCGGCAAATCGGATGCCGGCGCGACGGGTACAGCTTCGACGGCCGCTGGTACGGTCGCGGGTGGGGCCGCAACGGGTGCCTCTTCCTTTTGGCAGCCGGAGAGGGCCATCAAGCCGAGGGTGGCGGCGATCAGCACTGCGAGTTGTTTTTTCATGACAATTTTCCCATGGTTGCGTTGATTTAGGCGGTATTCACTGATATTGACCCAGCTTTAATCCGGTTTTCTGCTGCCCGCGCTCAATTCGGCGAGTACCAGATTGGTGAAGTATAGGCACGCTCCTGAAGTGTCATTCTCGTACCGTCCAGCGGCGTGTTCTTGAAGCGCTTGACGTCATACGCGGTCCAGCGCGGGGTTGGGATCTCCAGCACTCGTCCATAGTAAAAAGCGGAAAGTGAAGGATCGAAATCGGGATCCTTCCAGACCGCAACCAATTCGATCGCGCCAATAGTGTTGGTCCAGGAGGCATCGGCCACGTTGACGGTATTCCCCACTGCTGGCAGCTTGCCCGTTTTCGAATCTGGCACGCGCTTGTCCGACCAGGCCACGTCGTAAATTTTTTCCTGCGTCTTGCCATCCTTGTCGAGCCAACCCTTCACGATCTGGTAGCGATCGAGATTGGCGCCGATGGCATCCTTCATCGCAGCCACCAGGAAGGTCGGTGCCTTGCCTGCAGGCGCCGTATGCAGATCGCCACCCATCGGCACGCCCTTGGCATAACCGGTCTTGGCAAGCGTGCGGGCATCGGCATCCTTGGCTTCGAAGTCGAAGCCGCCGAACAGACGCACGGTCATCCGCGTACCGGTGGTGGCGTAGGTCTCCTTGCGCTGCATCGCATCCCACAAGGCAGCACGGGTGTTCTCGGTGGCCCAGACTGCCGCATAGCCGGAGGCGCCAACTTCCCAATCCATGATCGTGACGCCGGACTTGGGGTTGTTCATGAAGACCTTGGTGAGCCGTTCCGGGCTGGGCTCCTGCGGTGTAGTCTTGCCGAAGAAATTGTCTTCTTCCATCGCGGCCAGACCGGTGTGTGCGTCACTGCTTCCGATCAGGCCAAACTTGTAGGGATTGGTACCGAATTCTTTTTCCAGCAGCAAACCGTTTTTGAGGCCAGAACGGGTGTACTCGAATTCAAGCATGTCCTTTGTTTTCGCCGCGCTGCCATCGAGGTTGCCCTTGTCCCAGATTTCGAAATCTGCGAACTCGTCGTTCGGGGAAAGGTAGGGATGCGATTCGCCGGTGCCTTTGGTTTGCGTGGTTTCGTACAGTCGCTCCCATTTCTCGCGGGTCGTCACGTACTCGGCATCGAGCTTCTTGCCAAAGGCCTCGACCGTCGGAAACATGAGTCCGTTGGACAGATTGCCGTTATGGGCGATGGCCAGTACCTGGCCGCCGGTTGATTGCTGATAGGCATCCATCCATTTCCACAAGTCCACCGGGTTGTCGCTGCCCAAGGGTTTCATCGTGGTGTACGGCTCGACCTTACTGGCCTTGTCGGCGTTGTCGCGGAAAATGACGTTGCGGTGCAGGTTGTTGCCACCGGTGTTGGAGGTCCACTCATAGCCGATGAAGGCGGTGAAACGACCCGGGTCATTGGCTTCCTCTGCGGCCTTGATGGTGTCCTGCCAGGCGGAAATATAGGCGGGCGTGCCGGGCAAGGGCAGGATAGCCATTGAGATGGTTCCGGTGCCGAAGTTGCCGATGATGTCGAGGGCAGCGGCGTTGCCTTGCCCGGACGTGATCATGTCGTGCCACTTCTTGCCCTGCGGATCGGCCATAATTTCTGGCGTTCCAGCCAGGATCAGGGGGAAGAAACCCATTGCATCAGAGTGGTCGGACACAACGAGGAAATCGAGCGGCCGGCGCAGCTTGGCCGGTTGACCGGACGACGCCGTCACCTCATTGCCCTTCGCAAACACGTAGGCATCGCGGGGGGTCAGGCGTGCACCGAAGGCACCGGCGTCCACGGAATATGAGGTATGTAAATGGGTATCGCCGAAGAACACCTGCTCAGGGAATTTCGTCGTCGAAGCGTCTGGAGCGGCCTGCTCAGCCGGTGCTGCCTGCGCGGCCGCTGGTACGGTCGCGGGTGGGGCCGCAACGGGTGCCTCTTCCTTTTGGCAGCCGGAGAGGGCCATCAAGCCGAGACTGGCGGCGATCAGCACTGCGAATTGTTTTTTCATGACAATTTTCCCATGGTTGCGTTGATTTAGGCGGCAATCGGCCGGTACCAGATTGGCGAGGCAGACGCCCGCTCCAGATGGATCATGGTTATGTATTCAAGCATGGTGATCTTGTAGCATACAACATCGTATATGGCGATTCGCGAAATCATCCGCATGGGGCACCCCACGCTGCGCGTGGTGGCACGGCCACTGCAACCGCATGAGTTGTCAGGCGAACCCGTGCGTGAGTTGTTGGCGGACATGGTCGACACCTTGCACCATGCGGGCGGAATAGGGCTGGCAGCCCCGCAGGTCAATGCATCCGTACGCCTGGCCATCATCGAAATTCCCGGCGGGAATTCCCGCTATGGCGAGATCCCGGCCATGCCCCTTACGGTTTTTGTTAATCCTGAAATTCAGGTGCTGGACGGAGAGCTTGCGGGATACTGGGAAGGCTGCTTGTCCGTTCCCGGATTGCGCGGTTTCGTGGAGCGGCCACAGCATGTACGGGTCCGCGCACTGGACCTGCAGGGCAATGCCTTCGAACTGGAGCTCAAAGGCTTCCTGGCCACGGTATTCCAGCATGAGTTCGACCACCTGGATGGCAGGCTCTATGTCGATCGCCTCAAAGACAGCTCACTGCTGGTGTATGAAGACATGCTGGCGGACATGCTGAAGGAAATGCCGGGCTCTGCTGCGGCGCTGCTGGACGAATAGTGGCTGCTGTTGGCTCGTATGGCTGATAACCTTCGCCAGCAACCAGTTGTGGCTTGCTACAGCAGCGTTCTCCATCATTGGAGCGGTGTTTTATTTAGCCAAGCGCAATCGATAGCGGGCGTACCACCTGCTTGCGCTCTAGGGAGCTTCGAATCCATTGCTGAATATGGGCGGGATGGGCTGGTCTGCAAAGGGTGCGATGCAGTTGGGGCTATTGGCCGCCAGGCGGTCTTCGATCAGGCTCTGTACCGTCGGGTGGAATTCCAGGTTACTGTTGCCGCAGCCTGCTCCCCCGCTGCCGGTGCCAACGTGGCAATAACTCATCACCGTGCCCTTGCCATTGCCACCGGTCGGGCAGGAAACGGGGCCGGAGTAGCATCCGCTTTCAAGGTTGTAGCACTGGTCAATTTCCGGCGTGTAGCAGTGCGTGTGCGGTGAGCCCATGTTGTGCCCGAGTTCATGGCCGACAAATATGGCGGTATTAGCCGGGGTGCGACTGGTGCCAATGGCATGAAAGCTGTAACTGCCGACCGTGCTGCTCCCTTGCGTAAAGCCTTTTTGGCAATACTGGTTGATCCAGGCTATGCCGGAATAGCTGCCCTTAGCGAGACTGCCCGCAGTAGTGCCCCGGCCACTGAACAAGGCAGCAAAATCACGGTCCAGAGAATCCTCGTTGAGACGCCAATACTGGGCAAATTCGTCGAGTTGGGCGGAACGGTCGGTGGTCACGGAATACGGGTCAGAGCCGATGCGCAAAGTGACATCCCCAATCAGCAAACGGGTTTCGACATCGCGCTCATAAAACACATTCATGGCCAGGAACACGTCCGTAATCCAGTTCATCGCAGTAACTGTGTTGTTGCCTTTGCCGGCCATCCATTCCGTATCGGTATCGATGGCGACCACTGCCTGATAGGTTATGGTGGTGCCCGCCTGCGCTGCACTCATGCTGCGAAATGCACCCGATTGCAGGGCTGCCAGGTCCAGTCCGGGTTGATTTTCCGCCTCGGTACCACAGGTGCTGGACCCCTCAGGCAGAGGCTCAGGAGCCGACAGGGTCAGGTTCAGTCCATCTGCGCTCGAAACTTCGAGGTGGTCACCGCCTTTGGCAAACAACCCGCCGATTGCCCCGGTAGCCGGGTCCACGGCAAGCCCCACGCTGCTGGCGTGATTGGTTGCCAGGAAGAAGAGCCGCAGGGGCATAGGAACCACAACATCGCCCGCCGGGCTGACCTGGAGTATTTTCGCGCCCGGCGCAAATATCTGGACGCGCCGGTAGTTCATCACTTCGGTGGCGTTTCCGGTGAATGCATCAAGGCTGGGCAGCCTGAGCGTGGCGCCATGAGGTGCGTGCAGCAAATTGTTCCTTTCCGCTGCCGTCAGCACCACTTTGCCTGCCGCCAGGCCGGGATGATCATTTGCCGGCAAACGCGGGAACGGGGCAGCAGCAGGTGTACGAAGAAAATCAGAACCACCCTGGGCCGGCAGGTTGGTGACCAGCGCCAGTGCCATTACGACAACTGAAATCCATTTCACTTTTAATTTCCTTATCGTTTTACATATTGGTATCGATCACCCAGGCGCTGCAGGCATTGGTCAAAGCTGCGGCTGATCTGCGTAGTGTTCCGAATGCGTTCTATCTTTGGCCAGGTCGCTCGCCGCCCGGCCAGCATTAGTTGCTGCGCGACTTCCGTGCTTGCATTGGCAAACAGGTTGCGCATGTTCAGCTCACTGCGCTGCGGGTAAATAGTGATATCACCACTGTAGTTCTGACCGACAATAGCATGCGCTTTCTTGATGATGGAACCAAGGC
>Ga0315271_10000660_pt1 | contig 19701 bp, 22 predicted proteins | sample C3_top_MG_FD_204664 | JGI IMG/M metagenome (GOLD analysis project Ga0315271, IMG submission 204664) | Sediment microbial communities from Yellowstone Lake, YNP, Wyoming, USA - C3_top | ecosystem: Environmental > Aquatic > Freshwater > Lake > Sediment | place: USA: Wyoming | collected 2017-08-01
AGGTGCTGCACGATGGCGCCCATCAGCTCGCGATATGCGACGATCAGCGCGGGCGCCGCCTGGTTGGGCAGCGCGGGCGGCACGTCCCAGCGCCGCACCGTGCCGCCGTGCCGGAATGCGCCGTCAATCAACCGGCGCACATGCGTGTACAGGTCACCCGACGGTTGCTCCTCGGCAAAGTAGCCGCGCAGCGGCATGCCATGCTGGAACACGATGTAGCTCAGGCCGTCGTCGTCGTCGATCTTCACCACGCCGTCCCAGAGCGTCGCCATCAGGTTGGCGAGCAGGGCCTGCGCGTCGTTGGGCGGCAGCTCGGGCGGCCACGGCACGGGCGGCTGCAGCTGCGTGGCGTACATCGCCGCCAGCTGCTCGTCTTCCGCCGTGTGAAAGCAGATCTCGCCGTACTCGGCGGCGCTCGGCACCTTGGCAATCGCCTCGCCAATGGGCAGTGCGCGCCACCGGCGGCCGTCGGCGGTGGCCGTGGCGTTCACCACTTCGCCTTCTTCCATGTACAGCAGCACGAACTCGTCGGGCAGCCAGATGGCGACGTAGCCGAACACGCGCGCCGCACGGTCGCGCTTGGCGTCCGTGAGGAGATTGAGCAGGTGGACGTACGCCAGCCGCGTGCGCGGCAGGAGCGCCCGAACCATGGGGTAATGGAGATGTGCGGCGGCGACGGGCATGCGGGAGGTCGAAAGCGAAACCCGGACCTCCAAGTGGTTGGAGGCCCGGGTTGAATTGTGCCGTGGCGTACACCCCTACCGCAATGTGCCCGTCAGGCCGAATGCTGCTGGAACTTGGCCGCCAGCGTCGCCTTGGGCACCGCGCCGATGACCTGATCCACCACCTTGCCGTCCTTGAAGAAGAGCAGCGTGGGGATGGACCGCACGTTGAACTTCATGGACGTCTTCTGGTTGGAGTCCACGTCCAGCTTGGTCACCTTCACCTTGCCGTCGTACTCCACCGCGAGCTGCTCGAGGATCGGGGCGATCATGCGGCACGGGCCGCACCACGTCGCCCAGAAGTCCACCACCGTCACGCCCGTCGCCTTCTCGACTTCCGCCTCGAAATCCGCGTCCGTCACATTTACCAGGTTGCCCGCCATGCGCCTCGCCTCCGCTGCGACGGTGCCGCCCACCGGTCGCGCTCGATAATGTTAGGTGCTCACCCTGCCGCCGGAGCACCGATCCAATGACCACCGCCAATCGTCGCGGCACCCGCATTGCGCACATCGGAATTGCCGTGCGCGGCCTCGACGCCATGCTGCCGTTCTACCGCGACGTGCTCGGCATGCCCGAGACGCCGCTCGCGGATGCCGACGGCGCCCACATTGCCGGGCTCGCCGCTGGCGATTCGCTCGTGGAACTGCTCGAGTCCCAGGCCGCCGATTCGCCCATCGCGAAATTCGTCGACACCAAGGGCCCGGGCATTCACCACGTCTGCTTCTACGTCGAAGACCTCGACGCCACCCTCGCACGGGCGAAGGACGCCGGGATCGTACTCATCGATCAACAGCCGCGCCTCGGCGCCGAGGGCAAGCGAATCGCCTTCCTGCACCCCAAGTCCACGGGCGGCGTGCTGATCGAGTTGTGTGAATACTAATCGGGGCGGCAAGGCCCGGCTTCCCCGGTGCCCGCCGCCCCGATCACCTCATGCCCCGCGCGCTCAGGGCTTCTGCGGCGTCGACGGCAGCTCGCAAAACCCCTGATCACGAAGCTGGTCGAGTTCAAAGTTCTCCACATACCAGTGGCTCGCCGGGCCGCGGACCACCGTGAAGATGGGCGACGCCCGCTTGGCGTTCATGGCCAGGTCCACCGGAATCCGCAGTCGGCCGCCCTCGCTGGGCCCCGGCGCGCCAATGGTGGCCTTTTCATGGCGGAGGCACTGGATCATTATCAACTCGCGGCGCTCGAGTTCCTTGCGCGTCATCGTTGCACTCGCCACGCCCTTGTCGGTTCCCCACACCTGCTCCATGGCGACCAGGTCCCGCCGCTTGGCCGAGTCGAGGAAGCGCTGGATGGCGGCGGTCGGAGACGCGGCGCCGGCATCCGCCCCGCCGTGCAGTGAGGCACAGGCGACGGCCAGCGGCAGCAGCAGCAACACGGCGACTCGTTTCACTCGGAACTCCCGCGGAACGCGTCCGCGAACATCAAGAGGGTGATCAATGGCAGCAATCGGCGGCGCACCAGCGGAACAGTCGTACCTCCGCCTCTTCATCAACATCGATCACGTCGCCACCATCCGGCAGGCGCGGCGCACCGATGAACCCGACCCCGCCGCGGCCGCGGTGCTCTGCGAGGCCGCCGGCGCCGACGGCATCACCGCGCACCTGCGCGAGGACCGCCGCCACATCCAGGACGCCGACCTCGACGCCCTGCTTCCCGTCATCCGTACCCCGCTGAACCTCGAGATGGCCTGCACCGACGAGATGCTCGCGCTGGCCGAACGGCTGCGCCCGCACCAAGTGACCCTGGTGCCGGAGCGCCGCGAAGAAGTGACGACTGAGGGCGGGTTGGACGTCACGCGCGACCCCGAACGCCTGCGCGCCGCGCTGGCCCGGCTGGCCGCGGCCGGCATCCGCACCTCGCTGTTCATCGACCCCGACGCCGCCATGATCGAGCAGTCCAAGCGCCTGGGCGCCGTCGCCATTGAACTGCACACCGGGCGTTACGCCCACGCCCCCGCCGACCCCGCCACCGTGGGCGCGTTGCGCGATGGCGCCCGACTGGGCCGGAGTCTCGGCCTCGCCGTGCACGCCGGCCACGGACTCACGGTGCGCAATGTCGGTCCCGTGGCCGCCCTGGCCGACGTCGAGGAGCTGAACATCGGACACAGCATCGTTGCCCGTTCCGTTTTCGTCGGCATCGAAGCGGCCGTGCGGGAGATGCGCGCCGCCATGGAGCGCGCCCGCAAGTAGCCGTTACACCCGCCTCGCCCCCCTCGTCTATGGTTGATACGGCGTTGCCCAGCCATTCCCTCCCCGGTAGCTTGCCTCGCACATGAGCAGCGGCCTCCTCGATTTCTTCACGCTCGAAGCCTCCGAGTACGTCGAGCACCTGGATGGGCTCGTCGCCAAGGCGGCAGGCGGCCCGCCGGAGCTCGAGGGCTTCATTCGCAACGCGCGCGCGCTGCGCGGCAGCGCCACGATGGCCAAGGTCGGCGGCATTGCCGACGTGGCCGGTGCGCTTGAGCGCGTGGCGCACGCCCTGCAGACGGGCGCGCTGTCGTGGAGCGATGCGCTGCGCGGCGCCAGCATCGCCGCCATTGACGACCTCAAGATCCTCGTTCGCGGCGCGCGCGCCTGGGGCGATGCCGAGACCCGCCGCGCCACCGCACGCGCGCAGGAACTCGCCGGCTTCGCGCCGGCCACCGTCGGCGGCGCGGCCGCCGCGCCCAGCGCCTCGGCCTTCCTCGCCACCGAGACGGCCGAGCTTGCGCGGCAACTCGCGGACTTTGCCAACAACCCCGTGGGTCCCGCGGCCTTCGCCGGCACGCTGCAGCGCGTCCGCGGACTGCGCGGCATGGCCGTGCTCAAGGACCTGCCGCCGCTGCCCGAAGTCGTTGACGCGCTCGACTCGGCGGCCAAGTCGTTCGAGATGAGCGGCGCGGTCTCGCCCGCCCTGCGCACGCTCTTCAGCGCCGCGGCACAGCTGCTGGCCGACGGCAGCATTGCGCTGTCGCGCGGCGAACGCCCCGCCACGGCCTCGCGCGCGCTCTCGGAATTCGCCGCCGCGCAGGCGTCATTCGGCGGTGGCGCGCTCGTGGTCGACGACATCGTGCGTATCAGCGAGCTCTTTCCCTCCGACGGCAGCGGTGGCCTCGTCAGCGCCGCGCCCTCGCCGCCCACCACGGCCGCGCAGCGCTTCCGCCTCGACGTCGTGAGCCAGGCCGAGCACATGCGCCGCCTCGTTGGCGATGCCGCACGCGCCGTGGACGCCGCCACCCGCGAGCGTCTCGGCCGCGAACTCGGCGCCGCGTCGCACGCCGTGTCGCGCATGGCCGGCAGTTTCGGCGAGGACGCGCTCGCGCAGTTCTTTGCGGGGCAGCGCGAGCAGGCGGCGCTGCTCGCCCGCCACGCCCTCGACGCGCTCGACCGCGCCTGCCAGATGCTCGCCGCCCCGCACGGGCCGGCCACGGGCGAGATCGCGCGACAGCTCGCGGGAGCATCCGCCAGCGAGCCGCTGGTTGACGTGGCATCGCTCGCGCCGGACGATGACATCGTGGACGTCGCGACGCTCGCCCCGGACGACGACATCGTGGACGTGGCCACGCTTGCCCCGGACGACGACATCGTGGACGTCGCGACGCTCGCACCCGATGGCGAGGCGTCGCTCGTCGCCGCGGGCGCCGACGGCGCCGCCACGTCGGGCGACGCGCTCCACGCCATGCTCGAGCAGGGCCTGGCCGGACTCAGCGGACTCGACGACACGCCGCTCGCCGAGCCGATCGTCGTGGCCGACGACGTCACCGTGCCCGTCGAGGACCTGCTGTACCGGGGCAAGGACGCGCTGGATCGCGCCATCGAGCTGCGCGATGCCATCCGCGCGGCCGGCGGCCCGCCCGATGCCGCCATGCTCGCCGAGCTGTTCGACCTGCTCGAACTCGCCGCCACCACGGACTGACCGATGAAGATGGGTTGGCGGGGAGCGCTCGGCATCGGCGTCAGCGCCCTCCTGCTCTGGTACGCGCTCAAGGGCATTGATTTCGGCCAGGTGGTGGCCGCCCTCCGTGGCAGCGACCTGCTGCTCTGGGCGCTCTGCACCGTCACCTCGCAGCTCATCTTCCCGCTGCGCGCGCGCCGCTGGCGCACCATTCTCGATCCCGTCGCGCCCAACCTGCCCTTCAGTCCGCTGTGGCGATCCACCGCCATCGGGATGATGGCAAACAACGTGCTGCCGGCGCGTGCCGGTGAGCTGGTGCGGGTCTTCGTGCTGGTGCGCGCCCGCAAGGATGTGCCCTGGTCGGCCGCGCTTGCGTCGCTGGCCGTGGATCGCGTCTTCGATGCGCTCTGCGTCATGCTGCTGCTCGTGGTGGCGATGCTCGCGCCGGACTTCCCGTCGGGCTTCATGCTGCAGGGCCGTTCGGTGCAGAGCATCTCGCTGCTGATGGCCGGCGTCGTCGCCGTCGCGTTTGCCGGGCTGTTCGCCGTGGCGCAGTGGCCGCACGCCATGGAGTCCATTGCGGTGCGCGTCACCGGCGCGGTGCTGCCGCGATTCCGGCACACCGTCGGGGCGCTGGTGCATTCGCTCGCCGCCGGCCTTCAGGTGGTGCGCGAGCCCGCGCGGTTCTTCGCGACCTTTGCGTGGGCACTGGTGCACTGGCTCGTGAATGCGCTGGCCTTCTGGTTCGGCTTCAAGGCGGTGGGCATTGCCGCGCCGTTCACCGCCGCGCTCTTCGTGCAGGGCATCATCGTCATTGGCGTGTCAGTGCCGTCGTCGCCCGGCTTTGTGGGCGTCTTCGAGCTGGCCGCCAAGCTCGCGCTGCCCGTGTACGGCGTCAGCGAGGCCCAGGCCGTCACATGGGCCATCGGGTTCCACGTGCTGTCGTACATCCCCATCACGATCATCGGCGCGTGGTACTTTTTGCGCATGGGCGTGCACCTCGACGACGTCGAGGCGGCCAAGGCCACCGAGGGGACGATCATCACGGGCGAGCACGAGGCCAGGCCGTGACCGCCGAGCGCGCTGCAACCGTTGCGGCGCAGGCCAAGGTCAACCTCGCGCTGCGCGTGCTCGCGCGCGAAACCGGCGGCTTTCACCAGATCGAGACCGTCTTCCAGCGCCTCGCGCTCGCCGACACGGTGACCGTGCGCGCGGCCGCGGCGCGGTCTCTCGATGTCGCGTGGGACGGTGCGGGCCCCGCCCCCGACCTCGGACCGGTGGAGAAGAACCTCGCGTGGCGTGCGGCCGACGCGTACGCCGCCATTGCGCGCTGGCCCGCGGGCTTCGCCATCGAAATCGTGAAGCGCATTCCCGTGGGCGGAGGACTCGGCGGCGGCAGCGCCGACGCGGCCGCGGTGCTGCGTGCCCTCGACGCGCTCGCGGCGGCGCCGCTGGGCGATGCGGCGCTCGTGCCCATGGCTGCGCGGCTTGGCGCGGACGTCGCGTTCCTCGCGTCCCGTTCGGAACTGGCCCTCGCCTGGGGACGCGGCGACCGGATGCTCGACCTCCCGCCGCTGCCGGCGGCCGACGTGCTGCTCGTTGTCCCGCCGTTCGGCGTGAACACCGCCGAGGCCTACGCCGCGCTGGCCGCGCATCGGGCGGACACCGGCGCCGCACCCGGCGCCGCCTGGCGGTCGCCGAGGTCGCTCGGCAGCTGGAGCGCCGTGGCGGCCGATGCGGTCAACGACTTCGAGCCGGTGGTCTTCCGCCGCCACCCCGAGCTGGCCGCCATGCGGGCGCAGCTCGCGGCACTCCCGCGGGCGGTGTTCGCGATGATGAGCGGGTCGGGGTCGACGCTGTTTGCGGTGCTGGGCGGACCGTCGGGGGCGGGGGGCGCGCTGGAGCTGGCTGCGGGATGGACCGCCGTAACCACTTGTACTGCGGCGGCGGCGGGGGTCGAGATGGATTAGGCTGGGGAACGGCCGCTTTAGGCTGTACGCTCTACGTTGTACGCCGTACGTGCCTACCATCCAAACTCTACCGTCTACCGCCTACCCCCCCTAGTTTTCCCGCACTGCCCTATCGTCCAATGGCAGGACGCCGGTCTTTGGATCCGGTAATGATGGTTCGAATCCATCTGGGGCAACTGTGAATGAAGAGCGCAAGAGCGCAGGAACGCGAGAGCGCGAGACCACGCCTCTCGCGTTCGTGCGTTCTCGCGCTCTCGCGTTCCGCCCTAGTTGACCGTAACGCCTTCTCCCACTTATATTTATAGGCTATGGACGGCTTGGCGGTACCTCTCAAGGGCTTTCGGGTCCTGACCGGCACGGCGAACCGGGCGCTCGCGGATAAAATCGTCGAGCACCTGGACACCGAACTGTGCAAGGTGACGACGTCGCGTTTTGCGGACGGCGAGGTGTTTGCGCGCATTGACGAGAACGTGCGCGGGGCCGACGTGTACATCGTCCAGCCCACCAACCCGCCCGCCGAAAACATCATGGAGCTGCTGCTCCTGATTGACGCGGCCCGGCGCGCGTCGGCCGCCCGCATCACCTGCGTGGTGCCCTACTTCGGCTATGCGCGGCAGGACCGCAAGGACCAGCCGCGCGTGGCCATCGGCGCCAAGCTGATGGCGAACATGCTCACCGGCGCCGGCGCCGACCGCGTGCTCGGCATCGACTTCCACCAGCACGCGCTGCAGGGGTTCTTCGACATTCCCGTCGATCATCTCTATGCCGCCCCCGTGCTGACGGCGCATTACCGCAAGAAGAACCTCAAGGATCTCGTCGTCGTCGCCCCCGACGTCGGCTCGGCCAAGATGGCGCGCGGCTTCGCCAAGCGCCTCGACGCCTCGCTGGCCATCATCGACAAGCGCCGCCCGGCTGCCAACGTGGCCGAGGTGGTGAACGTCGTTGGTGATGTCGAGGGGCGTGACTGTCTCCTCGCCGACGACATGATTGACACCGCGGGCACCGTGAGCGAAGCCGCGCGCGCCCTCAAGAAGCTCGGCGCGCGCGACATCTACATCTGCGCCACGCATGCCCTGCTGAGCGGCCCCGCCGTGGAACGCCTCAGCAACGCGCCGGTGACCGAAGTCACGGTCACCGACACGATTGCCATTCCCGACGACCGCAAGTTCCCCGCGCTGCACATCCTCTCGGTGGGCGAGCTGCTGGCCAAGGCCATACGGAACACGCACGCATACCAGTCGGTTTCGAGTTTGTTTGAGTAGCAAATCAACGACCGCTCTACGCTCTACGTGATACGTCATACGACATAGAGCCTACAACGTAGAGCGTAAAGCGTAGAGCTCGCAGTTGCAGTTTGCAGTCCCCGGCCTCACGCCGGTCTTCATGTGCGACGCCGGGCCGGACCTACCGGGCACCCACGTAGCGCACCGTACTTCAGCAGGACCACATCATGGCAACCGTTCAGTTCTCCGCCAAGTCACGCGCCGACACCGGCAAGGGCGTCGCCCGCAAGCTGCGCGCCGCCGGCCGCATTCCCGGCGTCATCTACGGCCACGCGCGCCAGCCGCAGGCGCTCACGCTCGACACCCACACGTTCACGCAGCTCCTCGAGAAGGTGTCGTACGCCACCACCGTCTTCGAGCTCGACCTGGACGGCACGTCGTCCAACGCGCTCATCCGCGAGATCCAGCGCCACCCGTTCCGCAAGGAAATCCTGCACGTCGATTTCCAGGAACTCGTGGCCGGTGAGAAGGTCGTCGTGCAGGTGCCGCTGGTGTACGTCGGCGCCTCCATTGGCGTGAAGGAAGGCGGCATCGTCGACCAGATCATGCACGAGCTCAGCATCCGCGTGGACCCGATGGCGATCCCGAACCACATCGACGTCGACATCACGCCGCTGGCCATCGGTCACTCGCTGCACGTCTCCGACATCACGGTGCCCGAGGGCGTCGAGGTGCTCAACGACCAGGACGCGACGATGTGCACCTGCGCCGCGCCGAAGGAAGAGAAGGCCGCCGAGCCGGTGGAAGGCGCCGTCGCCGTGGCCGAGCCGGAAGTGCTCAGCAAGGGCAAGAAGGACGAGGAAGGCGCCGAGGCTGCCCCGGCCGCCAAGGCCTAAGCGCGCTCGTCGTGAAGCTCGTCGTCGGCCTCGGCAACCCGGGGCGGGAATACGAGAACACGCGTCACAACGTCGGCTGGTGGGTCATTGACCACCTGGCCGGCGTTTGGCGTTTTCCCCCGTGGCGTGCCGTCGCCGACGCGCGCGCCACGGAGGGATCGCTCGACGGCCGCAAGGTGCGGCTGCTCGAGCCCCAGACCTACATGAACCGCAGCGGCGACGCGCTGGCGCCGTACGTGCACCGCCCGTTCTGGTCGGTGCGCAACGACCTGCTGGTCGTCGTGGACGACGTCGCGCTGCCGCTCGGCACGTGGCGCTACCGCACCAAGGGCTCCGCGGGCGGACACAACGGGCTGAAGAGCATCGAGCACACGCTGGGGACGCAGGAGTACGCGCGGCTGCGCATAGGCGTGGGGCCGGGCGAGGTGGTGCCGGGCGAGGGCCTGAGGGATTTTGTGCTTGGCGAATTCAGTGAGCCGGAGCGGGTGGTGGTAAGGGAGCAGTTCGGCGCGATTCGCGGCGCCATGGAGGGGTGGCTGGCAGGAACGCTGCGGCCCACAACGTCTGGGGAACAGCCGCTCTAGGCTCTACGCCGTACGTGTTACGCTTTACGCGGAACGAGACGTCGTGCTGCCGCGCTTCGGACGCTCGGCCACGGCGAGATCGGATCGTACCTTCCGCAGCAGGCCACCGATCATCTGGCGCACCTGCCAGACGCGAGCATCGAGCTTGGCATAGGCAACGTCGGGAAGTGCGCCCAGGTCTCTTGCGAGAAGCAGGTGGTAGCTGAGCTCCAGGACCGACGCGGCCGCCATCTGGAGGAATCGAGCGAACTCCGGTTGCGACCGGTGGGCGCATCCCTCGACGACGTTTGCCGGCACGGAGAAGGCGCTCCGGCGCATCTGCGACGGCAGTCCTGGATACTGCCGGTCTGACATCGTAGCGGCGGCGCGGTACGTCTCGAGCGCCAGTTCATGCGATTTCTTCCACACATCGAGCTTCTGGTAGTCCTGCATGGCTCCTCCGGGCTGGCCGACCATGGGACAGCCGCGCCGGAGACATGCCACCATTTCGGCCCAATCGGTTACCTTTCATCGCAGTGAAATCCCGCAGCCGCACGCGTACAGCCTACAACGTAGAGCGTACAGCCTAGAGCGGTTGTTTAAACGACCTATCAACGCCCAGAATGCTCTCCCTCGGAATTGTCGGCCTCCCCAACGTCGGCAAATCATCGCTCTTCAACGCGCTCACGTCCGCCAAGGCCGAGGCCGCGAACTACCCGTTCTGCACCATTGACCCGAACATCGGCGTGGTGAACGTGCCCGACCCGCGCCTCGATCATCTCGCCGTGATCGTCAAGCCGCAGCGCACGCTGCCGGCCGCGGTGCAGTTCGTGGACATCGCGGGCCTGGTGAAGGGCGCCAGCAAGGGTGAGGGACGCGGCAACGCCTTCCTCTCGAACATCCGCGAGACCGACGCCATCGTGCACGTCGTCCGCTGCTTCGACGATCCCGACGTGACGCACGTGGACGGCACCGTGGACCCGGTGCGTGACCGCGAGACCATCGAGTTCGAGCTGGCGCTCGCCGACCTGGGATCCGTCGAAAAGCGGCTCGACAAGGCCAAGCGCGCCGCCAAGACGGGCGACAAGGCCGCCGCCACCGAGGCCGCCGCGCTGCAAAAGGCCAACGACCAGCTGGCCGAGGGGCGCGCACTGTGGCACGTGCAGCTCACGGCCGAGGAGCGCGCGTTCCTGCAGCCGCTCTCGCTGCTCACGCTCAAGCCCATCCTCTACGCGGCCAACGTCACCGACGAGGAACTGAGCGGCGCCGAGGGCAAGCACGTCACCGCCCTGCGCGCCGCCATCGAACGCGACCACGAGCCGGCGGAGGTCGTCACCTTCTCGGCCAAGATCGAGATGGAGCTGGCCGACCTCGCGCCGGAGGATCGCGCCGAGTTCCTGTCATCGCTCGGCATCGAGTCGGCCGGCCTCGACCGGCTGATCCGCGGCGGCTACCACCTGCTGGGCCTGCAGACGTACTTCACCGCGGGCGAGAAGGAAGTGCGCGCGTGGACGATCCACCGCGGCGACACCGCCCCCAAGGCGGCCGGCGTCATCCACACCGACTTCGAGCGCGGCTTCATTCGCGCCGAGACCGTGGGCTACGACGACTTCATTCGCACGGGTGGCTGGAAGGGCGCAAAGGACGCGGGCGTGGTGCGCAGCGAGGGGAAGGAGTACGTGGTGAACGATGGGGATGTGCTGCTGTTCAGGTTCAACGTCTGAACGGCGAGCTGTAGGCTGTACGTTCTACGCTGTACGTTGTACGCTGTACGCCGTAAGGCTTACAACCTAGAGCGTAAAGCGTAGAGCGGTTTTCGGCTCAGATCTCCAACACCTGATCCGCAATCGCCCGCGGCGCCTCGCGGTGCGTGAAGAACACCACCGTGCACCGCCCCTTCAGCGCGCGGACGGTCTCGAGGATCCGCTGCTCCGTCTCCGCGTCGAGCGCGCTGGTCGCCTCGTCGAGCACCAGCAGGTCGGGCTGGCGCAGCAGCGTGCGCGCGAGCGCAATGCGCTGGCGCTCGCCCCCGCTCAGCATCACGCCGCGGTCCCCCACCGGCGAGTCGAGGCCCAGCGGCAGCCGCTCCACGAAGTCGCACGCCGCGGCCGCGAGCGCGGCGCGCAGGTCGTCGTCCGTGGCCAGCGGATTGCCGAAGTGGAGGTTCTCGCGCAGCGTGCCGTGCAGCAGCATGGGCTCCTGCGCGAGGTACCCCACGCGCTCGCGACGCGCGGCTGACAACGCCACGCCCAGCGGTTCGCCATCGAGCGTCACGCTGCCCGTGGCCGGCGCCAGCAGCCCCAGCACCACGTCGCCCAGCGTCGTCTTGCCCGCCCCGGACGGCCCGGTCACGACGGTCACCGATCCCGCCGGAAAGTCGGCCGAGAAGTCTGAGAGCGCGGCCGCGTCGCTCCCTTCGTATCGCACGGTCACGTGGCGCAGTTCGATGCGCGGCGCGCCGGACGTGCGCAGCGGCAGTGTCGCCTGCATCGTCGCCTGCCCACCGCGTGCCTCCCGCGCCGTCGGCGCAAACCGGTCGAGCAGCGCCAGCACCGAGGCCAGCGCACTGCTCGCCTGCCAGAAGTAGCTGAGCGAATGCTGCAGGTCGGCCACGCGCGGCAGGATGCGCGCGTAGATGACGAGCAGCAACAGCAGCGACGCGGGCGACACCGCGCCGCGGATGGCCGCCCCGCTGAGGACGGCCAGCAGCACGACGCTCAGCAGCGAGAGCGCAAAGGCCGCGCCGGCGCGCTGGTTCGCGTAGCGCCGCGAGAGGCGGGCCCACACGCCGACGTCCGACGCAAACACGTCGGTGGCACGCACCTCGGCGCCCCACGCCTTCATCATCTTGGCGGCGCCCAGCAGTTCGGTGCCGCGCACCAGCACGCGCTGTGAGCTGTCGAGCAGGTCATCGCCCGCCCGTCGCCCGGGCAGGCGCAACGCGCGCGCCACCAGGACCAGCAGCACGCCCGCCACCATGACGACGCCGGTGATGGCGGGCGACAGCGCCACGGCCACGGCCACTGACGCGAGAATGGTCACCGCCTGGGCGCTGAGCTGCATCAGCAGCAGCAGGGCGCTGTGCACGTCGTCCACCTGTGGTCCGACGGCGTGCATGAGGGCCGCCGGCCGCTCGCCCACGAAGCGCGCCCACGGCAGGTCCACCACGGCGGCGAAGAGCCGCACCCGCAGTCCCTGCACCACGTCGGTCTCGAGCCGCGCCGCCACGCGGGCCTGCATCATCTGCACCGCGGCGCGCGCGGCGAGCAGCACGACCACGAGCGTGAGCACCGGCACCAGCGTCGGCGTGGCACCCACCCAGGCAAGGCCATCGCGCAACAGGCCGGCCACGCGCCCAGCCGCGCCGTGATCCCCCAGCGGGACGCCCACCAGTTGCAGCGCGGGCAACAGGCTCAGCAGGCCGGCGCCCTCGGTGAACGACAGCGCAACCAGCAGCGCCGTCGCCAGCAGCACCTCGCGGCGATGCCCGTCCCACAGCAACCCCAGGAGCGGGCGCATCCGGTGCATCATGACGGTGACTCCCCTTGGCGGCCAATCCCGACGGCGCGCAGTCCCAGCCGCAGCAGGCGCAGGGGAACGTACAGCGGCCAGAGCGCCGCGGGCAGCTGCACGGCGCGGGCGTCGGCCTCGGTGGGCAGCATCAATTGCGATGCGGCCAGCCGAATGCGGTCGGACGGCCGGTCGAGCAGAAGGCGCAGGAAGCGCCGGTACGCGCGGCGATCCTCCACGAACAGCGTGCGCTGCCGCACGTATTGCGCGGCAACCTGCGCACGCGCCTGCACCAGCCACGGCTCGGCGCGCGGCGCGGGCGCAGCACCCAGCCACTCGGCGAGCAGCGACTGCATGAGCACCACGGGACGGCGGCCGCCATATGCCACGGCGCGCGCGGTCAGCGCCGGCCAGTCGGGCTGGCGCGCGCGCACCAGCGCGGCCACCGCCGCCAGCCACTCGAGCTGTTCCCACGCGTGACGGCCGCCGTGCCAGGCCAGTTGCAGCAGCAGGTCGTCGGGCGACGGCACCGGCATGCTCCGGCCGGCCAGCGGCACGGTGGTGGCGCGCGCCAGCAACTCCGACGCATCCATGCTCCACGGCAGGCCGACCTCGCACAACCGCCAGTGCAATTCCACCAGGCCATTTTCACCCGACCACGGCGACGCGCCAAGGTGCGCGTGCAGCCGCTCGTGCAGCGGCACGGGCAGCGTCGTCGTCGGCCGGTACCCGCTTGCAATCATCATCTCCGCCGCACGCGCCCGATGCGCTCGCGGGATCACGACATCCACATCGGCGGCGGGACGCAGGCCCACGGCCCCATACGCGAGCATCGAGAGCACCGGTCCCTTGTACGGCAGCAACGGTATGCCGCGCGACGCCGCGGCATCGCACAGCGCCGCCAGCGCCGAGACGCGCAGCAGGGACTGCTGTGCTACCGCCAGCGCGTCGGCGGCCACCTCCTGCCGCACGGCGTCGGGCACGCGCCACGCGGCGTCCGATGGCATGGCGCGGTGCAGCAGCCCCTGCATGCGATGCGCACGCGCCAGCGCCGGAACCTGCGTCCACGTCATCTCGTCGACCACGGGGGCCGGGGCATCGCTCGCGACAGCCAGCAGCACGCGCAGTGCGTCGGGAATGCCGGCCAGCCCGGACGCTGCGTTCATGCGGCCGCCCCGCCCTGCTGCGCCTCACGCACGAGGCACGCAACCAGCGCATCGAGGCACGACATGTCGTCGGGCGCCACCACGCGCCGCGGCGGCAGTGCCGTGACCAACCGGCCGAGCGGTTCCAGCTCGAGCCGCCGCAGGTCGGTGCTCATCAACCGGCTGCCGGCGGCGTTGGCGACCAGGTGCAGCAGCGCATCACGCGCCGGCACCGGCTCGACGCGCGGCTCGCGCGTGCCCCCGTCCCGATCGCCGAGAATGAAGATCGCGCGAACACGCGCGGCCTCGGCGGCGTGGGAATACCCAAACTCGGCCAGCGGCAACGCGCGTTTTTCCCACGTCGGCGTCAGCAGGGGGAGCGTGCCCGCGCCGAACAGCGCGGTCTCGGCGGCGGGCCAGAGCCGCACGTGATCGTACGCCGGCGACGCCCACCACCGTCCCTCCCGCTCGTGCAGCGCCACCACATCATCGCTGAGCACCGCGAAGCCCGCACGCGCAAACGCCGCAGCGGTCGTGCTCTTGCCCGCACCGTTGGCGCCGACGAGCAGCACGGCGTCGCCATCCACCATCACCGCGCTCGCATGCAGGGCCAGCACCCCGCGCATGCGCAGCACGAGCGAGAAGACGGGCCCGTACAGGTACGTGAGCGTGTCCGCGAGCGTGGCCCCCGCCGGCGTGTACGCGCACACCACCCGGGCGTCGTCGGACACGTCAAACGTGGTGCCGTCGGCGTAGCGCACGCGCCAGATGGCATCGCCGCCGTCGATGCGGCGGTACAGCGCGACGGTATCACCCGCGGAATCCGTGCGTGCCAGCGGCAGCGCGTGCCGCAGGCCGTCGTCGCCCGGCGCCGGCGCGGCCGCGAAGCGGCAAGCCAGGTCCGCGGCGTCCGCATCGGGCGCCGCCAGCAGGCCGGGCAGCGCGACCGCCGACGAGACGGTCAGTCCATGAATGCGATAGTTCGGCATCGCGGCGTCAGCGACTCGCGGAATGCGCCGCGTCTTCGATGCGGAGGAGCTCCCGATAGCTCTCCAGCTGTGCAACCTCACCAGCGATGAACGTGTCCCCGCACTTCACCCAGGCGTGCGCACCAAAGTCGCTGCCGTCGTCCCGGCGGACGCCGATGCAGATGGTCGCGGGGTGGCCTCCACGCCTGAGCATCGCGGCCCCCGCAAGCGCCTGCACCAGGCACGAGGCGCCGGGCTGCAGGCGGCCGGCCCGGCCAAGGGCGCGCTGGACGATCAACGGCCAGTCGTCGGACACGCGGCGCGCCGACGGCGAGCGTCGGACGACCCATCGTTGCGTGAGGCGCCACGGCAGCAGCGACAGCGCGATGCGCCAAACCAGAAGGCCGCCAAACGCACGCACGGCCGCCCGGCGCTCTGCGCCCGACAGCCGTGTATAGGCCCGAACCTTGGCGAGAACCCAAAGGGCGCCCGCCATCGGCGACCTCAGCTCTTGATGTTGTTCGGGCCGCCGTCCTTGTTGGTCATCGTCATGTCGATGGCGGCAGTGACCGCGGCGACACTCCCGAGATCGACCAGCGTCGGCGTCTCGTACGCGCGACGCGGGGCCGCGGGGACGACGGACTTGTGCTCGGTATGCGTCATGAATCGGCTCCTGTGCGGCCAGCTGGCCGACGTGCATCGGGTACACATGAAATATGTCGGGTACGGGGCGGCGCTGGCAATGGCCGGACCCCTCACTCGATGCCATTTTCTTCTCTGTCAAGTTGCTGGACAGTTCGTTGCACCCATCGCAGAGCGTCGCGCGCGCTCGGATAGCGATCGGGCCATCTGGCCCGCGCCTCCGCGGCGATGGCGCGCACCGTGCCCTTTGCCGACATGCGCGCCAACAGCCACTGCAGCGCCTCGGCGTGCGGCCCGACGCTGGGCACCTCCGTGTCGGGGCCGAAAGCGAGCAGCGACGCATCCAGCACCGTCTCGACGAGCGAGTTCTGGTCGAAGAGCACGTCCCCCGGCGCTTCTGCCCGCGTGCCGCGCCAGCGCCACAGGTACGCCTGCTCTCCCCAGTGCGCACTCAACGCCACGTGCAGGCGGTCGCCCGCCCGTACCTGGACCGCCTTCGACAGCGGCAGCAGCAGCTGCCGGTACGACGCCGTTTCCGTGCCGGGAGCGTTCGACAGCGTGATCCCTGGAGCGAGTTCCATGTCGAACCAGATGGCCAGCGCCTCGAGCGTACCGTCACGCGCGATCACCAGTTCCGCCGCGCCATCGAGGTCCGATGCGATTGCGCCGGCATAGTCCATGCTGGTCCACTGCACGGGCGCGCCGAGCAGGTGCTCTGGGAGCACCGTGGTCTTGTAGGGCACCATCGTGAGGTGGAACTGCACGGGTTCGACGTTCACAAACGCGGCTGCGCTCGGCGCAAGCACGTGCTCCCGGAATGTCGCGGAAGCCACCACCGGGGCCACCCACAGCGAATCGCGCGCGGCGATGATGCGGCCGCCCGGCTTCAACAGGCGGTCGCGGACGGAACGAACGACCGCAAAGTGATTACCCGCCGCGGGCACCGCGCCGCGCAGGTCGCTGATCAGCACATCCGCCCGCTCGGCGAGCGCCACGCGCGCGCCGTCGGCGTGATGAAAGGTGATGCGGTCGGCGCAGCCGTTGGCCGCGGCCACGCGCGGGCCCATGGCGACCACGGGGTTCACGTCAATGGCGTCAACGTGCGCAGCCCCCGCCTGGCAGGCCACGACGGAGAAGAAGCCGAACCCGCAGCCAAGGTCAACCACGCGGTCACCGGGACGCACCGTGGCGCGAATTGCCGCCACGAAGGCCTCGGTGCGCCGGCGGTCATTGACCATGTGCATGAAGTTGATTGTGTGATACACGCGAGCCTCACGTCGTCCGTGTGCGTCGGTCATCGAGCCACGCCGAGAGCTCGAGCACTCGCCACGCGTCCGCGACGTCGAATGTGGAGCCTTCTGCCAGCGCGCGGCGCAGCATCGCGGCATCAACCCACGCCGCAATCTCCGGTGCAATCTGCACGGCGCCGTCCCAATGCGCACGCCACGCGGCGACCAGCGCGTCGGTGTGGCCACGCACGGTGAGCTTGGGTCGCCGAATGACGTCGGCCGGCAGCGCGCCGCGCAGTTCCGCGGCCGCACGCATCAGCTCCTTGCCGTTGAGCCACGGCACCGACGGCGCCGACATCACCACCTCGAGCAGGCGGTCGTCGAGCAGCGGAAGCCGGAACGCCGTGGCCGCGCCCGTCCACGGCGCCGACCACGACGGCACCAGCGAGTGCCAGACGGGCGACGTCAGCAGCGACTGGCTGCGCCCACGCGACGGATGCGGCGCAAGCGGCTCGACATCGAACGCGGGTGCCACGGCCGCCGCCGCACACGCGGCGTCACGCAGCCACGCCGGCTTGGCCGGACGCGCGGGTGACCCGGCGCCGCGACGCACCAGCCGCAGCAGGCCGGTGCCAAGATGCGGCAACCGGCGGCGGCGCACGGCGTACGAGACAATGGCGTTTGCCACGTCCGGCAGTCGCTCCGCCCGCAGCATGCCAGCGAGCGACGCGGGGGCCAGCAGGGCGTCACCATCCACTCCATAGAACGTGGAGTCGCTCCAGCTTCCTGCAGACTGCACGAGTCGCCGCCATTCCGTCCACGTTGGCTCATCGAGTGGCGCCGGCAGCGCAGGTTCGCCGACCGGCGACACTGCGGGCGAGGCGGCGCAGCCGACGACCTCGAGCGGAACGCCGAGGTGTTCAGCGACGCGGCGCGTCCACGGCGTCTCCCGGTCGGCGAGGAGCGGCTCGTAGGTGGCGGTCCATGCGCGCAGTTCGACATCGGGACACGCGTCGCGCAGTGACGCGGCGATGCTCGAGGAATCAATGCCGCCGCTCAGCAGGATTGACGCGCGCGGGCCGCGCACGCGGTCGCGCACCGCCGCGTCGAGCGCGAGGTTGAAGCGTTCGGGAAGTTCCCGCGCATCGCGCGGCCGGCGCACGGCCGGCGCCGGAAAACACCAGTGCCGGCGCACGGTCGGCGCGCCAGCGTCCGTGTCCCATTGCCACGTATGTCCTGCCGGCACGGATCGCACACCGCGGTACACGGTGCGCGTGGCATCGGGATCCATGCCGTCCACGAGATAGGCCGCGAGCGCCCCCTCGTCGAGCGACGCGTCAACGCCGCGCTGCCGCGCCAGCAGCGCCGGGTCGTTGGAGACGCCGATCATCTCCGCCGTGACCGCAACGAAGCACGGACGCAGTCCGAGACCGTCGCGTGCCACCAGCAGCCGGCGGTTGGGCGCGTCCCAGGCCACGAACGCGAACTCACCGTGCAAGGCAAGCGAGTCGCCGGCGCCGTGGCGCGCGATGGCCGCGAGGGCGAGGGCTTCGTCCGACCGCGGCGGCACGGCACCCAGCGGTGCACGCAGCGACTCGCAATCGGTGAGCAGCACATCGCCCACGATCCAGCGTCCGTCCTCATCGCGGGTGGCGCCGCGTGGAGGTTCCTGTGCATCGAGAACGGCGCCCGGGTTCCGGCGGCTGAGCGCGACCAGGAAGGTCCCCGCAGGAGGCGGCGCCCCGATGGTCACGGACCCGGCCGAACCTCGATGAGCCGCCGCTGCTCGAGCTCGCCGGCCAGCGCCAGCAGGTCGCGTTCGCATCGCCCGCGGTCCACGTCGAACTCCGCGACCAGGCGGTCGGCCACGTCGCCCAGGCGCACCGGCTGTTGCAGCAGTGCCCAGATGCGCGTGCCGACCCCCTTGAGGGCAAAATACGAGCCCTCGGCGAGGCCGAGGATCACGACCTCGTCGCCGAGCAGGGCGGCGACCTGCTGGTCGGAGGCAACAACGACGGATTCGAGGGTCAGCACGATGGCCATGCGTGGTGGATCCGGGGGAACGGCGGGCTGGACCGGGGTAAATCTAACGCCACTCGCGCCAGTTGACCCAAGTGCTTGTCCAGACTATACTTCAAGGCTCGACACATCGCGGCCAACTGTGGTCGCATCGCCTCCTCCCGCGTCGGCAACCCGCGGGAGGCTTTAACGACCAAAGGAGGATTGCCTCACGTGACTCGTGAATACGAGGCGGTGTACGTCTTCGACTCTGCGCTCGAAGACGCCGCCATCAACGACAAGATCGCCAAGCATCACGCGCTGCTCAGCGCCGAGGGCGAAATTGCCCTCAACCACTGGGGCCGCCGCCAGCTGGCCTACAAGATCGGCAAGCGCGAGACCGGCTACTATGTGGTCGCCCGCTTCAAGGCCGACGGCAAGGTCCTGCCCGAGTTCGAGCGCGCGCTCAAGCTCGACGACGGCGTGGTCCGCTACCTGATTTCCATCCACGAGCATGAGCTCGGCGCTCCGCCGATGTCCGAAGAGGAGCTCGCTGCGCGCCGTGCCCGTGACGACGACGACGAGGACGACGAATAATGCGCCGCCAGAAGAAGACCTGCCCGATGGACGAGGCCCGCATCCGCTTTGTGGACTTCAAGGACGAGCGCTTCCTGTCGCGCTTCGTCACCGACAACGGCAAGATCCTGCCGAGCCGGCTGAGCGGCACGTGCGCGCGTCACCAGCGTCAGCTGGCGAGCGCCATCAAGAAGGCGCGCTACCTGGCGCTGCTGCCGTACACGCGCGGCCAGACGCCGTAAGTGACGGACACCGTCGTCGAGCCCGTGCCGCGTGAACGCGGCTGGCGGCAAGTCGTCGGTGCGCTGGCGCTGTTGCTGCTGCTGCCTGCCATGCCACCCATTGCCATGGCGGTGCCGGTAACTGAAACGGCGCTCCTG
>Ga0315271_10000663_pt1 | contig 19678 bp, 14 predicted proteins | sample C3_top_MG_FD_204664 | JGI IMG/M metagenome (GOLD analysis project Ga0315271, IMG submission 204664) | Sediment microbial communities from Yellowstone Lake, YNP, Wyoming, USA - C3_top | ecosystem: Environmental > Aquatic > Freshwater > Lake > Sediment | place: USA: Wyoming | collected 2017-08-01
AGCGGGGCGACCCGGACAAGGCAATTGCCGAGGCGGCCATCGTCGTCCGAAAGAAGTTCCGGACGCCCGAGACCGAGCACGCTTTCATGGAGGTGGAGAGCGCCCTGGCCATCCCCGGGGAGGACGGGACGCTCACGGTCTACACCGGGACGCAGAGCATCTACGACGACTACAAGGGGATCGTCGGCGTCCTCGGCGTTCCCGCGGAGAAGGTCAAGGTCATCAGCGCCTACGTCGGGGGCGGGTTCGGCGGCAAGGAAGACCTCATCGTCCAGCACCATGCCGCGCTCCTGGCCTGGAACCTGAAGGCGCCGGTGAAGCTGACGCTCGACCGGCAGGAGTCGATCCGGGTCCACCCGAAGCGCCACGCCTTCGAGATGGACTACGTCGTCGCGGCCGACGCCGCCGGCCGTGTCACCGCGGTGAAGGCGGACCTTCTCGAGGACACCGGCGCGTATGCGTCTCTCGGAGGGCCCGTCCTCCAGCGCGCCTGCACGCACGGGGCGGGGCCGTACAAGATCGCGAACGTCGAGATCGTCGGCACCGGCGTCTACACGAACAACCCTCCCGGCGGCGCCTTTCGCGGCTTCGGCGTGACGCAGTCGTGCTTCGCCATCGAGTCGTGCCTCAACCTCGTTGCGAAGGAGGCGGGGCTGACACCGTGGGAGGTCCGCTGGCTGAATGCCTGTGGCCCCGGTGACGTCCTCCCGAACGGCCAGCTCTGCGACGAGGGGACCGGCCTCAAGGAGACCCTCCTCGCGGTGAAGGAGCTCTGCGAGAAACGTCCCGACGCCGGAATCGCCTGCGCGATGAAGAACGCCGGGATCGGAGTCGGCCTCCCCGACATCGGCCGCGTGCGCCTGATCGTGGAGAAGGGGAAGGCGGTCATCTACACGAGCGCCGCCTGCATGGGCCAGGGGCTCGCCTCCGTCCTGATGCAGTTCGTCGCCGAGACGGCCGGCCTCTCGTGGGACCAGGTCGCGGTGTCGCCGCCCGACACCTCCAATTCCCCGAACAGCGGGACGTCGACGGCGTCCCGCCAGACCCTCTTCACCGGAGAGGCGGCCTGCCGCGCCGCCGCCGCCCTGAAGGAGGCCCTCGCGACGGCGACCCTCGCCGAGCTCGAGGGGAAGGAGTTCTACGCCGAGTTCTCCGGCGTCACCGACCCCTTCGGCAGCGACAAGCCGAACCCGGTCAGCCACGTCGCCTACTCGTATGCCACGCACGTCGTCCTTCTCGATGCGAACGGGATGCTCGAGAAGGTCGTCGCGGCGCACGACGTCGGCCGGGCCATCAACCCGGTCCAGGTGGAGGCGCAGATCGAAGGGGGCGTCGTCATGGGGCTCGGGTTCGGACTGACGGAAGACTTCCCGCTCAAGGACGGCGAGCCGCAGGTGAAGTACGGGACGCTCGGGCTCTTCAAGGACTCGAAGGTCCCGCCGATCGAGTCGGTCATCATCGAGAAGAACCCCGACCCGAAGGCGTTCGGAGCCAAGGGGCTCGGCGAGATTGCGACGATTCCGACGGCGCCTGCGGTGGCGGGGGCGTACTTCAACCGTGACGGGGTGTTCCGGACCGACCTCCCTCTGGAGGGGACGCCCTACAGCCGGAAGAAGAAGGCATGAACCTCGAGATCTTCCGGGAGATCGCTTCCGGCCGGCCCGGCCTGGTCCTCTGCACGGTCATCCAGGTCAAGGGTTCCGCCCCGCGTCACGTCGGGTCGAGGATGCTCGCCGGCCCGGAGGGGCTGATCACGGGCTCCATCGGCGGCGGACTGGGAGAGGCGACGGCCCTGGCCGCGGGGCGGGAGGCGCTCGCCTCCCGCCGGTCGGTCGTCCTCGAGGTCGAGATGCAAGGGACGGAGGTGGAAGGAGCGGAGATGGTCTGCGGCGGCCTCAGCCGGGTCCTCGTGGAGCCGTCCCCGTCTCCGGCGACCTACAAGGCCCTCCTCGAGCGCGTCGCGAGAGGAGAACGGACCCTTCTCGTGAAGAGCCTCGCGACGGGCGAGACCGCCCTCCTCGGTGGGAATGGGGAGTGGCTCTCCGACCGGCCCCAGACGCTGGAGACCTCTACGGCCCTTCGGGTCCTCGACGCGGGGCGCGCCACGCTGGCCGCGGGTTCGGAGCTCTTCCTCGACCCGGTCCTTCCGCCGGAGAAGCTCCTGATCCTCGGCGGAGGGCACGTCGGGAGGGCGCTGGCGGCGATCACGCCGGGCCTCGGTTTCACGGTGACGGTCGCCGACGAGCGTCGCGAGTTTCTCGAGGCCGAGAGGTTCCCGGCCGGCGTCGCCACCCGCCTCGGCTCCTTCACCCAGATCGTGGCGTCCTATCCCTTCGACCTCTCGACGTACGTCGTGATCGTCACCCGCGGGCACCTCTGCGACCTGGAGTGCGCGCGGGCCGTCATCGGGAAGCCCTACCGGTACGCCGGCCTCATGGGGAGCCGAAGGAAGACGCGGCTCATGGTGGAGCAGCTCCTCGCGGACGGCGCCGATCCGGCCCGCGTCGACGCCCTCTACGCCCCCATCGGCCAGGAGATCGGTGCCGAGACCCCCGAGGAGCTGGCGGTCGCCATCGCCGGCGAGCTCATCGCGGTGCGGCACGGGGCTGAGTGCCTCGCCGCCCAGCGACAGGCGCGCCGGGAGAAGCGCGGCGCCCCGTGAACCTCGTGGAGGCTCTCCGCCCGGTGCTGCCGGCCGATTCGGGGGTCGTCGCATTCGTCGGAGCCGGAGGCAAGACGACGGCGATGTTCCGGGTCGCCCGCGAGCTCGAGAGTAGCGGACGGACGGTTCTCGTCACGACGACGACCCATCTCTTCGACCCGCGCCGGGATCCCGACGGTCCCGTGGGCCGCGTCGTCTTCCGGCCGGAGATGGAGCTTCGCTGCGTGGGCGACCTTGGAGCCTTTGGTATCGCCGACGTCGACGCCGCTCCGGGCATCACGCTGCTCGTCTCCCGCGAGGCGGACGAACCGGGCAAAGTCAAGGGAATCCACCCGTCCTGGGTGCCGGCGCTGAGACGTTCGTGGGATTTCGTCCTCGTCGAGGCCGACGGATCGAGACGTCTCCCGTTGAAGGCCCCGGGTGACTACGAACCGGTCCTTCCTCCGGGCGCAGATCTCGTCGTCGGCGTCGTCGGGCTCGACGCCCTGGGTCAACCGATGGACGGCCGGACGGTCCACCGGCCCGAGCGCTTCACCGTCGTGACGGGGTGCGAGCACGGCTCTCCGATCGCGTGGGAGCACCTCCTGGCGCTCGTTCGGCATCGCGAGGGCCTCTTCAAGGGGGCGCGGGCGGCCCGGGTCCTTCTCCTCAACAAGATCGACGCGGCGCCGTTCCAGCCGTCGCGCGATCAGCTCGCCGGGCTCGACGTCGAGATGGTCCTCCTCTGCCGTCTCGAGCGGGAGCCTTCCGTCACCGTCTTCCGGAGGGAGGTCGAGACGTCATGCCGCTGATCCGCGACCGGCTCGTCGTGGTGAGAGGGGCCGGAGACCTCGCGACAGGGTGCATCGTCCGACTCGTCCGGGCGGGCTTCCGCGTCGTAGCGCTCGAGCTCGACCGCCCCAGCGCGATCCGGCGTACGGTCAGCCTGTCAGAGGCCATGTACGACGGGACCGCGAGCGTCGAAGGAGTCCTGGCGTTTCGCTGTGCGAGCGTGCCGGCCGTTTGGGCTGCCGGAGAGGTGCCCATCCTCGAAGATCCGGAGTGCGCTCGCATCGCACGGCTCGCTCCTGTCGCCCTGGTGGACGCCATCGTTGCCAAGCGAAACCTCGGGACGCGGCTCGACATGGCTCCGGTCGTGGTCGCCCTGGGGCCGGGCTTCGAGGCGGGCCGGGACGTCCACGCCGTGGTGGAGACGAATCGGGGGCACGACCTGGGCCGCGTGATCCTGCGTGGCTGCGCCGAGGGAGATACCGCCGTACCGGGACTCGTCGGGGGGCAGTCCCGCGCGCGGGTGATCCATGCGCCGGCGGCGGGGGCGGTCGAAGCGGTCCGCAGCATCGGCGACACTGTGGAAGAGGGGGAGCCCGTCCTCTGCATCCGCGGCGTGGCGGCCAACGCGGCCATCGGCGGCGTCGTCCGGGGCGTCATCCGGCCCGGGTTCGAGGCTCGCGAGGGCCTCAAGGTGGCCGACGTCGATCCCCGCTGCGTGAGGGAGCACTGCTTCTCCGTCTCCGACAAGGCCCGGGCCATCGCGGGAGGCGTCCTGGAGGCGATCCTCATTCTCTCGCCCTGAAGTCGAGCGCGGCGAGCGCGCCCTCCTCGAGGGCTTTCCAGTCCGACAGCGTGGAGTCGAGCGTCAACCGGGCCTTCGCGAGCCCGGTCCGCGCGTCCGGCGTCGGATCCGCGTCCGCGCCGTCCACGGCGGAGGCGAGCTGCTCGAGGACCCCCTCGAGGAAGCGGACGCAGGTGACGCTCGTCGGTGGCCGGTCTCCGGAACGTGGCCTCGACTCGGGCTCCGGGTCGAAGAGGGTGACGACCTTCCTGTCGACCTCGTCGATCTCCCGCTGGAGGGCCGGCTCCAGCCCGACTCGCTTCTTCGCGAGCGCGCGGCGGACCTCCTTCGCCTCGTTCATCGCCCGGGCAGCGGCCGCGCGGGCTTCCTCCACCTGGCGCGCGAGCTCAAACTCCCGGCGGTAGGCCTCGAAAGGGAGCCCCACCCTCGGATCGGGCTCGAGCGTGAGCGGCCGCGAGAGCGTGCGGCCGTTGGCCTCGAGCTCCACGGTATAGCGGCCGGGCGGCGCCCAGACGCCGTCGGCGAAGGCGTTCCCCTTCGCGAGCGGAGGGGGCGGGAGATACCGGAGGGACCAGCGGTACCGGTGAAATCCAGGGGTGGCGGCGAGGGGCGCCGGGGGCGTCCGCCACTCCGGGGCCAGCGTCCGCTCCCGCGGGCTCGGGGGCGGCACCTGGTCGTCGCTCGAATAGCTCCGAACGAGGCGCCCCTCTTCGTCGAGGACCTTCAGGCGGACTGGCCCGGACGATCTCGGACCCAGGACGTAGTCGATCACCGCACCCGGGAGCGGGTTGCTGGCCATCGGCTCGTCCTTCGGAAACGGCGTACCGGTGAAGCCCGCCGGGCGCAGCCGGACGGCCGCGGCCGGCGCGAAGAGCCACGCTCCGCCGGTCGAGGTGGCCTTCCGGGTCACTTCGGCGTCGAGCTGCCGCAGGGGCGTCACGTCGTCGAGGACCCAGAAGCCCCGCCCGTGCGTGGCGATCACGACGTCGTCGCCGTGGACTTCGATGTCGCGCACCGAGGTCACCGGGAGATTCAGCTGGAGCGGCTGCCACCGGTCTCCGCCGTCGAACGAGACGTAGAAGCCCTTCTCGGTCCCGGCGTAGAGGAGGCCGGGCCGGCGGGGGTCCTCCCGGATCGCGTTGACGAAGCTCCCCGGAGGGATCCCAGCCGCCGCGAGAGTCCAGCTCGCGCCGCCGTCGCGAGTCCGGTAGACGTACGGGGCCGGGTCGTCGAGACGGTGACGGTCGACCGCGGCCCAGGCCGTGCCGGCGGCGGTGTGCGAGGTCTCGATCATCGCGACCTTCGACCAGGCCGTCACGCCCTTCGGCGTGACGTCGACCCAGTGGGCGCCGTCGTCGCGCGACCGCTGGATCAGCCCGTCGTCCGTACCGACCCAGAGGTCGCCGTCGGTCGTGCGTGACGGGGCGACGGAGAAGATCACTCCCCTGCGGGGTCCGACTCCCTCGTCACTGGCGGCGGTGGCCGGATCGAGGTTCGACGGGATCCCCGGGTTCTCGCGGGTCAGGTCCGGGCTCAGGAGGCTCCAGCTCTCCCCGCCGTTCGTCGTCCGGAACAGGCGCTGGTGCGCGAAGTAGAGCGCGCTCGGATCGCGCGGCGAGAAGACGAGCGGCAGCGTCCAGACGGCGCGATACCGGTCGGGGAAGGCCAGGGACGCGTCGAGGGTCCGCGTCTGTCCGGTCCTCAGGTCGAGCATCTCGACCCGGCCACCGAATATCCGGTTCGGGTCCCGCGGGTCGGGAGCGATCGAGTCGTTCTCGCCCCCCGCCGTCACCTCGCGGAAATGCGTCATCTCGATGCCGTCGCGGGTCGTCGTCCGGCTCGGCACCCCCGCGGCGCCCGTGTCCTGCTGGGAGCCGTAGACCCAGTACGGGAACTGGTTGTCGGTGGCGAGACGGTAGATCTGCGCGGTCGGCTGGTTGTACCAGGAGCTCCACGTCTCGCCCCCGTTCAGGGAGATCACGGCGCCCTGGTCGACGCCCAGCATCCGCCTCTCCGGGTGCTCGGGGTCGATCCAGATCTCGTGGTAGTCGTCCCCTCCCGGGGCCCCCTTGACCGGCTCGAAGGTCTTCCCGCCGTCCCTCGACCGGTAGAGAGAGGTGTTTCCCACGGTGACGACGTCCGGGTCGCGCGGCTCGACCGCGATGCCGCCGAAGTACCAGCCTCGTCCCCAGACGCGCGGGTCGCCGCTCGTCCGCACGAAGCTCTCGCCGCCGTCATCCGATCGATAAACGCCCCCCTCTTCTGCGTCCACGAGGACGTAGAGCCGGTCCGGCTTTCCGGGCGCCATGGCCAGCCCTATCCGCCCCGGCGCGGGAGGGAGGCCGTGTCCCTGGATCGCCGTCCAGGTCGTTCCCCCGTCGATGGACCGGTAGAGCCCGCTTCCGGGCCCGCTGGACGGCGGGTAGACGTTCCACGGCGGACGGCGCGTCTGCCACAGCGCGGCGAAGACGACGGTCGGATCACCCGGCCGGAAGGCCAGGTCGATCGCCCCCGTGTCGTCGTCGCGAAAGAGGACCTTCTTCCAGCTCCGGCCGCCGTCCTCCGAGCGGAAGACGCCGCGCTCGGAGTTCGGGCCGTAGGGATGGCCCAGGGCCGCGACGAAGAGGCGGTTCGGATCGCGAGGGTCGACGAGGATCCGGCCGATCTGCTGCGAGTCGGAGAGTCCCGCGTGCGCCCAGCTCTTTCCGCCGTCGGTGGACCGGTAGACACCATCCCCCTGGGCGATGTCCGAACGCATGTCGGCCTCGCCGGTGCCGACGTAGATCACCCTGGGGTTCGAGGGAGCGACGGCGAGCGCGCCGATCGAGCCGACGGGCTGACCGTCGAAGATCGGCTTCCAGGTCCGGCCGGCGTCGGTCGTCTCCCAGACGCCCCCGTTCACCGCGCCGAAGTAGAAGTGCTCCCGCTCTCCCGGCACTCCCGCCACGGCGAGGACCCGGCCTCCACGGAAGGGGCCGATCGAACGCCAGCCGAGCCCGGTGAGGAGGGCCGCGTCGGGCTCGAGGGCGGCCGCGGGGAGGGCGCAGAGCACCGTGGCGAGGAGCACGAGGACGCGCGCCCCGCCCGCTCGTCTCAGGGGCTGCAGGGATCCGGCCGGCGTCGATGGCATCCGATTCACCTCCGCACCTCAGGGGAGTATCCCCGATCTCTTCCGCCGGTCCCGGGTCCGCCGTCCGGGCGGCATAATCGGCGCCCGTCCCGGCGGCGGCCCTCTACCGCTCCGCCGCACGTCGAGGAGCTTCCATGAACGCCCGCAACCGATTCGGCATCCTCCTCGGGGCGCTGCTCGTCATCGCCTCGGTCTACTACCTCCTCTCCACGGACCGTTCGAAGGACCTGGTCCTCGTCGGGACGGTGGACGCGAACCAGGTGATCGTCAGCTCGCAGGTCGCGGGGAAGGTCGAGAAGCTCCTGGTGGAGGAGGGGACGCGAGTGAAGGAGGGCGACCTGGTCGCCGTCCTCGACCCGTCGGAGCTGAAGGCGCAGGAGGAAGCGGCGGAGGCCTCTCTCGCGAGCCTCGGGCACAAGGTGGACCAGACCCGCCACACCGAGGAGTCGACCACGGGCTCCACGGCCAGCGACGTGGAGAGCGCCCGGGCCAGGCTCGCTTCGGCGCGGGCCCAGCTCCAGCAAGCCCAGGCGACCCTGGAGCGGACGCGGAGCGACAGCCAGCGGACGATCGAGCTGGCGAAGGAGGGCGTGGCGTCCGACCAGGACCGCGTCGCGGCCGAGGCGGGTCTGGAGGCGGCGAAGGCCGCGGTCCTGGCCCAGCAGGCGCTGGCGAAGGCCGCGGAAGGGGACCTCGAGGCCGCCCTGGCGCGGACCCACCAGGCGGGGGCCGCGCGGAGCACGGTGGACGAGACCCGGGCGGACCTCGCCAGCGCCCGTGCCCAGCGGGACGCGGCGGCCGTGCGGCTGGGCTACGCGAACATCACCGCGCCGGTGAACGGGACCGTCTCGGTGAGGGCCGTGCGACAGGGCGAGGTCGTGGCGGCCGGCGAGCCGATCGTCACCCTGATCGACCTCTCCGACACCTGGGCTCGCGCCCCCATCCCGGAGACCGAGGCCGACCACATCGGGCTCGGCGACGTCCTGCGCGTCCGGCTTCCCGGCGGGACGGTGACGGAGGGGAAGGTCTTCTTCAAGGGAGTGGAGAGCGACTTCGCCACCCAGCGCGACGTCAGCCGGAAGAAGCGCGACATCCGGACGATCCTCCTGAAGGTCCGCCTCGACAACCCGCGCGGGGCCTGGGTCCCCGGAATGACGGCGGAGGTCCTCGTCTCGCCCGAGCAGCTGAAGGGAGAAGGGGGCGCCGCGCGCGGGGCCGCGCCGGCGAAGCCGTGACCGGCTCCCAGGCGCCTCCGGCGATCGAGGTGGATCACATCGTCAAGAGGTACGGCGACTTCACGGCGGTGGACGACGTCTCCTTCGACGTGCGGGAGGAGGAGATCTTCGGTCTCCTCGGCCCGAACGGCGCCGGGAAGTCGACCCTGATCCGAATGATGACGACCCTCATCCCGATCACCGCCGGGCGGGCGCGCGTCGTGGGGCACGACGTCGCGAGGGAACCGAACGCTGTGCGCCGCGCCATCGGCGTGATCCCCCAGGCGCTCACGAGCGACCTCGACCTGACGGTCGAGGAGAACATGAGCATCTACGCCAAGCTCTACGACGTGCCGCCCCGCGAGCGGAAGCAGTCGATCGACGAGCTCCTCGCCCTCGTCGACCTGACGAAGTGGCGGAACGCGCAGACGAAGACCCTCTCGGGAGGGATGCGGAGGCGGCTCGAGATCGCGCGCGGCCTCGTCCACCACCCGCGGATCTTCTTCCTCGACGAGCCGACGACCGGCCTCGACCCGGTCTCCCGCGTGGCCGTCTGGGAGATGCTGGGGAACATCAAGAAGCACCGCCGCCTCACCATCCTCATCACGACGCACTACATGGACGAGGCCGACCGACTCTGCGACCGGATCGCCATCGTGGACCACGGCCGGCTCGTCGCCCTCGACGCGCCGAAGGGGCTGAAGGCGAGCGTCCCGGGGACGAACGTGATCGAGGCGCAGTTCGACGACCCGCCGGACGGCTGGGAGGGGCGCCTCGGCGTCCTCCCCGACGTGACGTCGGTGCAGCACGAGGGGGCCGGGATGTACCGCGTCCTGACCGGGAACGGCCCGCGGACGACCACGGCCCTCGTGGAGATGGCCGTGGCGGGGGGAGTCGCCGTCAAGGCGCTGTCGGTGCAGAACACCACCCTGGACGACGCCTTCGTCCACTACACCGGCCGGCAGCTGCGCGACGAGCTGCAGAAGCCGCCCGGCTTCGTCCTGCCGCCGCGGCCGGGGCTCCGCCCGTGAACCGCGTCCTCGCCCTCGTCGAACGCGAAATGCGGAAGTTCTTCCGCTCGCCCACGCTGATGCTGGCGTCGATGGTCTTCCCGCTCGTCCAGCTCGTCGTCCTCGGGAACGCCTTCGGCGGGAAGATCCACGACGCGCGCCTCGCCGTGGTGGACCAGGACGGCGGGACCGAGGCGCTGAAGGTCCGCGAGGCGTTCGACTCCGTGCGCGCCAACGCCCGGACGTTCGAGGCGGTCCCCTACGACGACGAGAAGCGCGCGGTCGAGGACGTGCGGAACGGGAAGGTCCAGGGAGCCGTCGTCATCCCCCCGGGCTACTCCCGGCGCGTTGCTGAGGGGAACCACCCGACGCTGGGCCTCGTCCTCGACAACAGCGACGCCTTCATCAGCTCGTCCCTGCAGGCGGCCCTGACGGAGCTGACGAACGCGCTGAACGACCCGAAGGCAGCGCCCCGGATCCCCCGGCAGGTCGCGCTCGAGATCGTCGAGCTCTTCCCGTACATCGACTACATGAAGTACCTCCTGCCGGGCTCCCTCACGCTGGCGATGTTCGTCTCGGTGATGATCGGCGGCGGGATGCTCTACATCGACGACAAGGCCCGCGGCGTCCACGAGGGCTACCTCGTCACCCCCATCACCAAGCTGGAGCTCGTCCTCGGCCTGAACCTCGCCGGCGCCATCAAGGCCGTGATGACCGGCGTGACCATCTGCGTGATCGGGTCGCTCCTCTCCGGCGTCGGGACGATCTTCGACCCGGCGACGGCGTTCGGCCTCTTCGTGATGATCGTCCTCACCGCGCTCGCCTTCAACACGATGATGTTCCTCCTGATGGTCCGGATCGAGGACCCGCTCGTCCCGCGGGCCATGTTCGGCATCCTGAACACGCTCCTCTTCTTCCCGAGCGGGTCGGTCTACCCGATCCAGGCGTTCCCGCCGTGGCTGCGCGCCATCGCCCGGGTCGACCCCTTCACCTACGCCGTCGACGGCTTCAAGTGCCTCCTTCTGAAGGAGGTCCCCCTCTCGGCCGTCTGGGGCGACATGGCCGTCCTCGCCCTCTTCGCCACGGTCACGCTCGCCGTCGCCATCCCGCTCTTCAAGCGGACGCTGTAGGAAGGAGCGCGAGCCGCGATCCATGCCGAGATCGGAGCCTTCGCTGCGAGGACGGAGGACGGGCGGCAAGAAAAGGCCCGCCGGGGTCTCCCCCGGCGGGCCTTTCGGTCACCTCTCGCGGAGGAAGCGCGTCAGTCCTCGTCCTTGACGACGAGGAACCCCTCGCCCGACCAGAACGTCGTCGCGTCGAGGATCTAGAGGGCCGTGTTCTTCTCCTCGGCCGCGACGAGCTCGTAGCTCCCCGCCGGCTGGTTCCGCACCGAGATGCCGGTCACGTCGGGAGCGAAGGCCCTGACCGCTCGCTGGACGGCATCTACCGGATCGGCTTCGGCCAGCGCGTCGAGGAAGGCGACCTCGTGGCCGGCCCGGCGCACGGAATCGGCCAGCGGAGCGAGCGGTCTGTGAGGTCCGGCCGTGGGACGACACTTCGAACGTGTGTGACGCCCGTAGCCCGCGAGGAATCGTGACAGCCTTCGGCGCTGTCATCTGCCTCTCGGCCGCCCTCGCCCTTCCCGCTCGCTCCGAAGTCCTTGCGTGGGTCCCGACGAACCTCGTCGGGGTAGACGTCGTCGACCTGCAGGTCGACCCCCGCGACCCGTCGAGAGTCTGGGCGGGAAGCGCCGCGGCCGACGTCTTCCTCTCGACCGACGGGGGGGTGAGCTTCGAGCCGGTTCCGGTCGACCTCCCGGCGACCACCCTCTCGAATCTCGCGGTCGGCTCGGGCAACCCGTCGGTTCTCTACGCCTCGACGGATCAGGGGCTCTTCCGCCTCGAAGGTGACGGGACGTGGAGCCGCCTTCGGTCGCATTCTGGATGGGGGGGGGACGATTGGGTCGCGGTCGATCCCTCGGCTCCCGGGACGATCGTCGTCTCGACAGGGCGGGACCGCCTCGAGCGGAGCATGGATGGCGGGTCCACCTGGGCCGTCGTGTGGGACGGTGCGGCCTCCTACTACATCTGGCGCGTCGTCTTCGACCCCTCGGGCTCCGGGGTCGTCCTCGCGGCGGAGGGGCGCCAGGAATTCGACTACAGGCTTCTGCGCTCCACCGATCACGGAGCGACGTGGACGGCCATCCGAAGCAACGCCCTGGACTTCCTCGTCTTCGACCCCTTCGGCAGCGGCGCCGCGTACGCCGATCAGTTCTCGTACTTCGACAACGTCCCGACGCACGTCCGGAGTCGCGACGGAGGATTGACGTGGGAGCCCTTTGCTCCCTCGAGCCAGGACGCGTACGGGGCGCTCGCCGTCCTCCGGTCGGGAGCGGTCCTCGCGGCCGGTTCTGGCGGGTTCTTCCGGACGGACGGAGCGGGCTCTCCGTGGGTTTCGGCGGCGGGCGGAGCCCCGGGAGGCGACCCGGGACCGCTCGTGGCGCTCGACCCCGACGGGACAAGACTCCTTCTGGGGACAGTCCGGTCCAGGCAAGGGGTCTACCGGACCGTTCGCGCGCCAGACCCCGTGCCGCGCACGACATTCCTCCCGGCGGTCGTCGACGCGTTCGGCGACCGAGGTACGCGGTTCCGGACTTCGGTCGCGCTCTTCAACGCCTCCGACGGGATGGCCGAGGGGACGCTGACGTACGTCGCGGCCGGGTCCGTCGGGGCGACGGGAAGCGGGACGGTGCCCCTTCGCCTCCACGCCGGCGAGCAGTTTGAAATCGGAGACGTGACGGACTATCTCCGGAAGGTCGGGCTCGCGATTCCGCTGCCCACGGCCGGTCAACCCGAGGTGGGGACCTTGACGGCGAGGACGAGCGACGGACTCTGGGGCGGCGAGGTCGTCGCGCTCGCGAGGGTGACGACGCCGTCGGGGCCGGGATTCTCCGGGGCGGGGCTCTGGTCCCTTCCGCCGACCGGGTTTCTCTCAGGGCCGTCGTACCTTCCCGGGCTGCGGGAAAACCCGGTCGAACGGACGAACGTGGCGGTCGCCAACGCGGGCGGCGCGGGGACGATCCGGATGCGCGTCACGTTCTTCGTCGAGGGGGGAAGCTCCGCCAAAGAGGCGGAGCTGGGGCCGGGGGAGTGGGTGCAGTGGAACGCGCCGCTCGCCGGGACGGGGGCGGAGGTGGCGGACGCCGTCGTCGAGCGGATCGACGGAAGAGAGCCTTACACCGCTTATGCGACGATCGTCGACAGCGTGACGGGGGACGGGTCGTACCTTCCGGCGCGGGGATTCCCGGCCGAAGGGCCGCAGTGGATCCCGGCCGTAGTGGAGTCGGGCGGCTTCGAGACCGAGGTCGTCCTCTACAACCCCAACGACGTGGCTCTCCGTGCCTCGCTCGCCTTCACCGATTCCCTCGATCCGTCGGCGTCGCCTCGGGGTTCGCTCGACCCCCTCGTGGTCTCCCTTCCCCCCCACCGGTCCGTCGCGATTCCCCGGTTCGTCGAGGCGCTCCGGTCGGCCGGCATCGCCGTCGGACCGCGCGGCTTCTCGCACGCCGGAACCCTGCTCGTCGTGGCGTCCGAGGCCGGCGGCCCCCCGCACCCCGCTCTCGCGTGGGCCCGGACGTCGATTCCCGCTGCGGGCGGCGGCTCCTACGGCGTCGCCTACCCGTCACTCGCCGCGCCGGATCTCGCCCTGACCGAAGCGTGGGTCGCGGGAGTGGTGAGCTATCACGAATACTGGGGGTGGCGTGCGAACCTCGCGTTTCTGAACCCGGGATCGGATCCGGTGACGCTCGAGTGGCGGGCCTTCACCGCCGCGTCGGGTGGGTTCGCGACGGACGTCGGGGGGACGGTGGAGCTCGGGCCGGGAGGATGGCACCAGGAGGCCCTCGACGTCAGCCGCCTCGGCCAGAACGGTACGGTCCGCGTCCGGAAGCTGGCGGGCAAGGGGCCCTTCGCGGCGTACGGCGTCGTCAACGACGGAGCGAAGCCGGGCCAGGGGACGGGGGACGGGAGCTACCTGCCGATGGTCGCCGTGCGCTGAGGCCCGCGCAGGTCACGCGTCGCGGAGGGACGCCCTCTTCGGCTCAGGGCTCCTGCGGCCTCGTCGGCGGCTTCGGGGCGGGCGGTTTCGGCGGCCGCGCCACGCGGATGGCACCCGGCTGCATCGGGAGCCAGTGCTCCACGAAGAGAGGCTGCGCCACCTCGTCGGCGGCCTTCAACCGGCGCACCGTCCCCGCGGAGTCCTTCGAGGCGACCGCGACGGCGAGGGCGTGCGAGAGGACGGAGAACGTCGACAGCCCGAAACTGAAGAGGAAGTCCTCGGACGGCAGGACGATATTCACGGTCGCGCTCTTCGACAGCGGAGAGTCCTTCCTGTCGGTGAAGGCCAGGACCGGGATTGAGGATCGCTTCGCGAAGGCCGCCGCGTCGACGGTCTCCCGGCTGAACGGTGCGCAGCTGACGACCACGAGGACGTCCCCCTCTCCGAGGTTCGCCACCTGGTTGGAGAAGTCCGACGGGATGGCGGCGATGCAGGGAAGGCCGGCCTGAGTGAGGTTGAACACCAGGACCTGGCACATCACGTGGGAGACGCCGCGTCCGAGGAGGACCCTGTGCCGGGAGCGCATCAGGAGCTGGATCGCGGATTCGAGAGTGGAGTGGTCCAGCGTCTGGAGCAGGCGGTTCAGGTTGTCCTGGTCGCGGCGCGCCACCTCGGTGAGAGCCCAGAACGGGTCCGTGGGCGCCTCGAGGGACTCCAGCGGGTCCCCTTCGGAGCGGTGCTGGCACGCCTCTCTCAGCGCGTCGCGGAAGTCGCTGAATCCTTTGTATCCGAGCCTCTTGGAGAACCTCACGACGGTGCCGATGCTCACGTTGGCCCGTTCGGCCATCGACTCGATTCCCCAGAGGGCGCCGAGGAGCGAGTCGGACATCAGCGCGTCGGCAATCCGACGCATCGCCTCGGGGAGCTCGTGGTAGATGCCCTGGAGGCGGACCTGAACGTCCGGCGTCACGTCGTCGGTTGGCATGGAGGGTTCGAAGTCTACCAGCGGCGACGTCGCCGTCAGCGGCGAGCGGCGCGCAGCGCCGCCACGCTTCTCTCGGCCCGTTCGAGCCGGAGCGTGTCCAGGGCTGCGGAAAGCTGCGAATTGCGCGAGCGGAAGGCGGCGAGGTCCTCCGACGCGAGGCAGAGGAGCTCCGAATCGGTCACGGCCGTGACCGACTCGGCCTGAGGCTCCTCGCGTCCTTCGCCGAGGTCGCCGATGACCTCGTGCGGCCGGAGGAGAGCAACCGCCACCTCGCGGTCGGACGAGCGGAATGTCACGCGGAAGGCGCCCCTCTTGACGATGTAGGCGCCCTTCGCGGGGACGCCCTGCCGGACGACCAGCGTTCCCGCTTGCACAACGGCCGTCCGGAGCCTCTGCGTCAGCTGCTGGCGTTCGGCTTCCGCCAGGACGCCGAAGACGCGGGAGCGGGCGAGCGCCGAGGTGAGGACGCGCTCCTCGTACATACGGTTCAGCGCGTCCGCGAGCGGGCGATGCTTGCGGGCAAGGGGAGCGAGGGCGTTGTGGTCGAGCTCGAGGAGGTTGGACTGCTCGCGCGCCGTCACGGTCGCGTAGCGGGGCAGCGCCGTGAGGAACGAGGCCTCGCCGATCGACTCTCCGTCCCTTGCCGTTCGAAGGACGACGTCCGTGCCGAGGTCGCTGCGCACCGTCAGGTCCAGAGTCCCCTGCACCACGAAGAAGACGGAATTCCCCTCGTTCCCCTCGCGGAACAGGACCTCTCCCGGGGCGAGGGTGATCAGGTTGATCCGCTGAAGAACGAGGTCGATCAGGACCGGGGGAATGTCCCGCAGCAGGGGAATCCCGGCCCGCGCGCCGTGAACGGCCTCCTTCTTCTGGCCCCATGCCGAGGGGGGCGGAACCGGCTCGGGCAGCAGGAACGACCCGCTGGCCGGCGGACCCACGACCGGTGCTGGCTTCGCGAAGGAGCCGCTCGGGGGAGGAGGGTCGGGTCCCGGGCGGGTGAACATGCCGGAAGGGGGCGGGACCGGAGCGGAAGGTGCCGCCGTCTGGGCCGCCTTCTCGGATTCCAGGATCTTCTTCAGCTGGAGGTGCGAGAGGTACGTGGAGGAAGTCAGGTCGCAGTTCGGGTCGAGCTGCGACGCCTTCTTGTAGATGGCGATCGCGTCCTCGAGACGGCCTCGTGACTGGACGATCGGTCCGTACCGGTTGAGGAGCCGGACGGCCTCCGTCCTCTCGCCGCTTCCGGCAAGGGCGTCCGCCAGCTTCAGCACGGCTCCGGCGTCGGCGGGGTTCTCCTTCAGCCGCTTGCGAGCCGCCTCGACGATCTCCCGTTTTGCCGGGGAGTCACCCCTCGACCCATCGGAGAAGAATCCCATCGAACGGAACTCTACATGCGGATGTCGACAGAGCAAGCGAGTCGCGGATGTCGGCGCGGAGGACGGTTCCGCCGGGCGCGAACATCGCGAGGGAGACCGGGAGCCAGAGCTTGTAGCCCAGGTCTATGAACGACAGGAACAGTGTCCCCTCGAAAAGGCCGACGAAGAGACGGCTCGGTGAGAACCTTCCGTGGAGCGCCTGGTCGAGGCGCGCGAGCTCGTCGTCCCAGAGACGACGGCTCACGAGCGGGATGGTGTCCCGATACCCCGAAGATCACCCAGCCCACCACGGCGGACCGGCTGGCCATGCCCGTCGCCACGTCTTGCACCCGATGGCCTCTGCGACAGCGAGGGCCGCGGGATCGCTCCCGCGGCCCTCTCCGGGAACCGTCGAAGGAAGGGTTGCCTTACGCCGTCATCTGCCGCAGCACGAACTGCAGGATGCCTCCGTGGCGGTAGTAGTCGACCTCGTTCGGCGTGTCGAGGCGGAGGGTAGCGGTGAAGCTCTTCTTCTTTCCGTCGTCGCTCGTCGCCGTGACGGTGACCTTCTTGCCGGGGGTGAGGCCGTCGGCGACGTTGCCGACGTCGAAGGTCTCCTTGCCCGTGAGGCCGAGGGTGGAGGCGTCCTCGCCCGCGGCGAACTGGAGCGGGAGGACGCCCATGCCGGCGAGGTTCGAACGGTGGATCCGCTCGAAGCTCTTCGCGACGACGGCCTTCACGCCGAGGAGCATCGTCCCCTTCGCGGCCCAGTCGCGCGAGGAGCCGGTGCCGTACTCGGCGCCGGCGACGACGACGAGCGGCGTTCCCCAGGCCTGGTACTTCATCGCGGCGTCGTAGATCGACATCGTCTCGCCGGTCGGAACGTGAACGGTGACGCCCCCCTCCGTGCCCGGCAGCATCAGGTTCTTCAGCCGGATGTTCGCGAACGTGCCGCGCATCATCACTTCGTGGTTGCCGCGGCGGGCGCCGTACTGGTTGAAGTCGGCGGGCTTCACGCCGTTGTCGCCGAGGTACTTGGCGGCAGGTGAGTTCTTCGCGATGTTGCCGGCCGGGGAGATGTGGTCGGTCGTGATGGAGTCGCCGAGGAGGGCGAGGCAGCGGGCGCCCGTCACGTCGGCGAGCGGCTTCGGCTCCTTGCCGAGATTCTCGAAGAAGGTCGGCTTGCGAACGTAGGTCGACGTCGCGTCCCACGCGAACGTCTCGCCCGTCGGGACGGTGAGGGCCTGCCAGCCGGCGTCTCCCTCGAAGACCGAGCCGTAGGCCTTCTCGTACTGGGCCGGCGTGAGCGACTTCGCGATCGTCTCGGCGACCTCCTGCGGCGTCGGCCAGATGTCTTTCAGGTAGACGGGCCGCCCGTTGCGGTCGTTGCCGAGCGGCTCGGTCGTCAGGTCGAGGTCCATCTCGCCGGCCAGGGCGTACGCCACGACGAGCGGCGGCGAGGCGAGGAAGTTCATCTTCACCTGCGGGTTGACGCGCCCCTCGAAGTTCCGGTTGCCCGAGAGGACGGACGCGACGACGAGGTCGCCCGTCCGGACCGCCTCGGAAATCTTGTCGGGGAGCGGGCCGCTGTTGCCGATGCACGTCGTGCAGCCGTAGCCGACGAGGTGGAAGCCGAGCGCCTCGAGGTAGGGCATGAGACCGGCGGCGTGGAGGTAGTCCGTGACGACCTTCGAGCCCGGCGCGAGCGACGGCTTCACCCAGGGCTTCGTGTCGAGGCCGCGCTCGACCGCCTTCTTCGCGAGGAGGCCGGCCGCGACGAGGACGGAGGGGTTCGAGGTGTTCGTGCAGGAGGTGATCGCCGTGATGACGACGGCGCCCTGCGGGAGCTGGTACTGGACGCGGCCCTCGGTGACCGGCACGGTCGTCTCGGCCGTGGTCCCCTTGGCGAGCATCCCCTCGAGGCTCGAGCGGTAGACCTTCTTCGCGTCCTTGAGCGCGAGCCGGTCCTGCGGGCGCTTGGGCCCGGCGAGGGACGGCACGACGTCGCCGAGGTCCAGCTCGACGGTGTCGGAGAAGCGCGGCTCGGGGGAGTCCTCGGAGCGCCAGAGGCCCTGCGCCTTGCAGTAGGCCTCGACGAGCGGGGCGAGTGCCTTGCGGCCGGTGAACTCGAGGTACTTGATCGTCTCCCCGTCCACCGGGAAGAAGCCCATCGTGGCGCCGTACTCGGGCGCCATGTTCGCAATCGTGGCGCGGTCGGTGAGGGCCAGGGCGGCGAGCCCGGGACCGAAGAACTCGACGAACTTCCCGACGACCCCCTTCTTCCTGAGGATTTGAGTGACGGTCAGGACGAGGTCGGTCGCGGTCGCCCCCTCGGGGAGCTTTCCGTAGAGCTTCATCCCGACGACCTGGGGGATGAGCATCGAGACGGGCTGGCCGAGGAGGGCCGCCTCCGCCTCGATGCCGCCGACGCCCCAGCCGAGGACGCCGAGGCCGTTGATCATCGTCGTGTGGGAGTCGGTCCCGACGAGGGTGTCCGGGTAAGCGACCCCCTCCTCGTTCGTCCAGACGACCTTCGCGAGGTACTCGAGGTTCACCTGGTGGCAGATGCCGGTCCCGGGCGGGACGACGCGGAAGTTCCGGAAGGCGCTCTGTCCCCAGCGGAGGAACTCGTACCTCTCGCGGTTGCGCTCGTACTCGAGCTCGACGTTCTGGCCGAAGGCGAGCGACGAGGCGAAGTTGTCGACCTGGACGGAGTGGTCTATGACGAGGTCGGCGGGGGAGAGCGGGTTCACCCTCGCCGGGTCGCCCCCCATCGCGACGATCGCCTCGCGCATCGCGGCGAGGTCGACGACAGCCGGGACGCCGGTGAAGTCCTGCATCAGGACGCGCGCCGGGTGGAAGGCGATCTCCTTGTCGGGCTCGGCCTTCGGGTTCCACTTCGCGAGGGCGAGGATGTCCTCCTTCTTCACGACGCGCCCGTCCTCGTGGCGCAGGAGGTTCTCGAGGAGGACCTTGAGGGAGTACGGGAGCGTCCGGATCTCGGGGTGCTCCTTTGCGAGCGTCTCGAGGCTGTAGACCGTGACGGTCGCGCCTCCGGCGGAGAGGGTCGCCTTCGTCTTGAAGCTGTCGTTCATGTTTCCTCCGGCGGGTGATACAGGACCGGCGGGATTCTAATCGTCGAAGCCGCCACCCATCCCGCCGCCCATCCCGCAACCGCCCATTCCGCCTCCCATTCCGCACGCGTCGGACCCGGCCATGTCGCAGGAGCCGTCGCCGCAGGCGGCGTCGAAGGAGTCGGTCCCCTTGTCGCCGCCGTGGGCGGCGAAGGTCGAAAGGAGTCGGCCGAGGTCGCGGGAGCCGCAGTGGGCGCACTCGGGAACGTAGTCGGCGGCGTCGCCGGCGAGGACGAGATCCTCGGTCTTCTTCCCGCACGCGCGGCACCGGTATTCGTAGACAGGCATCGCAGGACCTCCGGCGCGGATTCTACGGACGTGCCCCGGGAACGCGAAGGGGCTCAGGCCACGGAGCTGCCGGCGGCCTGCGCGCGCCGCCGTTCGTCGTGGAGGAGCCGCGTCGCGTCGGCGGCCAGGAGCGGACGGCTGACGAGGAACCCCTGGATCCGGTCGCAGGCGGCCCGGCGGAGGAGCGCGGCCTGCTCCTCGGTCTCGACCCCTTCGGCGACCGTTCCGAGCTTCAGGTTGTGCGCCAGGTCGATGACCGACCGGACGATGGCGG
>Ga0315271_10000664_pt1 | contig 19655 bp, 14 predicted proteins | sample C3_top_MG_FD_204664 | JGI IMG/M metagenome (GOLD analysis project Ga0315271, IMG submission 204664) | Sediment microbial communities from Yellowstone Lake, YNP, Wyoming, USA - C3_top | ecosystem: Environmental > Aquatic > Freshwater > Lake > Sediment | place: USA: Wyoming | collected 2017-08-01
TGCAGCGCAATCCTCACGTCAAGCTGGTGTACACGGCAGTCGGGGGCGGCTCGGCCGGTGCCGACCCGTTCGGGCCGTCCGCATCGGCCGAAGCACGCAAAGCCACGCTGACCATCAACCTGACGCCACGATCCGAACGCCACGGGCTCAGCAAGCAGGCGATTGAAAGCCAGTTGCGCGATGCCCTGGGGGTGCTGCCGGGTGTGCGCATCACGATAGGCCTTGGCGCTTCCGGCGAGAAATACATCCTGGTGCTTGCCAGTGAAAACGGCGAGGCGCTGGCAACACACGCCCGCGTGGTCGAGCGCGAGCTGCGCACCATCCCTGGTGTCGGCGCGATCACCAGCACCGCAAGCCTGGTCCGCCCTGAACTGATGGTGCGCCCTGACTTTGCCAAGGCTGCGGACCTCGGCGTGACCTCGGCAGCGATTGCCGATACGCTGCGCATTGCCACTACCGGCGACTACTACCAGGGCCTGGCCAAGCTCAACCTTTCACAGCGCCAGATACCCATCGTGGTCAAGCTGCCGCCGCAGTCGCGCCAGGATCTGTCACTGCTTGAGCACCTGAGCGTGCCGGGCAAGCAGGGCCCGGTAATGCTGGGCAACGTCGCAAGCCTGACCATCGGCGGGGGGCCGGCTGAGATTGACCGCTTCAACCGCATGCGCAACATCAACTTCGAGATCGAGCTGAGCCAGGGATCGCTCGGTGCGGTGGAAAGCCAGGCTCTCGCCCTTCCCAGCCTGCAGAACCTGCCACCGGGCGTGATCCGGACCACGGTCGGCGATGCCGAGTCCATGAACGAACTGTTCGCGAGCTTCAGCCTGGCAATGGCCACCGGTGTGCTGTGCATTTACATTGTGCTGGTGCTGCTGTTCAAGGACTTCATGCAGCCGGTCACGATTCTGGTCGCCCTCGTGTTGTCCATACCGGGGGCCTTCCTGGCGCTGCTGGTCACCCATACCGCGCTGTCGATGCCGTCGATGATCGGACTGGTGATGCTGATGGGCATTGCGACCAAGAACTCGATCCTGCTGATTGATTACGTGATTCTCGCGCGCCGCGACCACGGGCTGAAGCGCTGGGATGCGCTGGTCGATGCCTGTCGCAAGCGCGCGCGTCCCATCATCATGACCACGATAGCGATGGGCGTGGGTATGTTGCCAACCGCCATCGGTATTGGCACCGATTCGGGTTTCCGCGCTCCGATGGCGATTGTCGTGATCGGCGGCCTGATTACCAGCACCTTCCTGTCGCTGTTGGTAATCCCTGTGGTGTTCACCTATGTCGACAACGCCATCATCTTTTCCCGCAGACTCTTCCACGTCACCGGCCACCACCGGGCCAAGGCGCCAGATCCGGGAGCGGCCTCTTGATTCTCCAGCCCAGCCCGATGCCGGGGAATTCGTCCAGCTCCCTGCCTAAAGCTGTCCTGGCAATGCTGGTTTTCACCGCTGCCGCCCTGGGCGCTTGCACGAACAAGCCGCTGCAGGTTTTTGGCGACCGGCTATTCGTCGAAGCACGGGTCAATGACCAACAAGTAACGGCACTGCTCGACAGCGCCGCGGAGATGTCCTTTATGGACCGGACGTGGGCAGAGGAAAACGGCATCGCATTCGCCGGAGCCGAGACCGCAAAAGGCAGTGGCGGGGAAGAGCAAGTTGCATTTGCCAAAGGTGTCTCGGTAAAAACGCTGGGTGTGCGGCTCGAAGACCTCACCGTCGCCGTGCTTGACCTCGCGGACCTTTCGACCCGCTTGATAGGCCGGCCAACGCACTTCATCCTCGGACGCGAACTGTTCGACCGGGAGCGCCTGGCCATCGACATTGAGGACGGCACAATTGCAGTTGCGGCCCGGGATTTCAAACCAGCAGGTGTCACGCTGGCACTAAGCTCGGAGCGCGGGCTGGAAGCGTTCGGTGTTGCAGTGAATGACGTTCCGGTCCAGGCCGATTTCGACCTTGGAAATGGCAGTGAAATCCTCATTGGCCGTGACTTCGCAGCAAAGCTGGGTTTGCTCGCTGATCCGGCCTCGTTGCCAACCCGCAAGGGCGGCGGAGTTGGCGGGGAAATTGAGCACAAGATTGTTCATCTGGCCCGGCTTGAAATCGCCGGGGTGAAGTTTGACGATGTAGAAGCTGCAGTCGATGAAACGGATAGCGCCGGCGACCTGAACATTGGCGTTCGCGTGTTGAAGAATTTCAGGATCACCGTGGACTTCAGCGAGCACATGCTCTGGCTTGACCCGCGCTGAACTCAGCCGGCAAGATCCATTTCCCCTTGCGTTGTGGAGTGCTTCAAGCGCGGCATCGCCGGGTGCTTGCGCTCAGTCATTCCAGCCAAACTGCATGCCGAGGAATTCTTCCAGCTCCTGGTTGTGTGGCTTGAAATAGTCGCGCAGTGCCTGGCGCAATGCAGGATCAACTGCTGCTGGTCTGCCTTTGTTCTCCGCGCGAAAAGTATTACTTTCAAATAGCGTCTGTTCCAAAAAATCAAACACTTGCCGGGTCACCTCGCCCGGCGAGGCGAACAACTGCTCACTGGAGAGGATAAGAAATTGCTCACGGGGGAACATGGACATCCATACCCTCAGCATTTTTACGTAGACACTAACGTCCACATAGGTGTTGGGCAGTGCGCTGCCGGAATCAGGGTAGAGCCCATCAAGCAAGGTCTTCCCCATCTCGCCGGTTTCAAGGCCGAGGCGCACATTCATCAGGTAGTGCGATATGGCCCGTTCGACGGGGTCACGCAACAGGATGATAAAACGGGTGTGAGGAAAATGACGCTGGATGCGCCCTGCAACCAGCACCGAATCTATGTACTCGACCGAGGCCTCCCCGGTAATCAACTCCGGTCGGTTTCCAATAGGCGGGAATTGCGCCAGATACCAGTCCAGGCCACGGTCGTAGCGAATGTCAAAGAAGCGCACTTCCTTCTTTAGCGCAGGCGCAATGTTGGGGTGTTGGGTGAGGTAGCTGTACAGCGACGTCGTCCCGCATTTTTTCTTGCCCAGGATCATAAACTGGGGTTTTGCAATGGCCTTTCCTCCGCGTGGAGCAATGCGCAGGTGCGGATGGCTTTGGCGCAATTGAAAGTAATGCTTCGACCGAGCAACCTTAAGTGACTCCGCGCGACGGTTGCATGAATACAATATCTCCGCCAGTGCAATGTGTGCACTGACGACAAGCGGTTCAATGGTTATAGAGTGACGCAGAAATTCAATGGCTGGCTCTGTAAGTCCATTTCCGATGCATTTGTTTCCCAGGTACACGTAACCGTCAAACCCACGGGGGTCGAACTCCGGGTCTTGATCCAGCCTGGACCACAGAAGCGCCTGTTCCGCGGGTATATCCACGGATTCGGCGGCCGTCCGGACAAAGTTTTCAAAGCTTCGGGTCGCCCCGGAGAGGTCACCCTGCCGGGCCTGCTGTTTCCCCATGAAGTAATGGATTTTCGCAGCATCCGGATGATTCGTTTGTAGCGCCCGGCTGAAGTAATCCACAGCCTGGGCAAGTTGGCCCTTGTTTGCCAACAGGCTGGCGATCTTGCTGTACCCGTCGGACAGGCCGGGATTAAGCGCGATCTCCCATTGGTAAAACCGCAGCAAATTGTTTTCGACCCACATGCGGAATGGATGTGATGAGGGAAAATAGGCAGATGAAAACCAGAATGTTTTTCCTGAGATCAAATGAAGCATTGAGAGGGCGCGCTGCAACACTTCTTCAGGCAATCCCGCAAAGTTCCTTCACCAGGGCCTCAACACTGTGTGCAATACCGCGCAGGTGTGTTCCTGCATTGAGGGTGTATGCCGGCACGCGGCGGACCAGGGCCGAAAGGCTGGCCATGGTTTCCTTGCCTACACCCGGCAGTTGCAACAACGTGCTCGGCGCCAGCGCCTTGAGTGCTTCGATGGAACCGGCTGGTTCAATGGTGGTTTCAGGTCTGCCACTGATGCGCGGCACCAGGATGGCGCGAAGAGGGAAGCCCGAAATCAGCTTTTCCCGATAACCATCATTGAGGAAAATCAGGGCTTTTTGCTCATCAATCCGGTCCCGGTTGGCGACCAGCGGCAGCAAGTGGGAAAAGTTCTCGAAGTCCGATGCCCCCTTGAGTTTGGCCGAGCCATACAGGCTGTGCACATACGGCCGCGGCATGACACTCAGCAAAGCGTAATCATCACCGGCGTACATCAGGGCGCTGTCATCCAGGCAGGCCAGCGCCGAGGTTGATTTTCCCGATCCGCTTTTGCCGGCAAACAGTACGCCCCCTTCAGCCAGACCAACGGCTCCTGAATGTACCAGGAAAAGCTGGTGCAACTTGGCCCACTCATTCAGGATGATTCGCAGTGGCGTACCCCAATCCCAAATGGGGATCTGCGCCACATCCCGCGTCCAGTAAAGCGCAATGGACCGCACCGGGTCAAACAGGCTGACGATTACAGGTTCAAGGTGCATCACCGCACGAATGCGCTCGCCGTGAAAGTCGAGCATCTCGTTGCGCGGCCCGAGGTAATCGAAACAATGCATTTGCACAAAATAGAGGTAGCGGGACACCAGCCTGGGTAAAAAAGTCCCGGTAGAAACGTCATCCCAGGCATGTATGGTCAACGCTGGCTTTCCGCTTGAAGGGAGCGCAAGGTGGCTGAATGCAGTGGGCAGTTTCCCGGCGAACCCGCCTCCTGCAATTCTCAGGCACACTTCATGCCCGGCCACCGAATAGTGGTGTTCCGTATGGCCGGCGTGCAATTCCGCGCGTTTGGCGCCACTGTACATCGCGTCAAAAAATGCGAGCTGGTCTGCTGTCTCCCAGGAATTCATGGCGCCTGCTCCGGGCTGCAGGGCAAGCTGGCCGCTGCGCTATTGCTTGCGTGGTATCGATGCAATACTTCATCCGGTGGGCCAATCCGGCAAACTCCAGCCTTATCCAGCCACAGCGCCCGGTCACAGTGAGTTGAAATCTTCTCGGCAATGTGTGATGAAAGCAGTACCGCAGTGCCGTTCTGCATCAGTGCGCGAATGCGCTCGATGCATTTGGCCTGGAAGAACTCGTCGCCCACAAACAGGAATTCATCGATCAGCAGGATATCCGGGTCGGTGTGAACTGCGACCGAAAATGCCAGCCGCGCTTTCATTCCACTACTGTAGGTCCTGACCGGAGCATCGAGAAATTTCTCGATTTTCGTAAATTCCGCTATCTGGTCGAAACGTTCATCCACCTGCCTGCTGGTCAAGCCGTTCAGCAGGCCGGAAGCCCTGATGTTTTCGCTACCGGTCAGCAAGGGATGCAAGCTGCGGCCGAGGTCCAACAGGGCACTGACTTTCCCGCGCACCTGGATGGAGCCCTCTTCGGCGCGCAGCAGACCGGCCATCAGGGACAACAGGGTGGACTTACCCGCGCCGTTTCTCCCGACAATGCCAAGCATTTCGCCGGGAAACACCTCGAAATTCACATTCCGGAATACCCAGAAAAATTCATCTGCCTGCTTGCGCTGCCAGGCAACCACCGCGGCCTCCATGATGGATTGGGGCCGGGAAGTCGGGTAACACAGAAATTGTTTGCCAAGCTGGTGGATTTTCATCACGGGATTCATTCAGAGATCCTCGATGAACTGAAAGCGCCGTGACTGGAAATAACGAAAGCCGAAAAACAGCACGATGATTGAAGCTGCCGCAACACCCGCAAGCGCCAGCCAGTTTGGCCAGGCGCCATCCAGCAACACTGCACGATACCCTTCGATCAGGTGAGTAAGCGGATTGGCCGCGTAAAGCATGCGGTGTACATGGGGAAAGGCATTGGTGGCATACAGAATGGGCGTCAGGAAGAACATGAAGCGGAAGACCACCACCAGCAGATGCTTGACGTCATGGAATCTGACATGCAGAGCCGCCAGGGGAAAGGCCAGGGCAAGGGTGAGCAGGCCCTGGATGCCTATGATCAAGGGCAGCGCGGCAAGCGGCCAGCCCAGCGGCACTTGGTACCAGGCCAGCAACACGGCCAGGATGGAAAGCGAAAAAATGAAATGGATCAACCCTACGGTCACGACAACCAGTGGCATCATGGATGGAGGAAAACCAAGCTGGTACAGGACATTCCTGGCATTGACTATCGACCCCGCTGCCATCGTGAGCGACTCGGTAAACGCATTCCAGCACAGCAAGCCACAACACAGGAACAGGGGGTAACGCGGCACCGCCACGGTGAGTACATGCGAAAAAATCAGCGAAAAGATGAGCAGCTGAATCACCGGGTTCAGCAGTGTCCAAAACACGCCCAGCCATGACTGCTTGTAGAGAAGGCGCATCTCCAGCGATACCAGGTGGATGAACAGGTCCAGGGCATAACCCAATCTTCCCCACGAGAATGGAATTTCATGCGCCAGCCTCCACGTTACAGCGGAGCCGGTTTTTTCACCCGGCTTGGGCAGGCCCGCTGCCGGCCTAGCTGTCACGGGTTACTCCACGCCGCAGCGGCCTTAGCGCCCGCAGGCAGGCCGACTTGAACTGCAATGGCAGGCTGTCGCAGGCACGGTGGTACTGCAGCAGTTCACAGTGTGAAATGGCCATCTTGTGAAGTGCCGGCAGTACCCAGGAAGGAAGTTCGACCGAAAGACTTTCCTGCAGAAAGGCCAGCAGGTTGCGCAGCGGCAAAATGCATTCATAACGTTGCGCTTGCCAGGCCAGGCGCACCCAGTCGGACGTGGATGTGAGCAATTCCAGCAGAACGCGCGCGTCTGCATACAGGTGCAGTGGCAGGTCTGTGTCCCTGAACACAGCAGCGCTCAGGCACAACAACTGCTCGACCGGCCCCAGCGACAATACGTCCTGGCCGTTGAGTTCCAGGCTGCGGGCTTCGTGCCAGGTCCGCGCTTCGGTATCTTCCAATGGCTCAGCGGCAAAGAGGTTGGTCCAGATCCGCAGGCTGTTGCCTCCAGGTCCTGAAAACGAGCAGACGGACAATGCGCCGGGCGATCCGAACGACTTGCTGCGCTGCTCCTGCCACCCTTCCCCGGATACCAACGACACGCTGTTGCTCCAGTCTACGCGGCTCACCAGCAGATCGATGCAACGAATGGCGCGGTACCCGATGTCCGGGTATTGTCCCGCGACCAGGGAAACATCATTCAACACGATTGCCCGGATACCGCTGGCGGCCAGACGATCGAGCAGCGGCATCAATATTGCGAGCAGCAACTGGTTGGCATACCAGTTGCGTTTATAGACGCCCTTCAAAACGGTTGATTCCGGCCCTCCCAGGCCGGCTATCAAGCGCGCATACAACATGCCGAACATGGCCTGGGACGGTAAATCCGCTGTCTCAACCTGGCAGTGTTCCTGCCAGCGCTCCCATGCGGCCACTGCTGCAGATCCGGCCGACGTGGAGGCGCCCAGCAACCAGATATGCTCTATTGGCAAGCGCGGATAAACGGAACGAGTCCAGGATTTCATGCCTTGCCCAAGCGCCGCCTCCGGTCCAGCCCGCGCTTGAGTACCCGCACGTAGTCAATGCGCCTGTCCGGGTCAAGGTAGCCCATATTCGCCCCGTGGATGCGCCGCAACAACAGCACATCAGGCAACATGACTTCCTGCAAGCCTTGCTCCTGCGCCCGCATGTACCAGTCAATGAAATCCCCATACTCGGTAGCTTCGTCGAAAAGGCCAACGCGCCAGAAACTCTCCTTCCTGATGAGCATTGCGCCCCTGATGTGACCGGGCAATTCTTTCTCCCGGATAAACAGCTGTGACCTGGCTGGCTCTTCCAGTTCGGGAGAAATGAACTGTTCAACGTGCCCGAATACGAAGTCCACCGCCGGGTTCCGCTGGAACACATCAAGTTGAGCGGCCAGTTTATGCGGCTGCCACAAATCGTCTGCATCAAGAAAGCTCAGGAAACTACCCTGGCAGTTCATGACACCATGGTTGAGCGCAGGGACAAACCCCTTACGCGGCAGGTAGAAATATCGCGTAGCCGGAAATTTACGGGCTATGGCGGCGGTGGCATCGGTCGATGCGTTATCCACCACCAGCATTTCCAAAGCCGCGTGATTTTGCTCCAGCACGCTTTGTATGCATTGCGCCAGGTACTTTTCCCCGTTATGCACGGGAATGATGACGCTGATCTCGACGGGGATGGCGCTCATGGATTAGCCGGAGTTAACGCCAAGTTGAACATTGGCCCTCATGCGTTGCCTTTGGCATGCGGCCAGCCTTTTTCTTCTTCAGTCTCATGCACCGGGTCCAGCAACAACAGGTCACCCATGTCGGTGAAGGACTCGAATATCGGCGGCAGGTAAGCTACTGGCCCTGCTGCAGGCGCCGCTTCGATTACCGTTGCAGCACCCGGCGTAATGGCTCCGGAATCAGGCAGGCGCCTGATCAACTGCTCCCCTTCCAGCGCGCGAATCAATTCATCCATGTCCCGGTTCATGGCATCGGTCTCGCCGCGATACCGTTGCGCAATACGCTCGCGGATCTGCACTACCGAAGCATGTTCCTGTATGCCGGCCCAGATCAGGGTGGCACTCTGGGTCAGGCTGTAGTAGTTACCGTTCCGAAGATTCACAATGACGACTTCGCCATCTATCTCCTCCGCAACCACGTCCTGCCCCGCGGGTTCGTATCTTTCTGTCAACTGCATACTTCGCTTCCTTTAACAAGAATTACGACTGGCGTTTCCCCGCTGAAAAATCAGTTTGCGCCAAGCGATGCACTTTAAAAATTTCCCCAATATGCTTTATTCGCTCCCGGTAACGTTCCCGGATGCCGAGGTAAAACCAAAGCTGCCGGAACCTCAGCCCCATCGAAAGATAAGGATTCTCCAGGGGAGACAGCGTGTCGCTGTCCGTGAAGATCGAACGACACATTTTTTGAGCGTATTTCCGGGCCTTATGATCGGATTCTAGAGCGCTCAAAACCTGCTGCGGGAGCTCCGCCCCAAGCAACTCGCGGGCCATTATAAGCCCACAATGGAATATGCGCTCCAGTCCTTCCTGCCGCGCGCTTTGCATCACTCGCGGCCACTCAAGCAGCGGGTTTGCGCGCAGGTGCTCGGCGATGTCACACACCTTGGACAGGTGCTCCAGTTGCTGTTGCCGTTCCCAGCAATCTTTCGCCACTTGCAGGCACAAAATCAGCAGGAAGTCCTCAGGAGAGAAAGTTATTACAGGGTGGCCCAGCAGGGATTCCGCGCGGGTGCGGGCATACAAGTCGTCAAATTCAACGGTATGGTGGAAGTAACGGGGAGCAAATGCCCAGTGCAAATCGACTTCAACGCCATTGGCAGCGTTCCTGTAGCGCGCAGCACGATCAAAGATTTCATCGAAAATATAGCCCTCGTGTGCAAGCAGCTGTTGGCTTTTTTCAATATCCTGCTCACCAATGAATAAATCGAGGTCATAGTTTTGTCGCAATGCGAGCTTGCCATAAGTACCATTAGCCAGGATGCTGCCCTTGAATGGAATGACCGGGATGGCTGCGGTACTGAATTTCTGCAACAGGCCGGTGAGAGCGTTGGCCAACTTCAGGTTCGAACCGGCATTGGTGTAAAACTGGTGGCGCAGCCGCGCCTTGATATCCGGTGGCATGGAGTCGGGGGCTATTGCGGACAGATTCCTGAACAGCAGTTGGGTCAGGCGGTGCTTGTCGGTTGAAGCACAAAGAAGCTCCCAGTCCAGTGGCAGGCTGGCAAGCGACCTAGCCTGTTCAATCATATCGCCATTCATATCGGTGCGCGCACAGCAGAGCAAAAGCCGGGCTTCGGGGCGAAGCTGCCGGGCAAGAAACACATCGGGGTCCTGTTTGCTTAACATCGAATCAGATATATGTTTACAAAGGGGGGAGGACAGTGCCTGCGCTGAATCCTAACCATTTGGCAACTATTGCACAATCGTGCCCGGTCACGCACGCACTCAGGGGCCATAAATGAACGTCACGTTCACCACATTTGATGCACCGGATTTTGTTGGTGGCCCCAATTCCTGGCTACGCCGGGCCCTGCCGTTACTGCAACGAGCGGGCTGGCAGGTCAGGGTTTTGTTCTTCATCGAGCGAGGCTCTCCGGGGGACTGCCCCTGTTTCCGCGCATTGTCCGATCAAGGCATTGACTGCAGGTCAATTTCCGGGAGCGAGCCGATGTTCATGCAGGTGCGCTGGCTGTTACAGGAACTTGCCGACTCGCCCCCCGCGGTGTTTGTCATCAACCTGGCCACTGCCGGCTACCTGGCGGCGCGCTGGGTCAGCCGGGCAGGCATAGCAAGTATCGGCATATTGCATTCAGACGACCCGTTTTACGAAAAAGTGCTGCAAGAGTTTGTCATGGGACCCGCAGGAAATTGCGTGTCCGATATGGTGTGTGTGTCCGAGTTTCTGTCCCGTGAGACCCAGGGTTTGCAGACAGCCACGACCATGCACCTGATACCCTATGGCGTCCCAATACCGGGCCAAACCGCCCGGGCACCGAACGGAACGCTGCGCCTGATTTACGTCGGGCGCCTGGTGGAAGAACAAAAACAGATCCTCGATGTGACCAGGGCCCTGTGCCGCGTGGTGCGGCAAGTTCCAGGCACCGAGGCGATCATCTACGGCAATGGCCCTGACCGGAGCCGGGTAAAACGCTGCCTCGAGGAAGAAAAGCTGGGCGACCGGGTCAGGCTGGGCGGCCAAATTGACAATGCGCAAATTCAACAGGTCATGCTGGAAGCACATGTACTGGTCCTGCTCTCGGATTACGAGGGACTGCCCATAGCCATGCTCGAAGCCATGGCTTGCGGGCTTGTTCCGGTTTCCCTGCATATTCGCAGCGGTGTTGGGCAACTCATTGAGCACGGTATTACCGGCTTCCTGGTTGCTGACCGGGGCGATAATTTCGTTGCCACGATACGGCATATTGCGGCGAACCCGGTGCAATGGTCACGCATCTCGTGCGCGGCCCGGCAAAAAATTGTAGCGGAATATTCGGACGAGCTGAACGCACTCAGGTGGGCAGAGCTGCTGAATGCCAGATTAGAGCAATCGGCTCCGGCAGAATCGGTAAAGCGTACATTGTTGCGCGGCATCCGCACGCTTGAATTCCTGAACACAACGCTGTCGCAGAAGAATGTCAAGACTATGACCCCGGCATGAAAATCCCGACATGAAAATCCTTTACTGGACTGACTTTTTTCTTCCTCAAATTGGAGGTATTGAGACTTTTAGCATGGACCTCATTCCTGCGTTGCAGTCCCGCGGGCACGATGTGACGGTTTTGGCGTCGTACACTGGTCCTGGCCTTCCGGCCTTTGCGAAAGTCGGCTCGGTTCCCGTTTATCGCTTTGATACCTGGAGCGCACTAAGCACCAAGGACCTGAAGTCGCTTATGTCGGTCAGGAAAGCGATTAGCTCTTTCAAACGGGAACTGAATCCGGACATCATTCATCTTCATTTCGGGGCCACTGCCTACTTGCACCTGCAGACACAAAGCGCTGTGCAGCCGCCCACGTTGACTACGGTGCATGCTCTGCCGGAGAGCTCCCTGAAGGAAAACTCGGTCTTCAGCAAGGTGGCCCATGCGAGCCAGGCCGTGAACGCGGTATCCAGCAAAGGCAAGCAATTACTCAGCCAGGCGTTTCCCGATCTCGTGGATCGATTTTCTTTCGTTTACTACGGGTTGGGATCCGCGTGGCAGGACGCCACAAGGATAGACCCACCTTCGTTCGGTGAACCCGTTATTTTGTGTCTGGGGCGGCTGGTACAGCAAAAGGGCTTTGACATCGCCTTGAAGGCTTTTGCCCGGATTGTACCCGCGTTCCCCAAGGCCCACCTGCAGATTGTCGGTGAAGGCGTCGAAGAAGCGGCATTGAAACAACTTGCCGCCACCCTGGGCATTTCGCACCAAGTGAGGTTTGTGGGTTCGGTGCCTCCTCATGCTGTGCGGGAGGTGTTGAACCAGGCATCAATGGTACTGCTGCCTTCCCGATACGAAGGCTTGCCCCTGGTAGCGCTTGAAGCCGCGCGAATGCAGCGGCCAATCATCTCTTCCGATGTCGATGGATTGCCTGAATTGGTTCGTGACCGGGAATCAGGCCTGGTCCTTGCAGAAAACAACGAACACGAACTGGCCAAAGCGATCCTGTACCTATTGCACAATCCTGAACAGGCGATTCGCATGGGCAAGGCTGCGGCGCAACACCTGGAGGAACATTTTACTTTCGAGCATTGTGTTTCCGAATACGAACGGCTATTTCAAAAAATCGCATAAGCCCGGGATTTTGGCAGGAAAAGCCAGTCTGGCGCGCAGCCATGCAGAGAGAATGAGGAAATCAAGGGCCGCGCTTCATCTTGTACCTGTAATCATCCAGACTTCAGGCTGCGGATTTGCTGCAGCATGTAATCGACCGTCTGCTGCACGTGGCGGTCCGTGCAGGTGCTGCAGAGGCCGCGCGGCGGCATCTGGTTGTAGCCTTCAATGGCGCGCTGGTAAATGAGTTCAAGCGGCTGGTTTTCGATGCCTTTCCAATCACTCAGCACCGACAGGTTCGGTGCTCCGTACGAGCCCGTGGCGTGGCAAGCGGAACACACCACGTCATAAATGTATTTGCCCTTGTCTATTTCTTCAACGGCCACGAAGGGTGGCCGGTACAAGCGGTGCAAAGTGCCCTTTTGCGACAGGATGTAAATCGAACCATCTTGTGCAACCTTGATATCGCGCACGCGATCGTCAAGTTCGCTTAGCATCGGGTATGCGGAGCGAATGACATCTCCATCCAGATCCAGTTTGCTGATGTTCCTGGGCCGCATGGCGCCGACCAGCAAATCGCCCTCCCACTCGGGGAACATGCTGCCCCGGTACATGGTAATGGGTGATGCGGCGATGGATGGCAGATAATAAAACAACGGCTGTTCCATGCCTTTTGCGTGCGTCCCTGCTGCACCGACTTCGCCCACACCGATGTCCGGATAATTCTTGCCATAGCTGATGACGGGCCAGCCATAATTTGCCCCGGCGCGGATGATGTTGACCTCGTCCCCGCCCATCGGACCGTGTTCGGCTTCAAACATTCGCCGCGACACCGGGTCGAAGTGCAGGCCCTGCGGGTTGCGCACGCCCAGCGCATAAATCCTTGCGTCATACCCTTTGACGCCCACGAAAGGGTTATCTGCCGGCACGGAACCATCGTCCTTCAGGCGCAGGATTTTTCCCTGCAGGCGCGTCGTGTCCTGGGCGAAGTTATGTTCGGAACGATCACCGATGCCGACGTAAAGATACCCCTGGTCGTCAAACTCCAGGGCTCCGCCAAAATTCGACGGCGACCAGCTCAGCGGTTCAGCGGCGAGGATCTGTCGCACATCATGCAGCTGGTCTCCCTCCAAAATGGCCGTGGCCACTGCGGTGAGATGGAATTTTCCCGTTTCCTCATCGGCAATCGTGTAGCTTAAGTAGATGCGGTGGTTGTTGGCATAATCGGGGTGGAGTTCCACGTCCAGCAAGCCGGTTTGCTCAATGCCTGCCGAGGTATGCGGCACGCCGGACACCGGGGTCAGTTTCCTCGTGTCCAGGTCAAACCGGCTCAGCTTGCCGGAGATCTCGGTAATGATGACCTCCCTGGGGCTGAGGAACTGGAATTCACACGGATAAGTGAGCCCGGACAGCAGCAACTCGACCCGCGCATCGGGCACGTTGAGCTCCCACAGGGAATTGATTTGACCCCCCAGTGCGGGGTTCTGCGCGCCTTCCGGCGGCGCCGGGGGACTGACGGCGGCGCCCTGAACGGTTGGCGTGGCAACGGCCTGGGCGATGCCCGTTTCCGGGGTTTGAAGCTCCCGGGCTGGCACCAGGCAGACCGCCAGCGTGGTCAGTAATGCCAGGCCGGCGAGGGTCAGCGCTGTCCGGCCCGCGGAGAAATTGCCAAATCGGATATTTTTCACTCGCGTACTCTAATGAACCCTTGGAAGAAACGCCAGATCAAAAACCCCAGACCAAAAACCCTAGTACCATAACCTGACCTGGCAACCTTGTCCTGCGAACAGACCATGCCCTTCAGCACCCTTCAAAATGACCCTCGCACCGGCGGCAACCGCGCCTGCGTGCTGTTCATCCTGGTGCTGGTTTACACGCTGAATATTGTCGATCGCCAGATCATCAGCATCCTTGCGGTGCCCATCAAGGCCGACATGGGCCTGAGTGATACGCAACTGGGACTGATGGGCGGCCTGGCCTTTGCGGTGTTTTATACCGGCCTGGGTATTCCCGTCGCCTTGCTGGCCGACCGTTTCAGCCGCACCTGGATCATGACAGTGGCACTGGCCACCTGGAGCCTCATGACTGCGGTATGTGGCCTGGCGGGTAACTTCTGGCAATTGTTTCTGTGCCGCGTGGGCGTGGGGGTGGGAGAAGCGGGCGGCGTTGCCCCGGCCTACTCCCTGATTGCGGATGTGTTTCCTGCCGCGCAGCGGGCCCGTGCGCTCAGCGTGTATTCCTTCGCCGTGCCCATTGGCACCGCACTGGGCATCGTGTTCGGCGGGATTATTGCCAGCCTGGTCAACTGGCGCATGGCATTTTTCGTGGTCGGTGCAGCGGGGCTGATCCTCGCGCCCGTATTCCGCCTGACCATCAGGGAACCTCTGCGTGGCCAGTTCGATCGCCCGCGTGATAGCAGCATGCCACCCGGGTTAAAGGTCATTCTTGCTACCCTGTCGCGCAAACCCAGCTTCTGGCTCATGGCTGCCGGGGCCTCGTGTTCATCGATGATGGGCTATGGTGCGATGTTCTGGCTGCCCTCGTTTTTTGTGCGGAGTTTCAACCTGACCCTGCTGCATGCTTCGCTGGCTTATGGAGCGGTGCTGCTGATCGGCGGGCTTGCCGGCTTGTGGGCCGGGGGCTGGCTGGGTGATCGCTACGGGCACCGCGACCGCGCGCTGTTTGCACGCATTCCGGCCATGGCATTGCTTGCCACCGTGCCGTTGTATGCGCTGGCCATCCTGTCGCCCCAGCTGATGCTGACTTTGGGCTTGTTGCTCGTGCCCACTGCGCTGGCACTGGTTTGGCTGGGCCCGGTGCTTTCTGCCATTCAAAACCTGGTCCAACCCAACATGCGGGCCACCACCTCTGCCGTGTTCCTGTTCATCATCAACCTGCTGGGTATCGGCCTTGGCATCTATGCCATGGGCGCCTTGTCTGATGGCCTGCGACTGCAATTCGGCGATGACTCGCTGCGCTACGCTATCCTGGCAGGCAGCGGCTGTTATATTTTTGCGGCGATTTTTTTCTTCCTGGCGGCACAAAGGCTGAAGGAGGATTGGGAAGAATGATGAACACAAGGCTCTCCACCCCGCCAGCCTTGACCGATCCAGTCTGCGGCATGGCGGTCACTGAGAAATCCCCGCATCACTCTCAGCATGCGGGCAGGTCTTACTATTTCTGCTGTGCCGGATGTAAAGCCAAATTTGCCGCAAACCCCTTGCAGTACCTCAGCCCCGCGCCAACCGTGCAACAACAACCCGTCGCGGAGGGAACGATCTACACCTGCCCTATGCATCCCGAGGTGCGACAGGACCATCCCGGCAGTTGCCCGAAGTGTGGCATGGCGCTGGAACCTGAAATGCCCAGCCTGGAAGAAGACGAGAACCCGGAGCTGCCCGACTTCCGCCGGCGCTTCTGGTGGTCCTTGCCGCTGACCGCTATCGTGCTGGTATTAGCCATGTTCGGACACCGCCTGGGGTGGATGGACATGGCCTTGCAGAGTTGGGTGGAACTGGCACTGTCGGCTCCCGTCGTGTTGTGGGCGGGTTGGCCGTTCTTTGTGCGCGGCTGGAAGTCGCTGCGCCATCGCAGCCCCAACATGTGGACGTTGATCAGCCTCGGTACCGGCGCCGCCTTTGTTTACAGCCTGATCGCAACGCTGGCGCCACAGGCATTCCCCGCATCCTTCCAGTCCATGGGGCGCGTGGGCGTGTATTTTGAAGCTGCGGCGGTGATCATCTCGCTGACCCTGCTCGGCCAATTGCTGGAACTCAGCGCCCGCGCAAAAACATCCGCAGCGATAAAGTCATTGCTTAGCCTGGCGCCCAAAACAGCGCGGCGCATCAAGGCCGATGGCAGCGAGGAGGATATCGAGCTCAGCCACGTGCACGTGGGCGATCTGTTGCGCGTGCGCCCCGGCGAGAAAGTCCCCACCGATGGCGTGGTGGTCGAAGGCAGCAGCGCAGTGGACGAGTCCATGCTCACCGGCGAGCCGATGCCCATAAGTAAACGCGGGGGCGACAAATTGTTCGGCGCCACACTCAACACCCATGGCGCGCTGGTGATGCGCTCCGAGCGGGTCGGCTCCGGCACCGTGCTTGCCCACATCGTGCAGATGGTGGCCCAGGCACAACGCTCCCGGGCGCCCATGCAGCGCATGGCCGATACCGTTGCCGCTTACTTCGTGGTGACCGTGGTGGCGGTGGCCATGTTGAGCTTCCTGGCCTGGGGGGTGTTGGGTCCCGAGCCCAGTTGGGTATACGGCTTGATCAACGCGGTGGCGGTGCTGATCATCGCCTGTCCCTGTGCCCTGGGCCTGGCGACCCCGATGTCCATCATGGTCGCCACCGGCCGCGCCGCAACGCAGGGTGTGCTGTTCCGCGATGCCGCCGCCATTGAAGAGCTGCGCCGGGTCGATACCTTGATCATCGACAAGACCGGCACACTGACTGAAGGCCGGCCAACACTCAGCGCGGTGATTCCAGCTACCGATTTTGCCGAAGAAGACCTGCTGCGCCTGGCGGCCAGCCTGGACCAGGGCAGTGAACATCCGCTGGCCGAGGCCATTGTCCGCGCCGCCCGCCAACGCGACCTGGCGCTGGAAAAAGCCGAAGACTTCGAAACAAGCTCCGGTATGGGTGTGCGCGGCCAGGTCAGCGGCCGGGATATGGCCTTGGGCAATGCAGCGCTGATGCAGCAGCTGGGCGTAATGGTGGAAAGCCTGGAAGCCAGCGCCGAAGCGCTGCGCACTGCAGGCGCCAGCGTAATGTACCTGGCGGTCAATGGCAGGCTCGCAGGCTTGCTGGCCGTTTCCGACCCCATCAAGGACAGCACGCAGGAAGCGCTCAACTCGCTCAAGGCCAGTGGCCTGCGCATCATCATGGCAACGGGAGATGGGGCCACGACTGCACGCGCGGTTGGAGCACGACTGGGTATTGATGAAGTACAGGGCGAAGTGAAACCAGCGGATAAACTCAGGCTGGTTGAGCATCTGCAAAAAGAGGGGCGATTTGTAGCCATGGCAGGTGATGGCATCAATGATGCCCCGGCACTGGCTAAAGCAAACGTGGGCATTGCCATGGGTACAGGCACGGATGTGGCCATGAACAGCGCACAAATCACCCTGGTGAAGGGCGACCTGCGCGGTATTGCAGTGGCGCGTACCCTGTCGCACGCTACGGTGCGCAACATGAAGCAAAACTTGCTGTTCGCACTGGTCTATAACGCGCTCGGTATTCCCATTGCCGCAGGCGTCCTGTACCCGCTCACCGGCTGGCTGCTGTCGCCGATGATTGCCGCACTGGCGATGAGTTTCAGCTCGGCGTCGGTCATCACCAACGCGCTGCGCTTACGGGGGCGCAGGCCATGACTTCAGGCACGCGTGCGAGCCGTACCCGGTTTGGGTATAGTGTCCCACCCTCGACTGCAGGTAGCATCGCCATGCCAATTCGCCGCATCCTTCTCGCCCTGTCACTGTATATTGTCTGCGCCACAGCCATGGCACAGCGTGGCATCATTCTTGACGATATGAATCCAGCCGTTGCCGCCTGCACGGATTTTTATGATTACGCCAACGGCAACTGGCGCGCGCAACACGCGATCCCGGACTACATGGATCGCTGGAGCCGTCGCTGGGAATCCGGTGAGATCAACAAGGAGCACGTGCGCGACATCCTGGCCGAAGTCTCGGCACGGCAGGACTGGCAGGCCGGCAGCGCCGAGCAACTCGCAGGCGATTTCTACGCGGCCTGCATGGACGAGCCCCGCGTGAACCAGCTTGGCGTCACGCCCGCGCTGCCCCTGCTGCAGGAAATGCAGGCCATCAAAACCGTCGCGGATATCCAGAAGTCGATAGCCCACCTGCACAAGCTCGGCATCCCCGCGCCTTTTGCCGTTTACTCAACCCAGGACCTGCACGACCCCAACCTGATGATTGCACAGGTGGATGCAAGTGGCCTGGGCCTGCCCGACCGCGACTATTACCTGAAGCCTGATGAGCGATTCGTTGAGGCGCGCGACAAATATCACGTGCACATGGCCAGGATGTTTGTACTGGCGGGCCAGTCGCCTGCCGAGGCCGACCAATCCGCGGCCACGGTGTTCGAATTTGAGAAGCGCCTCGCCGAAGCATCGCTGGACAATGTCGCGCTGCGCGATCCCGTGCAGCAAGACCACGCAATGAGCCTGGCCCAATTAGCTGAACTCGCACCGGACTTCAACTGGACGGCCTACTTCGAAGCTGCCAGCATGCCGCTGGCTCCGCTCAACGTGACCCAACCCGCCTTTGTCAAACAAGTGAACACGGAACTAAAATCGACGCCAGCCGAACAATGGCAGATCTACCTGCAATGGCAGGTGCTGAATGCCAAGGCTGACCTGCTCTCGGACCCATTCGTCGAGCAAAACTTCGAGTTCTACGGCAAGTACCTCAGCGGCGCAACCGAGATGAAGCCCCGCTGGAAGCGCTGTGCCGAAGCCACGGACAGCCAGCTTGGCGAAGCCCTTGGTCGCGCCTACGTGGACAAGTACTTCCCGCCCGCCGCCAAGGCGCGCACGCTGGAAATGGTCAAGAACATTCTGCTGGCCATGCAGGACACCATCAACGGCCTGGAGTGGATGAGCGCAGCTACCAAGCAACAGGCGCTGGAGAAGTTATCCACGTTCAATCCGAAAATCGGCTACCCGGACAAGTGGAAAGACTATCGCGGCGTCGTGGTCAGCCGCGCTTCCTGGTGGGATGACTTCGAGGCGGCCTCACGCTGGAACGTGGCCGACGGACTTGCCCAGGTCGGCAAGCCGGTCGATCGGGCGCGCTGGGGCATGACGCCACCCACGTCGAATGCATACTACAACCCCAATCTGAATGAGATCGTGTTCCCTGCCGGCATCCTGCAACCGCCAGGCTTCGACGTGACCGCCACGGACGCGGTGAACTACGGCTCTATTGGCGTGGTGATTGGTCATGAGATAAGCCATGGATTCGACGATGAGGGATCACAGTTTGATGCTCAGGGCCGCTTGCGCAACTGGTGGACACCCGAGGACAACGCGAATTTCCAGGCGCGGGGGCAGTGCGTGGTGAATCAATTCGAGGGTTACTTCATCGAACCCGGCATCCATCACAACGGCAAGCTGGTGCTTGGCGAGTCCATCGGCGATCTGGGCGGGGCGAAGCTCGCCTACCTCGGCTACCAGAAGTCACGAGTCGGCAAGGGCCCGGAACCAACCATTGATGGTTTCACCCCCGAGCAGCAATTCTTCATCGCCTGGGGCCAGTTTCGCGGTGACGAGATACGCATCGAGACGCAGCGCACCATGGTCCAGGGCGACCCACACCCGATCGCGAAATACCGGGTGAACGGCCCGCTATCGAATCTGCCGGCATTTCGCGAAGCGTTCCAGTGCAAGGCCGGGGATGCCATGGTGCGGGCGGGCAAAGA
>Ga0315271_10000665_pt1 | contig 19654 bp, 19 predicted proteins | sample C3_top_MG_FD_204664 | JGI IMG/M metagenome (GOLD analysis project Ga0315271, IMG submission 204664) | Sediment microbial communities from Yellowstone Lake, YNP, Wyoming, USA - C3_top | ecosystem: Environmental > Aquatic > Freshwater > Lake > Sediment | place: USA: Wyoming | collected 2017-08-01
CAAGAAGAAGGCTGAGAGCGGGTCGATGCCCATCGAGACGCTTCCGTACGGAACGTCCCAAGCGGTACGCAAATTCGGCAGATCGCCACCGAGAAGGACACGTACCGTCGGCACGAGACCCACAAGGCAACCCGCCACACCACCGATCATGCCGACGACGCCTGCCGCATGCTCCGCTCGCGCGAGCAGCGTCGCCGCAACGGCGCTACCGAGGAGAAGCGCCAGCGCGACGACCAGCAGACTCATTCCCGCCGGGGCTTCCCCGAGACTGCGGAGGCCTCGATCTTGGCTGCCTGCTCGGCAATCTCCGCTTCCGGCGCTCGCCGCAGTACCGCAGCCTTGAAGCTCGGGTCGTGCAGCGCCCACGACAACCTCGCGAGCAATTGGAGGTGCGCGCGAATGGTCGGGCTGATGATCCAGAAGATCGTGTGGACCGGTTGCCCGTCTATGGCGTCGAAGGGAATCGGGTTGGCGAGGTAGCAGAGCGTGATGGAGGCCGGGAGTCCATTGAGAACGACCGGATTCCGCACGTGAGGAATGGCGATCCCGTCCCCGATCCCCGTCGATCCGATCGCCTCGCGCGCCAGGAGCATCTGCACGAGGAACTCTCGATCCGTGGTGGCCGGAAGCCGTAAGGTGCTCACGACCGCGCGCAGAACCGACTCGCGATCCGTTCCCGGGACGTTCGCGTGGACGCCACCGGCTTTCAGGGCTTCGACGAGCCCAGGTCGGGCCGGCCCTTCCTCGCCATTGCCGAGGAACACCTCGACCGAAACAGGGAGTCGTCGACTCGTCGCCCATTCGAGGAGCTCGGCCCGGTTGAAGCGCGGCTGCTCGTTGATCTTGTAGAAAGGGATCTCGCCCTCATCGATCCAGCGGTAGACCTGCTTCTCCGGCGTTCCCAAGAGTCGTGCGGCGTCGCGTACGTTGAGTTCCATGCCCTCGCCCGCGCCGCCTCTAGAGCGCCTTGAGCAGCGCAGAGGCCTCTTTCAGATGGGCTTGGAAGTACCGGCGCATGGTGTCGAACACCTCGATCAGCAGCGGGTCGCGCAGCGCATAGAAGACCTGATTTCCCTTCTTTCGACTGACGACCAGTTGCTTGGCGCGCAGCACCGCGAGATGCTGCGACATGTTGGCAGGTTCAACCCCGATGCGTTCGAGGATCGCACTCACCGGGAGTGCGCGATCACGAAGGCACTCGATGATCTGAATGCGTGTGGGGTGAGCGAGCGCTTGAAACACCTCGGCCTTGAAGCGCCGTAGCTCCCCGTGTCGCTCGCTATCGATGTTTCGTCTAGCCACTGTTCGCACTTGCGAAGATTAGCAAGTGTATGCCCCCGCCGGGCCCGTGTGTCAAACGTTCGCAACCGATCGCCTCGCCGCGACTCGAACCGATAACTGATCTCGCCGTGCAGGAACTGACGGCGTGCGATCACCTCCTCGTCGACACAGTCGAACGCGGGTGCTCGAAAGGCAGCATCAATCGTGTAGAGACGAGACTATCGTGCCACCAGCTCGCGCGTCTTGGCCACGCGACTGCATTCTCTTCAGGTGGCGCAGCAGCTGAGCCGCGCAACGTCCTTACCAAAGGTAATCGCCGCGAGCTTCACGGCTTCGCCGAGCGTGAGGTAGGGATGGAACATCGCCGCGAGCTCGCGTGTCGGAATCTGGTATTTGATGGCGAGGGCTAGCTCCATCAGGAGCTCCGCTCCCTCGGGGGCGAGAACGCGCGCGCCCAAGAGGCGGTCCGTGTCACGGTCTCGAACGAGAGTGAGGAAGCCGCGTGTGTCCCGCGCCGCCACCGCCCGCGGCACGTAGGAGAGCGGCACGGTCGTGGCCTCCGCCGCGTAGCCCGCGTCGGTCGCTTGGCGCTCGTCGAGACCCACCCCGGCCACTTGTGGGTCGGTGAAGATGACCCAGGGGAGGGCGGTGTAGTCTCGGGCCTCGGCCGCCCCAGTCAAAGCGTTCTCGGCCGCGAGCCTCCCCTCGTAAGCCGCCGTGTAGACGTACATCTCCCCGCCAATGACATCTCCCGCGGCATAGACCCCGGGGCACGTCGTCTGGAGCGTCGCGTCCACGACCACGAAGCCCCCGTCCTCGCGCACGATCCCGATCTCGTCGAGGCCGAGCGACTCCGTGTTAGCCTTTCGCCCAGTCGCGATAAGAATGTGCGAGGCACGAAACGTACGCGGCGTTCCGCTGGCGTCCGCTTCGACGACGGCCTCGTCTCCCTCGCGTCGAGCGCTTCGCAGCGCGACATCGGTGACGACGCGAACGCCCTCCGCGCGCAGATACCCCGTGAGCGCTTCGGTGAGGTCCGGGGCTTCGGTGGGAAGGATGCGTGCGGAGCGCTGGAGGATGGTGACCCGGGTCCCAAACCGCGCGACGCCGGAACACTTCGTGGCCCTGCGCCCGCATTTTCGCGACGAGCAGATCGTCGAGCTGGTGGGGGTCTCGGCCTTGTTCGGGCTGGCTCAACCGGTGGACGACACCATGGCGACCGCACTCGAAGCCGATCCCCTCACCTGGGCGCGCGGACGCATCTTGGTGCGCGCGGATGGGAGCCGGGGAAGCACGGCAGCTGAAGCCGGCTGGCTCATCCGCGGTGACATCCTACGGTCGCTCGATGCGCCGCGAGCGAGGTCAGCAGCTCGCTCGAGGAGAGCGGCGTCGGGGCGCGCCAGCCCCGGGGAGAGCGCAATGGAACGAGTAGGCCGCGGGATCGAGCCGCGGGGGCGTTCCTAGCGCCTATGGGGCCCGCCCCCGCGAAAACGCGCCCGCACTTGCGGTGTGGTGCGACACACACCGATCTCAGAAGTCGACGCGCGCGCACAGGCTCATCCGACCCACGGGCCGCTCTCACTGCGACGGCGACTGCACGCCTTGGGCCTGTTCACAAATGTGCCCGTTGCGGTCGAGCACTTCTTTATGCGTGGATTTGATGTGATCGTATACGGCTCCACGCAGCCTCGAGGTAAATCCGCACAAGTCGCACGAGTGGCTGACGGGCGGGGAAACCGATGCCGTGGCCGTCTTTGCTGTTGGCGATTCAGCCTTGGAGGGTCGCGACAACCAGCGGCGGAGCCATGAGATGCGTTGGGGGGATGATACCGTTGTTTCTGACGCCATTGGTTGTTCCTCCTTCGCTATTCGAGCTGGAATCCCGTGCATGCAGGTACCAACGAAAGAGTGGCAGCACGTTAGTGAAGCGCCACGCCGCAATGATACGTCTTGGTCGGTCGGTGGCTAGCTGTACGAAGGTGGGGTTCTTTTCTCCGACTTTCGTCGGAGGCGGGTCCCCTGTCCTTGCGGCACATCCTGGGCCGGGCGCTACGACTGGCGACGCTCCACGTCGGCAATGCCGGCTCGGATCGCGTAGAGCGTCAGCTCGACGCGATCGCGGAGCCCGAGTTTCTGGAAGACGCTGCTGAGGTGCGTCTTGATCGTCACCTCGCTGACGCCGAGGCGCTGCGCGACCTCCGCATTGCGGAGCCCGAGCGCGACGTGCCGGACGACCTCGCGTTCGCGTTCGGTCAGACGCATCGCGCTGGGTTCGCGCCAATCGGCCGTGACCGCCGATTGCAGCTCCGGTGGCATCCAGATGTGGCCGTCGGCCACCGCCCGGATGGCCTCCATGAGGGTCTCGATCGCGAAGCGCTTGAAGACGATGCCACGCACCCCGCGGCGGAGCGCCACCAGAGCCTCTTCCGCCCCTTCGTTTGCCGTCACGACCAGGATGCTCGTGCGCTTGGCCAGCGTCGCTATTTCGGGGAGCGCGCTACGTTCCATCTGGAGATCGAGCAGCAGCATATCCGGCGCTGTCGTTGTGAGCGTCGCCGGCAGCTCACCCATCGTGGCGACTTCGCCGACAACTTCTACATCTTCCAACTGCAACATCATCTTCAGGCCTTGCCGGAAAAGCCCGTGATCATCTGCAATCACCACGCGAATTGGGCTGTGCATCCGAGTCATCGCTCCGGAATATCCACGACGAGATGCGAGCCGCGCGGTATCGCTTGGGCGATCCGGACCTCGCCGCCACACTCCTTCACCCGGGACGCAATCGTCCAGGGGACTCCGGCCCCGTGAGCGAAACCGACCCCATCGTCATCGATGGTAATTGTTACGTGATGTGGCGTGGCGCGCGCGCAAATCTCTGTTGACGTCGCCTGCGCATGCCGGCGAACGTTCCGAACACCCTCAAGCATGATCTGCAGCGCGTGTTCGACCATCACGCCAGACCCGGTGAAGCTGGCGGAGACGGTGCAGTGGGTGTCTCCTGTCATGGGACGTGTTGGTGCCCGACGCCCAAGATCGACGAGCGAGCGCACGTAGGCGCGCACTTCATCGTACTCGTGACGGACGCCGTCTTGAAGGTCGGTGAGCTCCGCCAGCGCGTCGTCGCGACGTCCCCTATCCAGCAACTTCCGGCAGTTCTCCAATCGGAGGTTAACCGCCGCGAGAGCCTGCACGTATCCGTCGTGCAGCGTGCGGGCAATACCTTGCCGCTCGGCCTGCGTCTCGACCTCCTGTGCCCGCAATTCACAATCGAGCCTCCGTTGAGCAAGGTACGCGATGAGGTAACCCGTGATCCCAAGATAGACGGGTCGCATGATGTAGAGGTCTGCGCCGTGACTGCCCCCGAGGAGGATCACCCCGAAATACAGGCCGACGCAAACCGCGGTCATTTCGAGAATGACGCGGAAACCGGCACGGCACCCGACCGCGAGGATCGCGAAGGCGAAGAACACATAGGCGGGGCTCGTGGCCCCTTCGGTTACTAGCGCAACGGCCACGCCGAAGAGCACGTCCATCACGGTCGAGACGGTCGCCGTGCGCGTTGGCGATGCGACCACGAGAGCAACGACGAGGTAGATCCCTCCCGCGTAACAGAGATGGAGGGTCAAGACGGCGAGGGCATACGCATCGATCTTGAACAGCCCCCCGCTGAGGGGGACCCAGGGCATGAGGGTGGGCGTCGTCGGGTCGACGTACACGGAGATCAGGGCCGCGATCGAGAGCCCGACACGACTACGCGCGAGATGATGTTCCATCGTGGCGGGTGCTGAGTCGTTCATGGAGCGATCGTCCTTTCGTCGCGTATGCTCGGGGGTGGGGCACCGCGTCACCTGGCACCGTTCCATCCTCGCTCGAAGCCTGGTTTCTCGTACACCAAGACGACACCGCTCGGTCGGTGATCGACCTCGTGCCGTCACAGCTCGAGCGAGCGACGCCCGGCCCCAGGCGCCGGGAGCGTCCAGAACAGCACGATCATTCCCACACCCGCTGCGACCGTCGAAGCGCCGAGAATGCCCACCTTGGCAGCGTCTCGTGCGGCGCCGTCCAGGGCGAGGCCGCCAATGAAGAGGGCCATCGTGAACCCGATGCCGGCGAGGATGCCCCCTCCCACGATCGCTGGCCATCCCACGCCTTGAGGCAGGCGGGCAAGATTCGCGCGGACGGCAAGCCAACTGAATAACAAAATGCCTATCGGCTTCCCCAGGATGAGACTGATCGCGACCGCCCGGGCGACGGGGTCTCCGAGCTGGCCCATGTTCACCACGACACCAGCGTTGGCAAGCGCGAAGATCGGCAAGATCACGAATCCCACCCACGGGTGCAGCACGCTCTCCAGATACTCCACGGGTGAGACCCGCTCGCGCGTCGCGCGTCCGAGTGCGCGAACACGGCCGGCACGGTCGTGCTCGCGGTCCCAGGCATCCCCGTGGAGGAAGTCGTTGGCATGTCCGAGGAAACCGCTGAAGAGGGTCGTGTCGAAATAGGGCCGTGCTGGGGTGAGAAGGCCGAGTATGACGCCCGCGACCGTCGTGTGAATGCCGGAATGGAGGAACGCGAGCCATATCAGTAACCCAATCAGGGTATACATGCCGAACGCGCGGACCCCGAGGTACCGGAGCGCCAGGACGACGCCGATGCCGCTACACCCGAGCAGCAAGGGGACGGGGTAAACGCCCGCCGAGTAACCAATCGCGATCACGAGAATCGCGCCGATGTCGTCGGCGATCGCGAGTGACAGCAGCATGATCCGGAGGCCGGACGGGACGCGGGGCCCGAGGAGCGCCAAGCATCCGACGACGAAGGCGATGTCGGTCGCCATCGGGATGCCCCAACCGCGCGCTGCGGGTCCGCCGCCTTGGAGCGCCAGATAGATGGCGGCAGGAACCACCATGCCGCCGAGCGCTGCCACGATCGGAAGGGCCGCTCGTCGAGGGTCACGCAACTCGCCCAAGACCACCTCGCGCTTCACCTCGAGCCCCACGACAAAGAAAAACAGCACCATCAGACCGTCGTTGATCCAATGTTCGAGCGAATGAACCAGGCGGAACCGACCTACCTGGATGCCCACTTCGGTCGCCCAGAAGTGATGATAGGCAGGGCCAAGCGGCGAATTGGCCACCACAAGCGCCACGACTGTACAGAGCACGAGCACGACGCCGCCCGCCGCCTCGACCCGCACGAAGCGCTGCAGGGGACCGGTCAGCCGATCGATGCGTTCCTTAGGGAACCGCGGTGTCCGTGGGTCGCTGTCGTAGGGCATCGTCGGTATCCCGTTCGTCGCGATGACAACTCCTGCTAGAGGAGGCGCGCGACGGCGGCTTGGCGCTCGTAACGGTAGCATATTAGGGGGCACTCACCTATTTGTGCGATGCTGTACGCTAAGAGGCGTCACGCGGCCGAAGGACGGGCCGAGGCGTAGCGGCCGGAGCTTGCCGCGCCGGAGGCCACCGTCCGAGCGCCAGAGGTAGTCTCCCGTCAGGTTGATGTGCTCCCAGCCGAGCGGCGAGAGATGCGTCAGCAGCGACTCGTCAACGACGTCCCCGCGCTCCCGCATCGTCTGCACGGCTTTCTCCAGGTACACGGTGTTCCACAGCACGATCGCCGCGACGACCAAGCTGAGTCCGCCGGCGCGGTGCTGCTGATTGTCGTAGGTGCGGTCGCGGAGCTCGCCGAGCCGGTTGAAGAAGACGGCGCGGGCGAGCGCGTTTCGCGCCTCTCCTTTATTCAGGCCAGCGTGGATGCGCCGACGGAGCTCGACGTCGCGCAGATAGTCGAGCGTGAACAGCGTCCGCTCGAGCCGGCCCACCTCGCGCAACGCTGCGGCAAGTTGGTTCTGCCGCGGGTAGGCCCCGAGCTTCCGGAGGATGGTCGACGCCGTCACGGTGCCCTGCTTGATCGAGGTGGCGAGGCGAAGCAGCTCTTCCCAGTGCGCCACGATGAGCTTCAGATCGAGGCGCGGGCCGGTGAGTGGCTCGAGGGTAGGGTAGGGGACGGGCTTCTCGCTCACGTAGAGTCGTTTGTCAGCCAGATCGCGAATGCGAGGGGCAAAGCGGAAGCCGAGGAGGTGGCAGAGGGCGAACACGTGATCGGTGAAGCCCGCGGTGTCGGTGTAGTGCTCTTCGATGCGGAGGTCCGACTCGTGGTAGAGCAGCCCATCGAGCACGTACGTCGCGTCGCGGACGGTGGCGTTGATCACCTGGCTGTAGAACGGCGCGTACTGGTCGGAGACGTGCGTGTAGAACAGCACGCCGGCGTCGCGCCCGTAACGGGCATTGACCTGGCCGAGCGCTTCGCCGCGACCCGCGGCGCGGAAGCTCTGCCCATCCGACGAGCTCGTGCTCCCAGGCCCGAAGTGCAGCGCGAAGGCGAGGTCGTGGTGGTAGTTGATGATCTCGGCGCGCGCTTTCGCATAGGTCTCATCGCGGATGTAGAGCGTGTTGACGCGCCCGAGCTTGCCGACCGAGACGCCGGGACACGCGTCCGCCATGCGGGCGATCCCGAGATTGATCGCGTCGGCGAGCACCGCGGTGAGGAGGAGTGTACGGTTCTTCGCCGGTTCCTCGCTCTTGAGATGCGTGAAGTGCTTCGTGAACCCGCACCAGGTGTCGACTTCGACGAGCAAGTCCGTGATCTTCACGCGCGGCACGAGGGCATAGGCGCCCCGTGTCAGCTCGCTCACCTCTTCGGGCACCGCGTTCTCCAGCGGCTTCACTTTCAGTGTGCCATGTTCGATCGTCGCGTCGGGCAACTGCCCCTCGGCGGCGAGTCGCTCGACCGCGGCGAGCGTGTCGGTCAGTTGTGTGGTGCGTCGCTCGACGTACGCCGTGGCTTCGTCCGTGACCGCGATTGGCAGCCCGGTCGTGCGCACGCGCTTGAACGCGGCCGCCGGCAGCAAGTATTGATCGAAGTCCTTGAACTGGCGGCTGCCGACGACCCAGAGGTCACCAGACCGCAGCGCGTTCGACAATTCGGAAAGGACGCACAGCTCGTAGAACCGCCGATTGAGGCCGTCCCCGGTGAAGACGTGCGGGTGCCATCGGCGCCGAATGAAGCTCGTCGGCGCGTCGTCCGGCACGCGCCGCGTGCCGTTCTTGTTGACCGCGCGGAGCACGTCGATCGCGCGCAGGAGTTCCTCGCACGCCGGGGCCGCCTTGAACTCGAAGGCCTCAAGGAGCTGTGGCGCGTAGCGACGCACCTGCCCGTAGCAGCTGGTGAGGCCGGCGAGGTAGTCGAAGGCCTCCGGCTCCGCGAGCTTCGCGGCTTCCTCGACGCTCGTCTTGAACCGGTCCCACGGGAGCACCGCCTCGATTGCCGCGTAGGGGTCTTCGCCGTCTTCTCGCGCGCGGATGAGGGCGGCGCCGACGCGGGCGTAGAGGCCGACCTTCTCGTTGATCGACTTGGCGTTCTGCTGGAATGCCTCCAGGTGCTTCCGCTCGGCGCGCTTGAACTGCAAGCCGAGGAAGCGATTGTGCAGCTCGAGGACCTGGTCGCTGAGCGTGGCGATGCCGTCCAGGACGACGGCCACGAGCGTAGCGTTCCGCCGTTCCGACTCGAACTGCCGCAGGTGCCAGACGCTCATCACGGACGCTTCGCGCGCCATCCGGACGAGCCGGTTCTGGTGCCCCCGCCCGGCCCAATCAACCGGGATTCCCACGGCGCGGAGGTGCGCCAGACGCTCCAAGCCCTTGAGCACGTTGGCGGGGGTCGGCGCGCCCATCGGCTCGCGCACCCACCCGAGGTGCGTTTGTCTCACGTCCGCGCGTGCGGTCAGCAGGGTATCGACGGCGTGGCGGTGTTGCTCCGTCAGGTCATTCGTCAGCGCGCCGTACGCACGGCGGCGGGCGCGGTGTCGGACGGCCACCACGAAGCGTTCCAGTTCGCCGAGCGACGGCATGAGAATCCGCTGCCGACGGAGCTCGCCGAGTACCTCGCGCATGAGATGGACGCCCTGGTCGACACCTCGCGCGATCTCGACCAACCAGCTCGCCACGTCCTTATAAAGCTGGCGCGTGATGCTCTGCCAGCCAAACGCCGCGAGGAGTTCCGCCAGATGTTCCCGGCGCGTTTCGTCTCGACGGGCGTAGCTCGCGAGTTTCTCGGGCCCGACGACCACCTGCCGCGCGATGAACCGCAGCATCGGCGGCGGCAGAAGCTCCTCGGGCGTCCAGGCACGCCCGGGATGTCGGAGCAGACACAGTTGCACCGCGAAGCCGAGACGATTCGCGTCGGTGCGATGCCGCCGCACGAGATCGAGATCGGCCGGGGCGAGCGTGTAGAGCTGGGCAACCTCATGCGGCTCGGCCGGCAGCGCGAGCAACTGTTCGCGTTGAGCGGGCGTGAGAAGGTCGCGGCGCCGGGGGATCGCCATGGAACCGGCGAGCACCATAGCAACGCCGCCCGCTTAGCGTACAGTATCGCGCAGATAGGTGGGTGACCCCCACTCGCTCGCAGCCGAAGATAGCCGCCCTGCTCGAGGTCGCCGAGGAGCTCCACGATGCGCCCAACCGGAAGCGCAAGCGCCGCGGCCATTGTATCGACTGACGCGGCCTCGTGCTCCGCGCACCATGCGAGCAGCCGCATGTGGTCGTCGCTCAGCTCCTCGTCATCCATGATCACGGTCCTACGCCTGCCGTGGCAGGCTCTGACACCGCGCGTCCGTATTAGGGTGCCAGGCAAATCGGTGGAGTTTTATACGCTAAGGGGTCACGAACTCCTGCGATTCCAGGTGGTTACTGACCCTGTCTTGGGTGTCGATTCTTGGAGAAAACACCGTCGCAACAACTCTTGTGATTTCCACCGGTTACGATTCCTTAGCGTATAAAATTCCGCCGATTTGCCTGGTACCCTAGGAGTGCGACGAGCACGAGCAACGCCGTACTTGCGAACTCAACGACTACGTCGCGCGACCAGCGCCGGCGAGAGGACCGGTTCACCGGAACGGCTCGTTTCTCCGCGACCGTACGGCGGTGGTGCGGACCGGACGAGTTATAGGCCGCTCGCGCGCACAGCTGCGGCCGAGACGGGTCGTGCCCGGGGGAAGTAGCGGGGCTGCAGCCAGAGGGCAACGTTGACGAGGCCAATCAGCACAGGGACTTCGACGAGCGGCCCGATGACCGTCGCAAACGCCACTCCGCTGTGGATGCCGAAGGTCGCCACGGCTACGGCGATCGCGAGCTCGAAATTGTTCGAAGCCGCCGTGAACGACAACGTCGCCGATTGCTCGTAGTTGGCACCGAAATAGCGACTCAGAAAGAACGACCCAAGAAACATCACGACAAAGTAGATCACCAGCGGCAGGGCGATCCGCAGGACATCGAACGGGAGCTGCACGATGGTGTCGCCCTTGAGCGAGAACATGACGACGATGGTGAAGAGGAGGGCGACGAGCGTGATGGGACCGATCCGCGGCACGAAGCGTGTCTCGTACCAGTCCAGGCCCTTCGCACGAACGAGCGTGCGTCGAGATACGAAGCCGGCCACGAAGGGCACGCCGAGATAGATGGCGACGCTTTTCGCCACCTCCCCGATGGTGAACTGCACCACCGCCCCGTGGAGGCCAAGCCACGAAGGGAGGACGGTTGCAAAGATGTAGGCGTAGAGCGGGAAGAAGAGCACCTGAAAAATCGAGTTGAAGGCGACGAGACCGGCACAGTATTCCGTGTCGCCCTTCGCGAGGTCATTCCACACGATGACCATAGCAATGCACCGGGCGAGACCGATGAGGATGAGGCCGAGCATGTACTCGGGCTTGTCCGGCAAGAAGAGGACCGCGAGCGCGAACATCAAGACCGGACCAATGAGCCAGTTCTGGACGAGCGAGAGGAGGAGGATGGCTCGGTTGCGGAAGACCCTCCCGAGCTCCTCGTAGCGGACCTTCGCGAGGGGTGGATACATCATCAGGATCAGGCCGACGGCGATCGGAATCGACGTCGTGCCCACGCTCATCCCGTTGAGCGCCGCGGTGAAGGAGGGCACGAAGGAGCCGAGCGCGATCCCGACGCCCATGGCGGTGAAGATCCAGAGCGTCAGGTAGCGGTCGAGGAAGGAGAGCCGACGCGTGACAGAGGTTTCCGGGTTCAGGCCGGGGGCGTGCGTCATCGAACACTCGCGGCGCGTTCCGGGGCGCGCAGCCATGCTTGGATGCGCGTGTCAATGTCGTCCCGCACGCGCCGGAACTTCGCGAGTTGCAACTCGGGCGATCCCTCGAAAGCGGCGGGGTCGTCGAAGGCCCAGTAGAGAGTCTCCCCGGCAAACGGGTAGATTTTGGGACACTGCTTCTCAGCTTGCGCGCAGACAATGATGGCGTGGCGCACGGCAACCTTGGCGAGAAACTCGTGGAGCCCTTTGGCGTGAAGGCTACTGCTGTCGATGCCTGCCTCTGCAAGCACCGCGTGCGTATGCGGGTGTACCTCCGTCGGTTCAAACCCCCCGCTCGCGACTTCGAAACGGTCGCCCGCATGCTTCCGAAGCAGCGCTTCTGCCATTTGGCTTCGGGCCGCATTGTGCGTGCACACGAAGAGCACCCGGGGCTTCTCCATGGTCATGACGTCCCTCGCTCCCACCCCCGACTGCGCACGAGCATGACTCTCTTCATCTCCGCACCGCCTTGCGGGGCCGCCCGGATCGCGTCGCGAGCACCGTGCGGAGGGTTTCGAGGCGTTCGGGGACGACGCGGTAGTAGACCCACGTGCCTCGCTTCTCACGCGCGAGAAGCCCCGCGTCGTACAAGAGCCTCAGGTGATGGCTCACGGTCGGCTGCGATAGCCCGACCGGGGTGGTGAGATGACACACACAGGCTTCGCCTTCTGGTTGCGCGGCAATGAAGCTCAGGAGGCGCAGCCGCGCCGGATCCGCCAACGCCTTGAACGCGGTGGCGAGCGTCTCGGCATCGGCTCTGCCGAGGAGGTCTTGGACCACACGGGGACAGCACGGGATCACGGAAGCCATGCGTAATAAATTGACAGTCTTCGATGGAAGGTGCAACCTCAAGGGGCGCGAGGCTGATTCTGCAGCGATCATCGCTCGCCGACGGTTTCGGAAAGGACCAACCCATGTCCGTAACTATTCGCGTCTTCGACCCTGCCATGTGCTGTTCCACCGGTGTCTGCGGCCCGAGCGTGGACCCCGACCTGCCGCGCTTCGCCGCCGATCTCGACTGGTTGCAGAAGCAAGGCATCACGGTCGAGCGGTACAATCTCTCCTCCCAACCCGCGGCCTTCGCGACGACGGCGGTCGTCAAGGAGGCGCTGACCGCGCGCGGCAACGACGTGTTGCCGCTCGTGCTCGTCGACGACCGCATCGCGGTCGAGGGAGCGTACCCGTCTCGGGAGACGCTGGCGGCGTTGGCTGGGGTCGTGGTGCGCATGCCGACCGTCGCGCCGACCACACCGGGGTGTTGCGAGCCGAGCTCGGGTCCGCCGGGCGCCAAAGCCAAGACGAGCTGTTGCTGACGGAGCGGGGGATGAAGTTCCTCGAGCGGGCGCCGCGGTATCTGTTCTTCACGGGCAAGGGAGGGGTGGGGAAGACCTCGGTGGCGTGTGCCACGGCCATCGCCCTCGCCGAGCGCGGGCGGCGGGTGCTGCTCGTGAGCACGGATCCGGCCTCGAACCTCGATGAGGTCCTCGAGACGAAGCTCGGCGCGTCACCGACCGCCATCCATGCGGTGCCTCGGCTCTTTGCCCTGAACATCGACCCGGAAGCCGCAGCGCAGGCCTATCGCGAGCGGATGGTTGGGCCCTACCGCGGCGTGCTGCCCGATGCGGCGGTACGCAGCATCGAGGAGCAGCTCTCGGGGGCCTGCACGGTCGAGATCGCTGCGTTCGACGAGTTCTCGAAGTTGCTCGGCGACGCAGCCGCGACGGCGGACTTCGAGCACGTGGTCTTCGACACCGCGCCCACTGGGCACACGCTGCGTCTCCTCGCGCTGCCTGCCGCGTGGACGGGGTTTCTCGAAAGCAACGTGGGGGGCACGTCGTGTCTCGGGCCGCTCGCCGGGCTCAAGGCGCAGCAAGCCCTTTACGAGGCGTCGCGCCAAGCGCTCATCGACCGGGAGCGTACATCGCTTGTCCTGGTGTCGCGCGCTGAGCCTTCGGCCCTCACCGAAGCCGAGCGTACGCGGCGGGAGCTCGACGAGCTCGGCATCCGCAAACAAGAGCTCGTGCTCAACGGAATCTTCCACGCGCGCGGGGCAGACGATCCCATCGCTGCCGCGATGGAAGAGCATGGGCACCAAGCCGTGCGAGAGATGCCCGCGGGGCTTCGCGGCCTCCCGCGCACGGAGCTTCGCCTCTTACCCTTCGGGCTTGTGGGGGTCGAGGCGCTGCGCGCGCTGTTTCAACCCGAGCGCGCTGAGCAGGACGGTGTCGTCGCGGTCTCCACGACGAGCGAGGTGTTGCCGCCGCTCGCGGCGCTCGTGCCGGACCTCGAGGCAGGTGGGCGGGGTGTCGTCATGACCATGGGCAAGGGCGGTGTTGGCAAGACGACCGTGGCCGTCAGTATCGCGCGCGAGCTCGCACGCCGCGGCCACCGAGTTCACCTCACGACGACCGACCCGGCCGCGCACGTTGCAGATGCGCTCGGTGCTCCCGTCGAGGGCATCCGCGTCAGTCGTATCGACCCCGCAGCGGAGACGCGCGCCTACTCCGATGAAATCATGGGCAGCGCCGGAGCTGGGCTGGATGCCGCCGGGCGGGCGTTGCTGGAAGAAGATCTGCGCTCGCCGTGCACGGAGGAGATCGCCGTCTTCCGAGCGTTTGCTCGCATCGTCGACGAAGGCGAGCATGGTTTCGTCGTCATCGATACCGCGCCCACCGGCCACACGTTGCTGCTCCTCGATGCGGCCGAAGCTTACCATCGCGAGGTGCTACGGACGGCCGGCGAAGCTCCGGAGGAAGTGCGGCGCCTGCTGCCGCGCCTCCGCGATCCAGCCTTCACGAAGATCCTCCTCGTCACGCTGCCCGAGGCCACCCCCGTGCACGAAGCGGCCGAGCTTCAGCGCGATCTTGAGCGGGCGGGCATCACTCCATTTGCATGGATCATCAACCAGAGCCTCGTTCCGCTTGCCGTGACCGACCCGCTCCTGCAACAGCGGCGCGCACAAGAGACGCGCTTTCATGCTGAGGTCCAAAGGCTCGCCACGCGCGTCGTCCTCGTCCCTTGGATGCGCACTGCCGCGCAGACGAGACTCGAGCTCGCAGGTGCCCGTCCGGACGTGGCCTGTGCGGAGGTCGCTCGGTGACGCCCGACACGAAGTCATCGCTCGTCTACGCGGTCACCGGCGAGACGACACCGGGCGGTGAGGCCACGGTGCACGCCCGCACCAGCCACATTGCGTTCGATGGATCGGTCCGGTCCGGCGACATCCTGCCGGGCCCGGCGGAGCTGCTCTGCGCCGCGTTGTCCGCCTGCATCCTGAAGAACGTGGAGCGCTTCTCCCACATGCTGTCGTTTCGCTACGCGTCGGCATCGGTTCGCGTTGAAGCCGCACGCGAGGAGCCGCCGCCGCGCATCGTACGTATGCGCTACATGCTGCGGGTGGTGACCGACGAATCGGCGGAGCGGGTCGCGCTCCTCCACAAGAACATCCAGAAGTTCGGCACCATCACCAATACGCTCTCGGCTGCCTGCGACGTCCAGGGCGAGATCGATACAGCACCCTTGCAGGCCGGGGCCCCCTAGTTCCATGCGCATGCACTCGAACCGCATGAGATCGTCTCACGTCAGCGCGCGACATATTCAGGACGTCTGACATGGACAGGCTCACGTGCCAGAACCTCCTCTTCCTCTGTGTCGCTAACTCCGCCCGGAGCCAGATGGCGGAAGGGCTCGCGCGGAAACTCTTCGGCGGCCGGATCCGCGTGCAGAGCGCCGGCAGCACGCCGTCGCGCGTCAATCCCTACGCCGTCGACGCCATGCGCGAAGTGGGCGTCGATCTGACGACCCATCACTCGAAGTCGGTGGACACCATCGACCCCACGTCGGTCGATACCGTCATCACCCTCTGCGCCGAGGAAGTGTGCCCGGTCTTTCTCGGCACGGTGCACCGCCTGCACTGGCCAATTCAGGACCCGGCGAGCGACGATCCCACGCTGTCGCGCGAGGAGATGCTGACGAGGTTTCGCACCGCGCGCGACCAGATCCAGGGACGCCTCGACGTGCTGGCCGCCCTGCTGGACGTGCCAGCGGGGCCGGAGCCCATGGAATTCCACGCCAGCGTGCGAACCGACAGTCTCGCGGCGAGCGCCCGTTTCTATTCCTGGATCTTCGGCAGCGCACCCAAAGAGTGGACGCATCGCTACGTGACGTTCGTCCCCCCGGAGCTTCGCACCAACTTCGTCCTGGTGGTCGCAGATGGCAAGGAACTCCACCACGACACGCTCTACCACCTCGGCATCGCCGTAGCCGACAAGGTCGCTGTCATCCGCGCCTATGAGCGGGCGCGCGCCGCTGGCTTCACGGTGAATAAGCCCCCTCGCACCACCTGGCGCGGCACACCGCTCCATGAGTTATGGCTGGAGGATCCGAGCGGCAACCTCGTCGAGATCTATGCCCGCCTGACCGGCGAGGAGATCGCGGCACGCCCCGACGACCTCGAGCCGACCCCGCTATGCTAACGCCGGCCTGACCGCGTCAGCGGCGCGGCGTGATCAGTAGCTCGGCCAACCGTTTCGCCACATCCTCGGGCGTGCCCATCGTCGCGCGCGGTCCACCGCCGACAGTAGCTCAGGACCGGCTGGGTCTGCTCATGGTAGAGCCCCAATCTCCGGCGAACCGCTTCGTCGCTGTCGTCGGCGCGTTGGACCAAAGCCTCACCCGTCACATCGTCCTCGTTCGGTACTTTCGGCGGCTGGAAAACGACGTGATAGGTCCGGCCCGAGGCCGGGTGGATACAGCGCCCACCCAGGCGCCGCACCGCATCGGGCACCATGGCGCCGCGATCGACGAAGCCCCGAGCCTCCCACCCCAACGCCGTGCCGTCCCGCGCCGCCGCGCGCAGGATCTCGCCGGTCGCAATCCACGGAATCGAGAAACGCGCAGCGAGCCGCGTGGCTTGGGTGCTTTTCCCCGCGCCCGGCGGGGAGATGAGAACGATGCTCAGCACAACGGACGAAGCATCGTCAGGATTTAGCGGTCTCGCCGGCGACTTCTTCTGGGCAGGGACCAGCATCGAACTCGCACGGGCAGGCCCCTTTCTCTTGCACGAAGTCGATGGTGTCCTTGAGACGCTTGATCACGCCCTCGTTGTTCGTCTCACGGATGTCGACCGCCACGAAATGCTTCTCGTTGAACCCCGTCTCTCGGAGCACTCTCTTGAACAGCTTTTTCTGCGACTTCGGGGCGCAGGCACCAGAAACGACATAGGTGTCCTCGTCCGCGGACTTCATGACGTCCATCAGCACTTTGTTGCCACCTGCACCGCAGCTCTGCGGGCTGAGCGTCGCGTATTCGATATCCAGCTCTGATTCGGCATCGAAAGGCAGCGTGTTCATGTCCACGTCCTTGAATGAGGGACACAGGCCCTTGCAGTTGCACATCACGAGTTTGATTTTCATAGAGTTATCCCCCCAGGTTCGATGGTTTGGCCTACCACGACACGATGCATGCGCCGTGCCGCGAAGCGCTGCCCGCAGGCGCCCTTGTCATGCCGTAGATTCGGGCGCCCCTTGTCGCAGTATTGGGAAGAGATCCTTGCATCCTTCTTCTTGGCAGGAAACACCCATGCCTATCCGGCCACGCCGACTGCCAGAGACGTCCGCGAAGGAATTGCCCATCAATGCTGCTCCGCAGTTGCCGGCGCATGGTCGAGTGCGTTGCCGTCGGTTACGCGGCCGTCATTGACGCGATAGATGCGGTCGAAGCCCTCGATCATCCGCTGGTCGTGGGTGACGCAGATCACCGCGCTTCCCTTGTCGCGAGCGATCTGGCGAAACATTGCCATCACGCTCTTGCCGCGATCCGTGTCCAGCGCGGCGGTTGGCTCGTCGGCGAGGATCACCTGGGGAGCATTGGCTAGGGCGCGGGCGATGGCGACCCGTTGTTGCTCGCCGCCGGAGAGTTGTTCCGGCAGGTGATGCTGGCGCTCGCCAACGCCGAGGTAGTCGAGCAGCTCTTGCGCGATCGCGACCGCGGCGCGGCCCTTATGGCCGTTGATTTCCAGCGCGACCAGCACATTCTCGCGCGCTGTGAGAAACGGCACGAGATTGTGAGACTGAAAAATGAACCCCAGGTGCTCACGCCGGAAACGCGGCAAGTCGCGCACCAGCCAACCGTCGTCATAGAGCGGAATGTCGCCGATCCGAATGCGGCCGCTGGTCGGTTCGATGATCCCAGCGATACTGGTGAGCAGCGTTGTCTTGCCCGACCCGCTCGGACCGAGGAGGGCAACCAGCTCGCCACCATCCGCGGTGAGGCTCGCGTCGCGCAGCGCGGTCACCGCCGTGCGGCCGCTGCCGTACACTTTGGTGAGGCGCTCGATGCGAACGACTTCCATGGACCACCATCACCCCGTCAGGGCGGTACCGGCCTCGACGCGCAACGCACGCCGCAGTCCCATTCCGCTCGCGACCAGACAGATGACCAGCACGATTGCCAACAGCAACAGCTGGTCAGCGGGTCCGACGATCACCCGTCGCGGCCATTTGTCGAAGGTCAGGTTGCCGATCACGAGTGCGATCAGGTAGGCGAGGATCCCGAGCGACAGCGATTGCTGGAACACCAAGCCGACGATCATTCGGTTGGGTGCGCCGATCAGTTTCAAGAGCGCGATTGGTTTCAATTTCTCCAGCGTCATCGTGTAGATGATCTGGGCGACGATTACCGTGGCAATGATGATCAGCAACACGCGAAAGAGGCCCGTCTGCCGCCGACCCAAGGCAACGCTGCCCGACAGGACGAGATCGGACTGCTCAGTCGTGGTGTAGGCGGTAAAATATTCCCAGCGGTCGATCGAGGCCGCTACCGCGGCCCGGTCGGCTCCCGGCGCGAGGCGGACGAGGATCGCGTTCACGTTGTGCCGTTCGGGATTGTCGGCAAACGTCCGCGCAAGCCCCGTCGCCAGTGTCGGCTGCGCCGGCAACGCACGCGTGTAGGCCGCGAGCGCCCGCTGGCGCGCGTTCCGGATTGCCCAGTTGTCTTTGACGAACTGGATCTCCTCGGCGTCCTGGAACGAGAAGAACACGACGGGATCGCCGCCCGAGCCGACCATGCCGCGAGTCAGGCCGACCACCGTGTAGTCGTGGAGGCCGAGGCGGATGCTTTCTCCCACCCGCAGACCGAGCTTTTGGTCAGCCACCATTTCGTAGTGTGCCTGCGCGATCGGGCGGCCCGCCACCACGCGCGTCGGTCCGCCAAGCCCGGTGCCCAGGTCGTAGCCGACCACGACGAATCGCAGCAGCCGGCCGTCATGCGGACGTTGGACCGTGTAGAAAATATACGGGCTCGCCTGGCGAACGCCGGGGATGACGGTGATGCGGTAGCGGATGTCCTCAGGCAGACGCGACATCTCCGCGAAGGGTCCGCGGGTATCTTTTTGCACGACCCACAGATCTGCGCCCGAACTGTCGATCAAGGCCAGGGCATCGGCGACCAGCCCGTTGTAGATACCGGCGAAGGAGAGCACCAGTGTCAGCAACATGCCGACGCCGATGCAGGACAGGATGAATCGACCCCAATGCTGGCGTACGTCACGAATGGCGAGGTTCATGGTGCCTGCACCGTCAGCGCGATCGGGGCAACGCGTTGGCCGTCGGTGAGCGGCTGCTTGCCCGCGAATGCATTAGTGATCACCAGGTCACGCCCATCCAGGCCATCGACGATCTCCACGGCATCGCGGCCGCTCAGCCCCAGCCGCACAGGCCGCCAGCGGGCATGGCCGTCGTCGATCACGAGCACGCCCGGCTGATCGCCGCGCGGGACGATGGCGCCTTTGGGGACCTGTATCGCGTCGGCCGCGCGGGCCGTCTCGATGTACACATCCGCCTTGGCGCCGATGAACCAATCCGGCGGCAACTGTTCCACCGTCACGTCGGCCTCCCGCTCCTCGGTCACGCGGTCCGCCTCGTTTCCCAGCCGGGCCAGCCGTCCGGGGAACGATCGACCCGGATGCCCGCGGAAGCTGACACGCGCCGGCTGGCCCACGCGCAACTCGCCCGCGACGCGTTCATCGACCATCGCCGTGATCCAGAGTTGGCGTGTGTCGGCGATGCGAAAGATCGGCGCGCCCGGCACCACGGTGTCGCCGACCTCGAGATTGCGGGTCAGAACCAGCCCCGGGACCGGGCTCGCGATGACCGTGTCGGCGAGGCGGGACCGCGCGAAGCCCAATTGCGCCTCGCTGTTCTTGAGCTTGGCCTCCCCG
>Ga0315271_10000666_pt1 | contig 19617 bp, 18 predicted proteins | sample C3_top_MG_FD_204664 | JGI IMG/M metagenome (GOLD analysis project Ga0315271, IMG submission 204664) | Sediment microbial communities from Yellowstone Lake, YNP, Wyoming, USA - C3_top | ecosystem: Environmental > Aquatic > Freshwater > Lake > Sediment | place: USA: Wyoming | collected 2017-08-01
CGGTAGCCCCTCTGGTTGAGTGTGCGGATGTGCGGGTGGCGGGAGTCGCTGCGTCGCGGGTGCGCGCCTCCACGGTTGCGGGGGGAAGGCCGCGCGCCCGTGCAGGAAGGGGCGCGATGCCGATCATCCCCGAGCGGGACATCTTGGGCTGCATCGCGCAGCTCTCCATCAGCGTGACGGGTATGTCCGCCGCGCCGAACAGCGCGAACAGGCTCACCTGCTCCTCCAGCCGCCAGACGCACGTCGCATCGTCGATCCGGTAGCTGTAGCCCGGACCCATGCGCGATGTGATCCGGTGGCCGCGCCTCGCGGCAGCATCGCGCAGGAGGCCGCGGAACTGGCGTGTCGCGTCTTCGATGCACAGCCACGCGGCCGTTTCCAGGAGCAGGGCGTCGAGGAGGTCGCCGGCCTCCGCCAGTTCGACGACCCGCGCATCCAGTCGGGGCCCAAGCGTCAGCACGAACGCGACCACGTCCGTGCAGCCGGCGAGCACCTTGGCGAACGCCGCGCACTGCATGCAAACGTCTCCGGCCAGGTGCAGCATGTCGCCGTCGAGACGCCTGACCGGCACGAAACGGTACGCAACGCGCGGCGCGCACAGTTGCGGCGCAACGCGCGCGGCGGCCTCCGCGGCCGCGACGATCGCCGGGCGCACCCGGCTGAAGTCGGAGTAGCCGTGGATCCGCAGGATGCGCTCGAACTGGACGACCGGCGGCAGCGGCAGGAACGACGCCACGTCGTCGGGGGTGGAGCGTGGCACGGGCAACGACGGCTGCGATGCGATCACGCGCGGCGCCTTGGGCAATGTGGACTGCACAATAATATATTGTTCATATATAAAGGTCGACCACGCTTCATTCACCTTGGGTCTGGGCGAGGGCCTGCTTGCGGATCGCGTCGTACCGACCTTCGAGTTCGGCGGCGACGGCCGTGGCGACCTCAGCGGCCGACCCCGGGCGTTCCTGCTTGTCGCCCTTGCTCCAACCGTTGATGTAGGCATCTGAATCTACTAGATTTTTCTTAACTGCGACGATGTCGATCAGTTCCTGGAAGCGCTGGCTCAGCATTTCCTTGTGGCTGGCGCCGGCACCACGCGCGTCGACCTGGGACGGAATGTCCTGCCAATACAGTATCTGGTACGTCGCCATGGACGGTTTCTCCAAAAAAAGTGAACTGACGGGTCCGACTGCGTTAATATATTCCTAATATTCAAAAAACGGAAATGGCTTGGCCCCTGCTCCCTTCCGCGCCTTCGTCGCTTGGCCGATGCCCCGGACATCGAGGTCTGCGCGCGGCGGTCACCGCCACGACCGTATGGCGAATGGCGTGGCGTCCGCGCGCCTGCGACGGCGGCCCCTCTGCCAGGGGAGAGCCCCGCTGCCGATGCATACCACCTTCCTTCATCGAGCATGGCTGGCGCGCTGCAGTTCGGCGACCATCCAGCGATCGCCGTCCCGCCGTCAGGAGCGACAATGAGCAAGCGTTTTCCGATCCCCGCCTTCGAGTACGAGCAGCACAAGAACATGGAATGGGTGCCGCCCCTGCTGCTGTCGGCCGCGGAGCAGGCCCGGCTGCAGCTCGCGGCGAAAGCGGGAGACGAGCGGGCCCTGGGTTGCCATGCGATCGACGCGGCGCCGGCCTTCTACGACCGGTTCGAATTGCGCGGCCCGCACCGGCACGTGCGGATGTGCCTGCTGCCCGAGCGCGAAGTGAGCGTCGTCGGGCGCTCGCATGCCTGGGCGATCCAGGGGGCGCTGCTGGTCGACTCGGTGGACGCGGAGCGATGCAACGTGCTCCACGAATGGAAAACGCCCCGCCCGATGAACACCCGGCTCGGCCCGGAAAACGGCGTGACGCTGCCGGGTGGCGCCGTGTATGTCGTTTGCTCGCATCGTTACGCCGACTACTGGATCGTGAACCGGACGCTCGTGGCGGGCGCGGCGGGCCGCAACGGCTTCGATGTCCTTTCCGCCGCGGACGACGACATCAACGATTTCCACGCCTGCAACCTCTCCTTCAGCTGGCATCCGTGAAGCGACACAGCGCATGCCGCGTCCCCTCGCCGTGGTGAACCGGCGCCATCGCCCCGTCGCGAGCGAGACGGTCGTCATCATTGGCGCGGGACAGGCGGGCGCCCAGGCCGCCATCACGTTGCGCGAGCAGGGCTTCGGCGGGCGCGTCGTCCTGCTCGGGGACGAAGGTCTGCCACCCTATCAGCGGCCACCGCTGTCGAAGGCGTTTCTCGCCGGCCAGCTGAGTGTCGACCGCCTTTACCTGCGACCCGCCGAGTACTACGCGGCGCAGGGCATCGAGCTCAAGCTGCATGCGCAGGTCGAAAGCATCGATCCCCGGGCCGCGCGCATCCGGTTGTGCGGCGGCGGACGGATCGGCTACGATAAGCTGTTGCTGGCGACGGGCAGCCGCGCGCGAAAGGTGGAGTTCCCGGGTGCCCGGGGACCCGACGTGCATTACCTGCGCACGCTGCAGGATGCGCTCCGGCTGCGCGAAAGCGTCACCCGGGGCCGGCGCATCGCGATCATCGGCGGCGGGTACATCGGCCTCGAAGTCGCGGCGAGCGCGGCCGCGGCCGGTGCGGCGGTGACGGTCGTCGAAGCCGAATGCGGCCTGCTGACGCGGGTCACCACGCCGGCGATCGGCGAGTTCTTCGCCGCTGCGCATCGCCGGCACGGCGTCACCGTGCTGTGCGGCACGCGAGTTACCGCGGTCCTCGGCGGCGAACGGCTTGCGGCGGTCGAGACCACCCGCGGGAACGTCGCTGCCGATCTCGCCGTGGTCGGCGTGGGTGCGGTGCCCAACGCCGAATTGGCGCAGGCCGCCGGCCTGCTGTGCGACAACGGCATCGTCGTCGACGAATACTGCCGCACGTCGGACCCGAACATTCTTGCCGCGGGCGACTGCACGAGCCACCCCAACCGCTCGCTGCGACCGCGACAGCGGCTGCGTCTCGAGTCGGTGCAAAACGCCGTCGACCAGGGCACGACGGCTGCGCTCAACATGGCCGGGCAGCCGACGCGCTATGCGGAAGTTCCGTGGTTCTGGTCGAACCAGTACGACTACAAGCTGCAGACGGCCGGGACGTTCGCCGGCCACGACGAAATCATCGAGCGGGGCAATCGCGCGTCCGGAAGCTTTGCCCTCCTGTATCGCCGGGAAGGCGTGTTGCTGGGTGTCGATGCCGTCAACATGCCGCGCGAGTACATGATGGCCCGGAAAGAGCTCGCGCTGCAGCTCTGCGAACCGCGTGCCGACGAACCGCAGGCGGCGGCGCCGCCGCGCGCGCTCGCGGCCAGCCGGCGCGCGGCCTGAACCTTCCTGACCGACACCCCTCTCGTCCTGCCATGCCCAGGATCACCTTCGTGCATTCCGACGATTCCGCGACCACCGTCGAAGCGCGCCCCGGCATCACCGCGATGGAAGCGGCGCGCGCCAACAATGTGCGGGGCATCAAGGCCGAGTGCGGCGGCGAATGCTCGTGTTCCACCTGTCACTGTTACGTCGACCCTGCGTGGGCCGATCTGCTGCCGCCCAAGCGCAACGAGGAAGCGGACCTGGTCGAGTTCGCCTGGGAGCCGCGCCCGACGAGCCGGCTGTCCTGCCAGATCCTGCTGACGGAAGCGCTGGACGGACTCGTGCTTCACGTTCCGGCGCGACAGCTCTGATGCGGACCGGCCCGAGGCCCGTGGAGGTTCCCGATGCTGTCGCCTGACGCCGTGCTTTCCCTCGCGGTGACGCCACACGGTGTCGACCGGACGGGGGGCATCGTCTGCTTTTTCAAGAATCGCCAGTTCGCGTGCTGGGACGTCGCCAACGATACGATCCTCGCGGGCTATCCGCGCGACATCGAGGCGGAATGGCCGGGATTGATGGAATCCGTGCCCGGGCGCAAGCTGCGCGGCGCGCTGCACGTGCCGGAGTGGAGCCCGAACATCTACTTCCTGTTCGAGGGCGAAACCCGGGCCGTCGTGTGGGACACGGCGGCGAAGGCGGTCGAGCCGCAGCGCGTCGACATCAACGCGCTGCTGCCCGGCGCGCTGGCGAGCGGGGACTTCACCGCCGTCGCGGGGGAACTCGCGAACGGCGAGCGGGTCGTCTACGGCTTCAAGGGCTTCGACTACACGCGCTGGACCGTCGGCTCGTCGTTTCCGGTCGCCGAAGACCCCGGCTTTCCGCGCAAGATCGCCGACGGCTGGAAGGATGGTCTCGTGCTCGCGCCCCGCGCCGGAGTCTACGTCGACTGGCCGAACCGGAGCACCGCCCACTCCAATCGCAAGCTCTACTTTTTCATGGGCGATCTTTACCTGCGCTGGGACGTGCCGTCCAACACCCGCAACTACCGTCTCGATATACTAGCCGGCTGGAAGGGCTGGCCCGAGTTTGCCTAGGGCGGCCCCGCGCAGCAGCAGCCGTCGACGGCTGCCGTGCCCGCATCAACGTCAGTCGAGGCTTGCGTGAACGACCCGATCAGCCAGCTGCTGGCCCACCGCGACGTGTTGCTCGCCGACGGGGCGATGGGCACCAATCTCTTCCTGCTGGGACTCGCCAACGGCGCGCCCGGCGAGCTGTGGAACGTCGACGAGCCGCAGCACGTCCGCGCGGTCTATCGCGGATTCGTCGATGCCGGGTCGGACATCATCCTGACCAACACCTTCGGCGCCAACGTCTTCCGTTTCACGCTGCACAAGCTGCAGGGTCGCGTCCGCGAGCTCAACGTTGCCGCGGCGGCGCTCGCCCGCGACGTCGCCGACAACGCCGGACGCAAAGTTGTCGTCGCGGGGTCGATGGGGCCCACCGGCGACGTGCTGGCGCCGCTGGGGACGCGCACGCCGGCCGAGGCCGAGGAGGCCTTCCACGAGCAGGCGGAGGCGCTGCGCGACGGCGGTGTCGACGTGGCCTGGATCGAGACCATGTTCGCCGAGAACGAAGTCGAAGCCGCGGTCCGCGGCGTGCGGCGCGCCGGCCTCCCGTACGTGCTCACCATGACTTTCGACACCGGCGGCCGCACGATGATGGGCACGCGCCCCTCCGACGCGATGCGCAACGCCAAGGCGCTGGCGGCGCCGCCGGTCGCGTTCGGCGCCAACTGCGGCGTGGGGCCCGCGCAATTGCTCGATTCGGTGCTCGGCATCGCGCAGGGCGCCGAGCCGGGTGACGTCATCGTGGCGAAGAGCAACTGCGGCCTCCCGGTCATGGGCGACGACATGAAGGTCCGCTACGACGGCACGCCGCAGGTCATGGCCGCCTATGCCCGGCTCGCCCGGGATGCCGGTGCGCGAATCATCGGCGGCTGCTGCGGCACAACGGCGGCGCATGTCCGGGCGATGGCCGAGGCGCTGGCCGCAACGACGCGGGGCGGCCCGCCGACCTACGAGGCGATCGAGCAGGCGCTGGGCCCGATCCGCAAGGTCACCACCCGACCGGACAAGCCCGGCACCCGGCGCAGCACCGCCCGCGCCTGACGCCCGGTCGAATAACGCGCAGCCCCCATGACGGCCCGGCATATCTGGACCCTGCGCCGCCCGTTATCATTGTTGGAAAGAAGGACTCGTGGACCGTCCGGTCCACGGCCAACAGGGGGAACGACATGCATGCGGCGCTCGCGGTCGGCACGGATCAACGACAGCAGGTCGCCGACTTCATGGCGAGGTTCACGCTCGAGACCACGCCGGGGTCGGCCGCAAAGCTTCCTGATTTCCGCGAGCACCTGCGTCCGGGCTGCACGGTCTACATCACCTTCCTGCCCGGGGCCCACTTCGACGCGACGGTCGCAGTCGCGCGGCGCCTGCGCGACGAAGGATTCAATCCGGTGCCGCACCTCGCTGCGCGCAGCGTTCCGAACATGGCGGTCTTCGAGCAGCATCTGCAGCGGATCACTGCGGAAGCGGGCGTGACGCAGGTACTGCTCATCGGGGGCTCGATCACCAATCCGCTGGGCGACGTGAGCGACACGATGCAGCTGCTCGCCACCGGCCTCCTCGACAAGTACGGCATCCGGAAGATCGGCGTCGCCGGTCATCCCGAAGGCAGCCCGGACATTCCCGACCAGGCGATCAAGGCCGCGCTCGCGTGGAAGAACGATTACGCGCGGCGCACCGGTGCCGAGCTCTACCTCGTCACGCAGTTCTGTTTCGAGGCGGAACCGATCATCAGGTGGGATCGGCTGATCCAGGCCGAAGGGAACACGCTGCCGATCCACATCGGAATTCCCGGGCTCGCCACCGTGAAGACGCTGCTCGCGCACGCGCGGGCATGCGGAGTCGGCCCATCGATGCGCTTCATCAGCCGGCAGGCGATGAACGTCACCAAGTTGCTGACGGTGTCCGCGCCGGACCGCCTGGTCTGCGCGCTGGCTGCCTACCAGGCGAACGACCCCGGCTGCGGCATCAAGGGCGTGCACGTCTATCCGCTGGGCGGCCTCAAGAAGTCCGCCGAATGGTCGTATGCGGTGGCCGATGGAAGGTTCGAGCTGAGCGCCGACGGCAGGGGTTTCGCGGTGGCGCAGGCCACCTCATAGCACGGCACTGCACCGAGGGCCTTGCCGCGGAAAACGGCGGTATGATTCCCCACCGGCAACCGTCCGCACGAGCCGCATTCGCGATGGAGCAGCGATTTCCATGAGCAACGACGAGACGCGAGATCTGCCCGACGCCTGCCCGGTCTCGCGCCGCGAGTTCATGCGGATCACGCTGTCCGGCTCGCTGGTCGCGGGCATGACGCCGGGCCTCTCCGGCGCGGCGATCCAGACGGTGGCGGGCGACGCCTATCCGGTCGTCGATGTCGCGCCACTGGATGCGATCAAGGAAGCAGCCCCGGTCGCGTTCACCTATCCCGACAAGAATTCGCCCGCGGTGCTGCTGCGCCTGCGCCAGCCCGCGCCGGGTGGGGTCGGCCCCAACGGCACCCTCGTCGCCTACTCCGGCCTGTGCACGCACAAGGGGTGCCCGGTGGCCTGGCGTCCCGAGAGGAACCTGCTGATCTGCCCCTGCCACTGGAGCAGCTTCGACCCGGCGAAAGCGGGGCAGATGGTCATCGGCCAGGGCAGCGAAGCACTGCCGCAGATCGCGTTGCGCGTCAGCGGCAGCATGGTGCAGGCCGTCGGCGTGACGGGCCTCATCTACGGCCGCGAAACCAACATCCTCTGACCCATGTCCCGGGTCCCGTTGCCGCCGCGCGGCGCGCAGCGTTTCAACACCGTCTGCCAGTTCTGCATCGTCGGCTGCGGCTATCACGTCTACAAGTGGCCGGCGCAGCAGGAAGGCGGCGCGGCGCCCGATGCCAATGCGCTGGGCCTCGATTTCCGCGCGGTGCAGCCGGCGCTGGGCACGTGGATATCGCCGCACCAGCACTCGGTCGTCACCGATCGTGACGGCAGCCGGCACAACGTCGTCATCATTCCCGACCGCGCGTGCCGCGTGAACGAAGGCATGGCGTCGGTGCGCGGCGGCGGTCTCGCGCAGACGCTGTACGCGCCGGACCGGCCCACGCGCGCCCGGCTGTCGACGCCGCTGCTGGACGAAGGCGCCGGGCCGGTGAAGGCGTCCTGGGCGGATGCCGTGGATCTCGGCGCGCGCGTCATCAAGGCGGTGATCGATCGCTGGGGACCGCACGCGGTCGGCATGAAGTTCTTCGACCACGGCGGCGGCGGCGGCGGCTTCGAAAACAACTGGGCCGTCGGCCGTTTCTTCTTTTCCGGGGTGGGGACGCGCACGGCGTCGATCCACAATCGCCCGGCCTACAACAGCGAAGTGCACGCGGCGGGCGACGCCGGCGTTGCGGCGCTGACCAACTCGTACCTCGACGCGGAGCTGGCCGATACGATCGTGATCGTCGGCGCCAACCCGTACGAGACGCAGACCAACTATTTCCTCGCGCACATGGTCCCCAACCTGCAAGGGGGAACCGTGCCGACCAAGCGCTCGACGTTCCCGGGCGAAACGGTCGAGGCCGCGCGCATGATCATCGTCGACCCGCGGCGCACGATGACCGTCGCCACGGCCGAGGCCGCGGCCGGCGCCGACCGCGTGCTGCACCTGCAGATCGAGCCGGGGTCCGACATCGCGCTGCTCAACGCGATCGCGCGCATCGCGCTGGAGCGGCGCTGGTACGACCCGGCGTTCATCCAGGAGCGCGTCGAGTGGCAGACGTTCGAGGCCTACCAGCGGTCCACTCTCAACGTCGACATGGCGCTCGACGAATTCGTCGCCGAAGCCGCGCAGATCACCGGCGTGCGCGCCGAGAAGCTCTTCCAGGCAGCGGAGTGGATCGCGTCGCCGAAGGCAGGCGGCGAGCGGCGGCGCACGCTGCTGCATTACGAAAAGGGCCTGATCTGGGGGCTCAAGAACTACGAGAACGTCGCCGCGATCGTGGATCTCGGCCTGCTCACCGGCAACGTCGGCAAGCCGGGGACCGGCGTGAGCCGCCTCGGTGGTCACCAGGAAGGGTATGTCCGGCCCGCGTATCCGGGCGGGCGCCCCGCGCTCAACGTCGACGAGGCGGTGCGGCGCGGCGAGGTGAAGTGCTTCTGGGTCGGCGGTTGCAATCCGGTGCTGACCACGCTGCGGGCCGAAGCGTTCGAGGGCGCGTTGCGCGATCGCGGGGCGCCGGTGCGTGCCGCGCTCGGGGCCACCGCCGGCCGGCCGGTCGGCGAGCGGGTGACGGCCATCGTCGAAGCGCTGAAGAACGGCGGGATGTTCGTCATCGTCCAGGATATCTACCGTACGGCCACGGCGGCGCACGCGCACCTGATCCTGCCCGCAGCGCAGTGGGGCGAGATGAACCTGACGTCGATCAACGGCGAGCGGCGCCTGCGCCTGTACGAGAAATTCATGGACCCGCCCGGCGAGGCCGTGCCGGACTGGTCGATCATCGCCCGGTTCGCGAAGCGCATCCGCCAGCTGTACCAGGACGACAACAACCCGCTGCTGGCGAATCGCTTCCTCGACTACGACTGGCGGAGCGACGAGGACGTCTTCATCCACGCCCGCTACCAGTTCAAGGGCGACAGCACCGACCCGATGGAAGGCTACGCGGGGGTCACCTACGACCTCCTGCGCAAGCTCGGCAACAACGGCATCCAGACGCCGGTGCGACTGGTGCGCGGGGTGCCCGTCGGCACCGTCCGCATGCACGAGGACGGCAAGTTCGGCACCGCGTCGGGCAAGGCGCGCTTCATTGCGGCGCCGCGGCCGTGGCCCGGGTACGCGGCGAAGGTGGCCCGGCAGCGCAAGAACCATCGCTTCTGGATCAACAACGGTCGCTCCAACCAGATCTGGCAGACGTCGTACCACCACCAGTTCATTCCGTTCTACCAGGGGCGGTTCCCGATTCCGTACCTCGAAATGCACGCCGACGACGCCAAAGAGCTCGGCATCGCGTCGAGCGACCTGGTCGAACTGTCGAACGACATGGGAACGGTGCGCGCGATGGCCTACGTCAGCGATGCGGTGAAGCGCGGGCAGACGTTCATGCTGTTCGGGCAGCCGCGCGGCGCGATCGGCGACCTCGTGTCGGACCACGTCGACCCGGCGACCACCATTCCGTACTACAAGGGCGTGTGGGCCAATATCCGCCGGATCGGCCCGCTGCCGGACATCGCGAAGGCCGTCAGTTTCGCGCCGATGAACGTGGCGTCCTGAATGACGCGCCGTCCGCGCTTTCTGCTCTTGCTCATCGCTGCCGCCTGCGTGGCCGCGGGGTCGTGGCCCCTGCCGCGCAGCCACGCCGCGGACGCGCCGGCGACGCAGGCGCAGGCGCAGGCGCACGGACGCACTTTCCGTGGCGCCGACTTGCGCGGCGCCGCGCTGGCGGGAAAGAATCTCGACGGCGCCGTGTTCACCGGGGCCAACCTGGTCGGCGCGGACCTGTCGGGAGCGAGCCTCAAGGGAGCGGACCTGCGCGAGGCCTATCTGCGCGATGCGAAGGCGAAGGGCGCCGATTTCAGCGGTGCGCAACTCGGCGGTGCCGACCTGACGCGAGCCGACCTGCGCAACGCCCGCTTCGACGGCGCGGACCTCACGGCCGCGAGACTCGACAGCGCGAGACTGGACGGCGCGAGCCTGCGCGGCGCGTTCATGCCCGGCGCGAGCCTCGTCCGGGCGCAGCTCGCGCGCGCCAACCTCGAGCGGGCGACGCTCTCCGGCGCCAACCTCACGCAGGCGGTGCTGGTCGAGGCGCGGATGTCCGACGCGAGCCTTGGCGCCGCGGCGCTGGGGCAGCAGGGGCCTTCGCCGGCGACGCTCGCCGGCGCCGACCTCTCCAGGAGCGTGCTGGCGAACGCCAACCTCACCAGCGTGAACCTGCGCGAAGCGATCCTCGACGACGCGACGCTGACCGGCGCGCAGCTCGCCCATGCCGACCTGTCCTGGGTCCGGGCGCGGCGCGTCGACCTGTCGCGGGCGAACCTCGCCTGGAGCCGGATCTATTCGGGTGACCTTCGCGATGCGCGGCTCACCGGGGCGACCCTGAGCCACGCCCAGTGCGAGGGGACCGATTTCACCGGCGCCGACCTCCGCGACACGCAACTCGAAAGCGCCGACCTGAACCAGACCACCATGACCGGCGTCGTGATGAGCGGCGCGAAGACCGAACGCGTGCTGGCCCACGGTGTGACGAACCTGCCCAAGGCCCTGAGGGACGACCGATGAGCTCCGACGACAGCACGGCGCGACAGCAGCAGGCGCGGGCAACCGCGGCGGAGTCGCTGCCACCCTCGGCGGCGGCAGGCGGGGAGAGCGCGCCCCTGCCGGCGGCGGCGGCCTGGTTCTGGCCTTCGCTCGCCGGCGAGCTGCTCGGCACCTTCGTGCTGGTGTTCTTCGGCGTGGGTGTGGTCAATGCCGCGGTGGTGACCGGGGCGCAGGTCGGCCTGTGGCAGGTCGCCGTGGTGTGGGCGAGCGGCGTCAGTCTCGCAATCTACGCGTCGGCGTCGCTCTCGGGCGCGCACCTCAACCCGGCGATCACGTTGGTGGCCGTGGTGTACGAGCGGTTTCCGCTGCGTCGCGCGGTCGTCTACATGACCGCGCAGCTCGGCGGCGCGATCCTGGCGTCGCTGCTCCTCTACGCGCTGTTCGGCGAGGCGATCCTCGAGTTCGAGCGCCGCCACGGGCTGCTGCGCGGCGGCCCCGGCAGCGAACTCTCCGCGATGGTGTTCGGCGAATATTTTCCCAATCCCGCGGTGTTCGGCACTGCCGAGGACGCGTGGCGGATCGTCAGCCCGCAGGGTGCGTTCATCGCCGAGATGGTCGGCACCGCGTTCCTCGCGCTGCTGGTGACGGCGGTCACGCACCCGCGCAATCGCGACCGGCCGATCGCCGGAACCGAAGCCCTGCTGATCGGCGTCGGCGTCGCAGCGATCATTTCCGTCATCGCGCCGCTGACGCAAGCGGGGCTCAACCCGGCCCGCGACTTCGGGCCGCGCCTCGTCTGCTGGTTTCTCGGCTGGGGCGACATCGCCATCCCCGGGCCTCGCGGCGGGTGGTTCAGCGTGTACATCCTCGCGCCGTTCATCGGTGGATTGATCGGCGGGGGAATCTACCGGCTGGTCGCGCGCCTGCTGGCGCGCACCGAAACGGCAGCGCGATGACCCCGGCAGCGACCGGGCAGGCAGGGCAGGCCCGGGGCGCCAACGCAATCGAATGACCGGCCCATGCCTATCGCGGAAAGTTGCCATGCGGGAAACGCATGGTGGGTACTTCCGCCGGCTCCATCGAACTGGCCGGCGGTTGGGTTGATAATCGGCGTGCGGGGTCGTCGTCGCGTCGGACCGGCGCCGGTGTTGCGGCGCGGCCACGCGGCATGGCGACGTTCGGACGACGGTTCGTTCCGGCGCTCGCGGTCTCTTTCGGAAGGAGGCATTTCGGATGGATGCAAACACGTCTAGCCTGGGCGCGCGGCTTGCGCAGATCAAGGGCGCCACGCTGGTCAAGAGCTTTTGCTACACCTGTCCGTGGCAGTGCCCGACCGAAGTCCTGGTCCGGGACGGCAAGGTCGTCTATCAGAAGGGCAATCCCGAATCCCCCAACAACATCGGCGCGCGCTGCGCGAAGGGCATGGCCAGCGGGTACCTGACGCGCGACCCGGACCGCCTCAAGTTCCCGCTGCTGCGCACCAATCCCAAGGGCGCGCCGGGGCAGTTCAGGCGGATCTCGTGGGACGAGGCGTTCACCTTCATCGCCGACAAGCTCGCGAGCATCCGCGACAAATGGGGTCCCGAGGCCGTCGCGTACACCTGCCACCACGACCCCAACACGGTGTTCTTCCGGCACCTGCTGGGCGACCTCTACGGCTCGCCCAACAACTATACGCACACCTCCGGTTGCGAGCAGGACCGGCGCGCGGCCTGCCTCACGCTGTTCGGCCATGTGTTCCCCATGCATGATTTCGCGAACTCGCGCTACGTGATCCTGTGGGGCATGAACAATCTCGGCGCGAACCAGGGGCTGTGGGAAAGCCGCGCGCTGATCGAGGCGGTGAAGAAGGGCGCCAGGCTGGTCGTCGTCGATCCGAATTTCACCGAGACCGCGCAGAAGGCGACCGAGTGGGTGCCGATCAAGCCCGGCACCGACGGTGCGATGGCGCTCGCGATGTGCCGCGTGATCATCGAGGAGAACCGCTACGACAAGGAGTTCGTCTCCCGCTATTGCGAGGGCTTCGACGGCTTCCGCGATCACCTGCGCGCCCACGGCTACACGCCCGAATGGGCGGAGTCGATCTGCGGCGTCAAAGCCGAGGTCATCACGCGCCTCGCGCGCGAGTTCGCGGGCGCCAAGCCGGCGATGTCGGCGATCTTCAAGGGGTCGGGGTACTACACCAATGGCGCCGACGCCGCGCGCGCCTGCTACATCCTCGATGCGCTGTGCGGCGAGGTCGACAAGCCGGGCAACCTCAACCTCAAGGATTGGGCGCCGCTGCACTCCCCGGTCAACATCCCGGAAGGCGCGAAGACCCAGCCGCAAAAACCTCCACTGCACATCGCGATGGGCTATCCGCTCGCGCCGGATCTCCCGAATTCGCGCCTGCCCGATGCGGTGATCGACGGCAAGCCCTATCCGGTCAAGGGCCTGTTCGTGCAGTCGACCAACCCGGTGATGAGCGATCCCAATCGCGACCGGGTGCAGGAAATGTTCCGCCATCTGGAGCTCGGCGTCGCGATCGAGCTGTACATGAGCGAGACGGCGCTCGAATGCGACATCGTGCTGCCCGAGACCTCGTTCTACGAGCATGCCGAGATCCGCAACGGCATGTGGCTGGGACCGGAAGTCGTGCTGTGCCAGCCGGTCGTGGCGCCACTCGGCGAGTGCAAACCGCTGTACGACATCGTCAAGGGCATCGCGACGAAAATGGGCTGGGGCCGGCATTTCCCCTACGAGCGCTGGGAGGACTGGGGCGAGATCGTGATGAAGGACATTCCGATGTCGCTCGACGAGCTGAAGCAGAAGGGATTCTGGGCGGGACCGGTCCGCTACAACCGCGTGCCTGCGGGTCTGGCGACGCCGTCGGGCAAGGTCGAAATCCGCTCGCAAGCCTACGTCGACGCGGGCTTCGACGGCTACCCGGTCTACACCGAGCGCTCGGTGCTGCCGGACCAGGACTATCCGCTGCAGCTCACGCACTCGAAGCTGTCGATGCACTGCAATATCGTGACCCAGAACAATCCGTACCTGATGGAGATCTGCGGCGAGAACTGGGTCGAGATCAACCGGATCGACGCGCAGAAGTACGGCATCCAGGACGACGCCTACGTCATCGTCGAGTCGCCGAAGGACCACATCCGCATCAAGGCCAAGGTGGTCGAAGGGCTGGTGCCGGGTTGCGTCAGCGTTCGCCATGGCCACGGCTTCGGGCATTGGGCGATGGGGTCGGTGGCCAAGGGCAAGGGCGCGCATTCCAACAACCTGATGGACACGCACACGAGCCCGATCAGCGGCGCGAACTGCTACAACGAGTGCAAGGTGCGGGTGCGTCCCGCCACCGCCTGACGGCAGACCGGCGCGAGGCGATGCGTTGCCTCGCGGCCAAATGACAGGAGGACGACGTGCAACACGGCTTCTATTTCGATCATCAACGCTGCGTCAAGTGCCATGCCTGCGAGATCGCGTGCAAGACCTGGAACGAAGTCGAGGTCGGTCCACGCTGGCGGGAGGTCGTCAAGATCGAATCCGGGACCTATCCGGCCGTGACGGCGATGAACGTGTCGATGGCCTGCATGCATTGCGGCGACGCGCCCTGCAGGACGGCGTGTCCGGTGTCGGCGATCAGCAAGAGCGAGGCCAACGGCATCGTCACGGTCGACCCCAACAAGTGCATCGGCTGCGGGTTCTGCGCGTGGGCGTGCCCGTTCAACGCGCCGCAGCTGTCGGCCGAAGCGGGCAAGATGGAGAAATGCAACTTCTGCCAGACGCCGGGGAAGGAGCGGCCGCTCGACATGCCGCGGGCCTGCGAGGAGATCTGCCCGACCGGCGCGATCCGTTCCGGGCCGATGACGCTGCTCGCGACCCTCGGCCGCGAGACCGCCGCGGCGCGCCTCGGCAAGGCGGGGACGCAGGGCCTCCCCGGCCTGATCCTGGACGCGCAACGCCAATTCGGTGCCGGCGCTTGAGCGCCCGACGCACGGAAACATCGGACCGCGGCGAGCGCTGGCTGCTCGCGCCGGCGGACGTCCGGGGCGCCGCACCTTGAGCGTGGCGAAAGTCGGCGGGCGCGCGCTGCCCGACCTGCCGAACGTCGCTCCCGAGCTGTTCGAGCGCCCGACGCACGCGCGGTTCGCGGCGCACCCGGTATCGACGCACGCGCCACGCTTCCTTCTCCTGTACGGCTCGGTGCGCGAGCGTTCGTACAGCCGCCTCCTCGCGCAGGAAGCCGGGCGGCTGCTGGAGGCCATGGGCGGCGAAGCCCGTATCTACGATCCCGCCGGATTGCCGTTGCCCGATGCGGTCCCCGACACGCACCCCAAGGTGCAGGAACTGCGCGCGCTGGCGCAATGGGCGGAGGGCATGGTCTGGTCCTCGCCGGAGCGGCATGGCGCGATGTCGGGCATCATCAAAGCGCAGATCGACTGGATACCGCTGACGCTGGGAGCGGTGCGGCCCACGCAGGGCAAGACGCTGGCGGTGATGGAGGTGTCCGGCGGCTCGCAATCGTTCAATGCCGTCAACCAGATGCGCGTGCTCGGCCGCTGGATGCGGATGATCACGATCCCCAACCAGTCATCGGTCCCGAAGGCGTTCCAGGAGTTCGACGACGCCGGGCGGATGAAGCCATCGGCGTACTACGAGCGGGTGGTCGACGTGATGGAAGAGCTGGTCAAGTTCACGCTGCTCACCCGTGACGTGGCGCCGTTTCTTGTCGACCGTTACAGCGAGCGCAAGGAAAGCGCCGACGAGCTCTCGCGGCGAGTCAACCAGCGCGCGATCTAGGCGGTCGCGCGTCGCGCGCGAGCCGGTCAGTCGTCGCGGAGCAGCGCGACCGCCCGCGCCGCCAGCCACGCGCCGTTGCCGACCAGCAGCACGGCGATGGCGCGGAGGACCCCGGCACGCGACAGCGCGAAATGCAGCCGGTTGCCGAGCGCGTAGCCGGCCAGCATCAGCGGCAGCAGCAGCGCCGCCGCGACGAGGAGCGGCGCATCCAGCAGGAGCCCGGTCGCAACGAACAGCACGGTGCGAACCAGCACGCTCATCGTGACGATGACCGACGACGTCGCCCGCAGCACCGTCTTGTCGTGGATGCGCGCCGACAGGTAGATCATGTAGAGCGGCCCGCCGGTACCAAAGAGCACCGAGAAGACGCCGCCCAGCAATCCGGCCGGCCACGCCCACGCCGGATGCGCGGCGCGCCATTCGCGGCGGCCCAGCAGCAGGTAAGCGCCGTACGCGGCGACGAACACGCCGAGCGCCAGCAGCGCCGGCGCGCGGGGCAGGTTGAACAGCAGCAGGGCGCCCGCTGCGATGCCGAGCAGCATGGGCGGCACGATGTGACGAATCTCCGCCCATTGCGCCCGCCGCCACTGCCGGAAACTGGCGTTGACCGTCGCCGCGCAGTCGAGCGCGGTGAACAGCGGCACGATGGCGGTCAGGGCAAACCAGTGCGCGAGCGCGGGCACGATGATGATCGACGAGCCGAATCCGGTCGCGCCGAACACCGTGTACCCGGCAAGCACGATGAGCGGCACGGCAACGAGCACGTGCCACGGAAGGTCGGCGAAAAGGGATGCGGGCATGGGATTCGGCCCATCACCCGCAGGGCTTCACCGTATCGCCGGCGGAGTGCCGATCGAGCCGGTGGCGGCGACGATCGGCACCGGGCTGTATACGTACATGAAGCGCCAGGCGTTGTCCTTGATCCAGTGTTTGCCCCAGCCGGTGCGGAAGAACACGCCGTCGCCGTGCATGAACCGGAAGGCCTTCATGCCCTGCTTGTCCAGCGCGGCGGCCTTTTGCTGATCGGCGTACCAACCGCCAATGTCAGCGGCTTGTGCCGGCAACCACGCCAGCAAAGCGCAAACCCATGCCCAGCGGAACCCACCACGTCGCATGCCGCACCTTCGAAACGTTTCGGGTGCGATTCTGGGCGGGAGTCTGCATGCGCGTCAACAACGACGCAGCGGACGCCGGCGCGGCGCGTCCGCCGTTGCCGTCCACCAACCACCGCGCGCCTGCGGACGCCGGGCGCGGCCGATCCCGGCCGTCAGCGCCGGTTCGCGTCGAAATGCTTCTGCAGCCCCTGCCAGCACTGGTAGTAGCCGGCCTGCAGTTGCGGCGACTCCAGGGCGAACCGCGTCGGCCGGATCGCGCAGCGCGTCTCGAACATGAACGCCATCGTGTCCTTGAGGTAGTCGGGCTTCGAGGTGTCGGCGTGGCTGGCCTTCTCGAAGGTCCCGGCATCCGGCCCGTGCCCTGTCATGCAGTTGTGCAGGCTGGCGCCACCCGGTGCGAAGCCGGCCGCCTTGGCGTCGTAGATGCCGTGGATCAGCCCCATGAACTCGGCGGCTATGTTGCGGTGGAACCACGGCGGGCGGAAGGTGTCCTGCCCGGCCAGGATCCGCGGCGGGAAGATGACGAAGTCGATGTCGTCGACGCCGGCCACCGCGGACTGCGCCTGCAGCACGAGAAAGATCGACGGATCGGGATGGTCGTAGCTGATCGAGCCGATGGTGTTGAAGCGGCGCAGGTCGTATTTGTACGGCGCGAAGTTGCCGTGCCACGCGACGACGTCCAGCGGCGAGTGGTCCATCTGCGCGCCCCAAAGGTTGCCCATGAACTTCGTCACCAGCAGGCAGGGCTCGTCCCTGTCCTCGTACCAGGCCACGGGCGTGAGGAAGTCGCGCGGATTGGCGAGGCCGTTGGAGCCGATCACGCCGAGGTCCGGCAGCCGGAGGGCGGCGCCGAAGTTTTCGCAGACATAGCCGCGGGCCTGCGCATCGGAGAGCTCGACCCGGAAGCGCACGCCGCGCGGGATGACGACGATCTCCTGCGGCTCGGCGTCGATCACGCCCAGTTCGGTGGCGAAACGCAGGCGGCCCTGCTGCGGCACGATCAGCATTTCGGCGTCGGCGTTGTAGAACACGCGGTTGGTCATCGAGCGGTTGGCGGCATAGAGATGGATGCCGCAGCCGGACTGCGCGTGCGGGTCGCCGTTGCCCGCCATGGTGACCATGCCCTCCACGAAATCGGTCGGCGAAGAGGGCATCGGCAGCGGATCCCAGCGCAACTGGTTCGGTGGCGCCGGCACCGCCGTGAAATCGCTGGTGAGGTGGCCGTTGTCGATACGCGCGAACGGCTGGTGGACCGCGGTCGGGCGGATCCGGTACAGCCAGCTGCGCCGGTTGGTGCCGCGCGGTGCAGTGAAGGCGGTGCCGGTGAGCTGCTCGGCGTAGAGCCCGTAAGGACACTTCTGCGGAGAGTTCCGCCCGACCGGCAGCGCGCCTTCGAGCGCCTCGGTGGCGAACTCGTTGCCGAAGCCGGAAAGGTAGCCGGGTGTCAGCACGCCGGCGCCGGCGGAACCAGCAGCGCCGGCGGGCTTGTTCGAAGTTGCGGCGCTCATGTGTGCTCCTTGCGCAAAATGGGGTCTGCGGAAAATGGGGTCAGGTTAACATTTCGGAAAAGTTGACCCGACCCCGACCCCGACCCGCCGGAATGTTGACCCGACCCCGATCCGCCATCCGGACCCCGATCGGGACCCCCAATGGTCGCCGGCGCGGGTGGCGCGGGCGGCTGCGGCCTGTACTCTCGTTTATACTGGACCCACGCGTCAATGGCCCCGGTTCGCGCATGAACATCTCGCTTCCCCCCCATCTCGAAGAACTGGTCCGGCAGAAGGTCGAACGCGGCGAGTACGACAGCTTTGGTCAGGTGATCGAAGACGCGCTGCGGCTGCTCGAAGAGCGCGACCATGTCCGATCCATGCGCCGGGACCGGCTCATGCAGGAGATCGCGAAGGGCCTCTACCAGGCGGACAACCGCCAGCTCGTGGATCAGGGCGAGGTGTTCCGGGCCCTGCACCGGAAGCCCGAATCGGCGAACGAGTAATCCTTGCCGGGGACCCGCGTCAGCGCGGGGCGATGCGTGGCGCCCGCCGGCTCGCGTCGCGTTGCACGGCGCGAGCCGGCGGTGTCAGTTCAGCGGATCAGCGCGAGCCACGGCAACCCGACGACGATCAGCACGGCGATGAACAGCACGCCGAAGATCGCCCCGAGCCGCCAGTAGTCCCTCGATGGCAGGTAGCCGGACCCGTAGTACACGGGGCTCGGACCGGTCGCGTACGGCGTCAGCACGCCCATGATGCCGAGCGTGAGGCACAGCAGCAGCGCGAATTGCGGCATGTCGATCCCCGGCATCGATGCCCCCACCGCGAGCATCACGGGCAAGAGCGCCGTGACGTGGGCGGTGATGCTCGCGAACAGGTAGTGCGTGAAATAGAATACGAGCACCAGCAGGATCATCGCCGTGAACGGCGAGAAGCCGCTCATATGCGCGCCGACCATGTCGGCGAACCACTTGACGAAGCCGACCCGGTTGAGGCCGTCGGCGAGCGCCACCAGCGTCGCGAACCAGGCCAGCGTGTTCCACGCCGCCGAGTTCTTCACGATGTCGTCCCAGCTGACGACGTTGAGCACCAGCATCAGTGCGATCACGACCAGCGCCACGGTCGTCGCGTTGATCAGCTCGCCGCCGAAGATCCACAGTCCGAGCGCCAGCAGCACCAGCGCGCCGAGCGTGATCTCGCGCCGCGTGAGCGCGCCCATTTTCGCGAGCTCTTCGCCCGCCCACTTCGGCACCTCGTCGCCCGCCTTCACGTCCGGCGGATAAATCCAGTACGTGACCAGCGGAATCAGGATCAGCAGCGCGATGCCGACCGGCGCGAAGGCCATGAACCATTGCGTCCACGACAGGCTCACTTGCGCGGTCTTGTTGACGAGCTCGATCGCGAGCAGGTTGGGCGCGAGGCCGGTCAGGAACATCGAGCTCGTCACGCACGTCGTCGCGATGGCGACCCACATCAGGTATCCGCCGATGCGCCGCGACGACGGGTCGTTGGGCTTGCTGTCGTAGAGCGCGGTGAGGTTGCGGATCACCGGGTAGATCGTGCCGCCGGAGCGCGCCGTGTTGG
>Ga0315271_10000667_pt1 | contig 19615 bp, 14 predicted proteins | sample C3_top_MG_FD_204664 | JGI IMG/M metagenome (GOLD analysis project Ga0315271, IMG submission 204664) | Sediment microbial communities from Yellowstone Lake, YNP, Wyoming, USA - C3_top | ecosystem: Environmental > Aquatic > Freshwater > Lake > Sediment | place: USA: Wyoming | collected 2017-08-01
CACGTACAGCACGTTCGGATCGTGCGGCGAGATGACAATGGGCGCCGTCCACTGCAGGCGGTACTTCGCATCCTCGGACGGATGGCCCAGCGGGTTCACCGGCCAGGGGGAGACATCGCGCTGGAAGCCGGTGACGAGATCGGTACGCGAGATGTTGCCACCATAGCAACCGGCGAAGATGATCATCGGCTTGTCCGGGCGTGCGGTGACGTAGCCCGACTCGCAGCCGCCGCCGTCCTTCCAGTCGCCGATGTGCGTGCCGCCCGGCGCCGCGCTCGGGCCACAGAGGCTCGAGTTGTCCTGCTGCGCGCCGCACACCCAGTAGGGGAAGGCGTTGGTCGTCGAGACATGATAGAACTGCGCGGTCGCGAAGGTCTGCGCCGTCCAGGTGCGGCCGGCGTTGACGCTGACGTTCGCGCCGCCGTCGTTCGCGTTGATCATGCGTCGCGGGTCGTCGCTCGCGATCCAGAGATCGTGGTTGTCGCCGTGCGGATCGCGGACGCGGCTGAAGGTCCGGCCGCCGTCCTTGGAGCGCCAGATCGACGTATTGAGCACGTACACCGTCATCGAGTCCTTCGGATCGGCGAAGACGCGCGAGTAGTACCAGGCACGCTGGCGGAGCTTCCGCTCCCAGTTCATCCGCGTCCACGTCGCGCCGGCGTCATCGGAACGGTAGACGCCGCCGGAATCGTTCTCGACGATCGCCCAGACGCGCGTCGGCATGACCGCCGAGACGGTGAGCCCGATGTTCCCGATCACCCCCTTCGGCATCCCGGGGTTCTTCGTGAGCTCCTTCCACGTGTCGCCACCGTCGGTGGACTTGAAGATCCCGCTCCCCGCGCCGCCGCTCGAGAGCATCCACGGCTTGCGCCCGGCCTGCCAGAAGGCGGCGTAGAGCACCTTCGGGTCGCTCGGGTCGAGCACGAGGTCGGAGATCCCCGTCGAGTCGTTGCGGAAGAGCACCTTCTTCCACGTCTTTCCGCCATTCGACGACTTGTAGACGCCGCGCTCCACATTCGGGCCGAAGGTATGTCCCATCGCGCCGACCCAGATCACGTCCGGGTTCTTCGGGTGGATCTTGATGCGCGAGATCTGCCGCGTCTCAGCGAGACCGAGGTAGGTCCAGCTCTTCCCGCCATTGTCCGAGCGGTATACGCCATCGCCATGCGACACGTTGCCGCGGATCGCGTACTCGCCCGTGGCGACGTACACGATGTCGGGATTCGACTCGCTCACCGCGATGGCGCCGATCGTCCCGCCGAAGAAGCCGTCGGTCGTCGGGGCCCAGGTGGTGCCGCCGTCGGTCGTCTTGAACACGCCGCCGCCCGTCGTTCCCATGTAGTACTCGTTCGGGCGCGCGACGGAACCGGTGACGGCGACGGAGCGGCCGCCGCGGTACGGGCCGATGTTGCGCCAGGAGAGCGAGTTGAAGGCGGTCGTGTCGATGCCCTGGGCGGAAAGAACGCCGGGCAGAAGGATCGCGAGAATTCGGAGATGGAGGCGCATGAAGACGGGGTTCAGGGGTCCGGGGTCAGCGATCAGGGAGTGAGCAGGGATAAGTGACGGTTTCACCTCCCGCGCGGCAAGGGGTGAGGCGAAGCGCGCCGCGTGACGCTACTTTCTTCTCTGCACTCTGGACCCTCAACCCTGTCCCTCCCATCCTCTCCCACGCCCCTCGCTTCTCCCCCGCCGACGCGGCCCGCCTCTACCAGGAGCACTGGGGAGTGGCCGTGCTCGCCTCGCCCCTCACGAGCGAGCGGGACCAGAACTTCCTCATTGCCACGAGTGCGGGCCCGCTCGCCGTCCTCAAGATCGCCAACGCGCTTGAGGACCCCGCGATGCTCGTGGCGCAGCAGGCGGTGATGGCGCACGTCGCGCGCGGCTTCGCGCTCTGTCCGCGCGTGATCCCCACGCGCTCCGGAGCCGGGACCGTCACGGCCGCCGCTCCCGGCGGAAAGTCGCACACGCTCTGGGCGGTGAGCTTCCTCCCCGGCGTTCCCCTCGGGACGGTCCGCCGGCGCCCCCCCGCCCTGCTCGAGGACCTCGGCGGCCGCATCGGCGAGCTCACGCGCGCCCTCGACGGCTTCGACCATCCGGCGATCCACCGCGATTTCTACTGGGACCTCGCCAACGCCCGGCGCTACATCGATGAGTACCGGCCGCTGCTCAGTGGCGAGCGCGACCGGGAGTGTGCCGCCGCGATCGATACGCTGGTGGCGCGCTTCGACCGGGAGACGGCCCCTCTTCTCCCGCACCTGCGCCGCGGCGCGGTGCACAACGATCCGAACGACTACAACATCCTCGTCGAGCCCGGCGATCCCTTCACCGGCCGCGAAGCGCACATCACCGGCTTCGTCGACCTCGGCGACATGGTGCACAGCTTCCTCGTGGCCGATCTCGCCATCGCCGCGGCGTACATGGCGATCGGTTCGGATGACCCGCTCTCCGCCGCCGCGCATCTCGTGCGCGGTTACGCGGCGCGCGCGCCGCTGCCGGACGCCGAGATCGCCGCGCTCTTCGGACTCATCGCGATGCGCCTCTGCGCGAGCGCGTGCATCGCCGCGCACCAGCGGCGCGAGCGCCCCGACAACGTCTATCTCGACATCAGCCAGGACGCGGTGCGCCGCACGCTGCCGGTCTTCGCAGCCACCCCCTTCCGGCTGGCCGAAGCGGTCTTCCGCGACGCGGCGGGGCTCGAACCGGTCGCGGCGAGCGCTGCGGTGCGCGCGTGGCTCGGCGCGCACACCGGGGACTTCGCGCCCGTGCTCGGCGTCGACCCACGGCTCGTACCCTCGCTCGTGCTCGATCTCAGCCCCGCGAGCCCGCTGCTGCACGGAGATGTCCGCGAGAACGAGGAGCCCGCGCTCACCGCGCGGCTCTTCGCGGCAATGCGCAAAGCGAAGGCGCCGCTCGCGATCGGGCGCTACGACGAGGCGCGGCTCATCTACTCGGCGCCCGCCTTCGCCCCCGCCCGCGGTTCGGGCGGCGAGCGGCGCGCCATCCACATCGGGCTCGATCTCTTCGCCGAGGCCGGCACACCGGTGTACGCGCCGCTCGACGGCACCGTGCACGCGTTGGCGAACAACGACGCCCCACAGGACTACGGCGCGGTCATCGTGCTCCGTCACGAGACCGGCGACGGGACGCCCTTCCATACGCTGTACGGGCATCTCAGCCGCGCGTCGCTCGACGGCCTCCGCGCCGGCGCGACCGTACGCCGCGGCGACCGGATCGCCACCCTTGGCACCCCGGCAGAGAACGGACACTGGACGCCGCACCTGCATCTGCAGGTGATCACCGATACGCTCGGGCTCGACACCGACTTCCCCGGCGTGGCGCGCGCCGCGCAGCGCGCGGTGTGGCGCAGCCTCTCCCCCGATCCGAATCTCATCGTCGGCCTTCCGGCCGAACGTCTGCCCGCGGCGCCGACCAAGAGCGAGAACCTCGCGACGCGGCACGCCCATCTCGGCGCCAATCTGAGCATCGCGTATCAGGACCCGGTGCGCGCCGTGCGCGGCTGGCGGCAGCACCTCTATGACGATGAGGGACGGCAGTACATCGACGCGTACAACAACGTGCCGCATGTCGGCCACGCGCACCCGCGCGTCGTCGCCGCTGCGCACCGGCAGATGGCAGTGCTCAATACGAACACCCGCTATCTGAACGACAAGCTCAACGAGTACGCCGAGCGGCTCACGGCCATGCTCCCGGATCCGCTCAGCGTCTGCTACCTGCTCAATTCAGCGAGCGAGGCGAACGAGCTGGCGCTCCGGCTCTCACGCACGCATACCCGAGCGCGTGATCTGATCGTGCTCGAGGCCGCGTACCACGGGAACACGACCTCGCTCATCGACATCAGTCCGTACAAGCACGCCGGCCCGGGCGGCGCCGGTGCACCGGATTGGGTGCATGTCGCCCCGCTCCCCGATGACTATCGCGGCGCGTACCGCCGCGGCGACCCCGAGGCCGGCCGGAAGTATGCGGCGCACGTGGCGGGGATCATCTCCCGCCTGCGCTCGCAGGACCGGTCACTGGCGGGATTCATCGCCGAGACCTGCCCGAGCGTCGGCGGACAGATCATCATGCCGCATGGATATCTCGCCGACGTGTACCGGCACGTCCGCGCCGCGGGCGGACTCTGCATTGCCGACGAAGTGCAGACGGGGCTCGGCCGCATGGGCACGCACTTCTGGGCCTTCGAGGCGCACGGCGTGGTGCCGGACATCGTCGTGATGGGGAAGCCCCTCGGGAATGGCCACCCGATGGCCGCGCTCGTCACCACGCCGGCGATCGCTGCGTCGTTCGCGAACGGGATGGAGTTCTTCAGCACCTTCGGCGGCAATACCGTGTCGTGCGCCGTGGGGCTCGCCGTTCTCGACGTGCTGCGCGACGAACAGCTCCAGGCGCATGCGCTCGCGGTCGGCGCGCAGATGCTCGACGGGCTGCGCGCTCTGATGGCGCGCTATGAGGTGATCGGCGACGTTCGCGGCTCGGGCTTGTTCCTGGGCGCGGAGCTCGTGCGCGACCGGGAGACGCGCGAACCCGCGGGGCCCGCCGCGTCATTCGTCGCCAACCGCTTCCGCGAGGCCGGCATCCTGCTCGGCACCGACGGCCCGCATCACAACGTGGTGAAGATCCGGCCGCCGATGCCCTTCGAGGCGGCGGATGGGGACCGGCTCGTGGAGACCTTCGAGAGCATTCTCGCGGAGAACTTCTCATGACCCCGACCGAACGCGACTCCGGCGCGATGCACCTGCGTGCTGCCGACGCACTCGCGCAGCTCGAGGCCGCGAAGGCCAAGCGATTCATCGAGCTCTTCAAACACGGTTCGCTCAGCGTGGAGTACTACGCCCCGCGAGGCACCGACCCGCAAACGCCGCACAGCCGCGACGAGCTATACGTGATCGCGTCGGGCCGCGGCATCTTCTGGAACGGGAGCGTACGCGCCCCCTTCCATCCGGGGGACCTCATCTTCGTCGCCGCCGGGGTGCCGCACCGCTTCGAGGAGTTCACGGATGACTTCGGCACCTGGGTGATGTTCTACGGCCCCGAGGGCGGCGAGCGGGCATAGCGTTCTGAGGCCTCTCGGATCGGACGTGCCGTTGCAGTGAACCCTGAACCCCGAACCCTGAACCCCGAACCCTCAACCCCGCCCCTCATGTCCCGACTCATGACCCTCCTCGTCCTCCTCCCCGCGATCCTGATCGCGGCGATCGGCGCGAACGACTGGCTGGCGGGTGAGCGAGCCCGGGCTTCCGCCCTGAGCCCCGGGAGCATCGCGCGATGGGAGGCGCAGGCCGCGCACATCGGCCGCGGCGATGCGCAACTGCCGCCAGCGCGGGTGGCGGCGAACATGCGCGCGGCGAACGAGGCGATCATCGCCAACAACGAGTTCGGGATCGCGGGCGCGGAGGCGCTGCGGGAATCGGGGGTGTGGACCGCCGTCCTCGCGGGCGTTCAGCTCTTCCTGCTGCTCGTCGTCTGGCTGGCGTGGCGGCGCTCCGGGGGGCTTCGGTCCTCCTGAGCGTCAGCCCAGCGCGCGCTTCCGTTCGCGGAGCTCTCGCTCGAGCCGGCCGCACATGATGTCGCAAAGCCGGAAGACGTCGGGGTCGGCCAAGCTATAGTAGGTGCTCACCCCCTCCTTCCGGCGCTCGACGAAGCCGAGCCGCAGGAGGAGCTGGAGGTGCTTGGACATGTTCGCCTGGCTGAAGCCCGTGGCGGCGACGAGCTCCGTCACGTTCCGCTCTCGCTTGCGAAGAGCGTTCAGGATGCGGAGCCGGGCGGGTTCGCCGAGGACGCGGAAGCGGTCGGCGACGAGATCGAACTGTTCGGGCGACAGCGGACGCGAGGACACGGGTCCCTCCATCGATGGCCTGGTGGTCGCAGGGGAAGGTCGCGCGGCCGCCGGCGGCGCACAAGCCGCTGCCGGTCCCGCGATGGGGACGAATCATCTGCACTTGCTAATATAACTATATAGTCATATAGTTATCTAGTGGCCGCGACCTGGGAGCGCGCCACGGCCCGTCCGCACCCTCCCGGCCCGACCCGCCGTCCCCTGATGCGACCCCTCCGCACCGCCGCCGCCGTCGCCGCCCTCTTCGCCTGCACCTCCGGCGCCGCCGCCCAGACGCTCACCCTCGCCGACGCCCTCGCCCGCGCCGGACAGTCGGCCTATCCCGTGCGCATCGCCCAGGGCGCCGCCAACGCCAGCGCCGGCAGCTCCACCAGCGCCCTCGGCGGCATTCTCCCGACCGTCCGCGTCGAGGCCAGCTACCTCCGCACCACCGATCCCCTTAACGCCTTCGGATTCACCCTCCGCCAGCGCGCGGTCTCCCTCGCCTCCTTCAACCCGGCCGCGCTCAACTATCCGGCCGCGATCGGGAACGTCGGCACCGGCCTCGTGATGGAACTGCCGATCTTCAACGCCGACGCCTGGCTCGGACGCTCCGCTGCGGTGGATGCCCACCGCGCCGCCAGCGCCGCCGAACGTTGGAGCCGCGTCTCCGCCGGCTACGATGTGGCGCGCGCCTACTATGGTGCGCTCCTCGCCACCGAGGAGGTCAACGCCCTCGAGTCGGCCCTCGCCGCCGCGCGCGCCCACGTCCGCCAGGCGGAGTCCGCGCTCCGCAACGGCGCCGTCACCCGCTCCGATGCGCTCATCGCGTCCGTGAAAGCGGGAGAGACCGAAGCGATGCTCGTCAGCGCCCGCTCCGAAGCGGCGCTCGCCCGCCAGCGGCTCGCCCTCGCCCTCGGCACCCCCGGCGACACGGCGTGGGCGCTCCCCGCCTTCCTCCCCGGCGCGAAGCGCGTGCACGAGGTCGCCGCCGCGGTCGGCCTCGACAGCGCCGGCGCCCCGCGCGCCGACGTCGAGGCCGCCGAGTACGCCCGCGCCGCCGCCGACGCGGACGTCAAGCGCGCGAACTCGCTCTATATCCCGCGCATCAACTCCTTCGGGCGGCTCGACTGGAATGCCCCCTCGGGCGTCTTCGCCGGCCCGCAGAGCTGGACCGCGGGGATCATGGTCAGCTGGACGCCCTTCAACGGCGGTACCCAGCTCGGTGACGCGCAGACGGCGAAGGGCCACCGGGGACAGGCCGAAGCGGGCGCCGAGGCCGCCGCCGCCCAGGCGCGTCTCGACCTGCGCCAGAGCAGCGACCAGCTCGTCGTCGCCCTCGCGCGGCTCGACATCGCGGAGCGCGCCGTGGAACAGAGCGCCGAAGCGCACCGCATCGTCGGCCGCAAGTACGATGGCGGTCTCGCCACGGTCGTCGAGCTCTTCGACGCCGCGGCCATCGAATGGCAGTCCCGTCTCGCCTTCGCCGAAGCCCGCTATCAGGCGATCGCCGCGTCCGCCGGCCGGCTCCGCGCCCTCGGGCTCGGACTCGACCAGCTCACTTCGCTCGATAACTGAACCTCGCGTCCCCGAGGAATCCCCGATGATCCGCTCCCGCACGCTCCTTCCCCTGCTCCTCGTCGCCGCTGCCTGCCACGGCAAGCCGCCGGCCGCCGCCACCGGTGATGCGGCCGGCGCGCTGGCCCGCCGCACCCTCGTGCTGCGCGACACGACGATCCGCTCCACTCTTGAAGCCTCCGGCATCGCCGCCCCGATCCGCGAGGCGACGTTGGGGACGAAGCTGATGGGGAGCGTCACCGAAGTCCTCGTCCACGAAGGGCAGACCGTCGCGGCCGGCGAGATCCTCGTGCGTATCGACTCCCGCGATGTGGCCGCCAAGAGCGCGCAGGCGGATGCCGGTGTGGCCGAGGCCGAGGCGATGTACAAGAACGCGCTCGCCCAGACGACGCGCATCCGCGCGCTCTACGCCGACAGCGCGGCGCCCAAGGCGCAGCTCGACGAGGCCGAGGCCGGACTCGCCCGCGCCGACGCGGGGCTCCGCGCCGCCCGCGGGATGTCCGCCGAGGTCGAGGCCGTGAAGACGTACGCCGACGTGCGCGCCCCCTTCGCCGGCTCGATCACCAAGCGCTTCGTGGACCCTGGCGCCTTCGTCGCGCCGGGCGCGCCGATCGTCACCATCCAGGACGCCTCGCGCCTCCGCATCTCCGTGAGCGTGGCCCCCGCCGACGTGCGCGCCATCGTGCGCGGTGCGAAGCTCGGCGCCCGCATCGAGGAACAGCCGACCGCGGCGCTCGTCGAAGGGATCGTCCCCGGCGGCGGTGGCGCGCTCTATACGGTGAACGCGCTCGTCGAGAACACCCCGCGCCGCTTTCTCCCGGGCGCCGCCGCCACGCTGCTCATCCCGCAAGGAACGCACGCCGGGATCCTCCTTCCCGAATCGATGCTCGTTCGCGAGGGGGACCTCACCGGCACCTACGTGATCGGCGCGACCGGGCAGAGCGAACTGCGCTGGCTGCAGGTGGCGCGCGCCGAGGGCGGATCGGTCGAGGTCCTCTCGGGTCTCCGGGCCGGGGACCGCGTGGAATCGGCCGCGCCGGTCGCCGGGGAGCGCTGATCATGGGCATCGCCGGCCGGCTCGCCCGAACCTTCCTGAGCTCCAAGCTCACGCCGCTCGTCACTATCGCATCACTCGCCGTGGGATTGCTCGCGATCCTCGGCACGCCGCGCGAGGAAGAGCCGCAGATCTCCGTGCCGATGATCGACGTCATCGCCGCCCTCCCCGGCGCCACCCCGCGGGAGACGGAGAACCTCCTCGTCCGCCCGATCGAACAGCGGATGTGGGAGATCCCCGGCGTCGAGCACATCTACTCGATGGCCGGTGACGGGATGGCGATCGTCACGGTGCGCTTCAAGGTGGGCGAGGATCAGGAGCAGAGCGTCGTCAAAGTGCACGCCAAGCTGTTTGCCGCGATGGACCACGCCCCCGACGGCGCGCTCCCACCGCTGGTGAAGCCGCATACGATCGACGATGTGCCGATCCTCGCCCTGACGCTGAACTCGGCGCGCTACGGCTCCAACGAGCTGCGCGTGATGGCGGTCGCGCTGGAAGACCAGCTCCGGACGATCCCCGACGTCGCCGAGACCTTCGTCATCGGCGGCGAACCGCGGCAGCTGCGCGTGGCGCTCGACCCGGCGCGGCTCGCGGCGAGCGGCGTCTCCCCGGGCGAGGTCGCGATGTCGCTGAAGGGCGCGAACGCCCGCCTCCAGGCCGGCGAGTTCGCGAGCGGCGACCAGGTCTATCTCGTGCGCGTCGGCGCTCCGCTCGTGAGCGCAGCCGACCTCGGCAGCGTCGTCGTCGCCTCGCGCGGCGGCGCGCCGGTGTATCTGCGGAACGTCGCGACGGTCACCGAGGCGTTCGGCGAGCGCGAGAGCTATGTCATGCACGCCGTGCACGGGCAGGGAGCCGTGAACGCGGTGACGATCTCCATCGCCAAGCGCCGCGGCGCCAATGCCACGGTGGTGGCCGAGAAGGCGCTCGAGCGGCTCGCGCAAGCGAAGGGGAAGCTCCTCCCACCCGAGGTCGGCGTGGAAGTGACGCGCAACTACGGCGAGACGGCGAGCGAGAAGGCGAGCGAACTGATCCTGCATCTCATCATCGCGACGCTCTCCGTGACGGCGCTCATTTGGGTCTTCCTCGGCTGGCGCGAAGCGCTCGTGGTGCTCGTCGCCGTGCCCGTGACCCTCGCGCTGACGCTGTTCGCGTACTATGCGATGGGCTACTCGCTCAACCGCATCACGCTCTTCGCGCTCATCTTCTCGATCGGCATCCTGGTGGACGATGCCATCGTGGTCGTCGAGAACATCTACCGGCATCTCGCGCTGCGGGCGAAGGACCCGGAGACCGCGACGGTGGAGGGCGTGGATGAGGTCGGGAACCCGACGATCCTCGCCACCTTCGCGGTGATCGCGGCGATCCTCCCGATGGCCTTCGTGAGCGGCCTGATGGGCCCGTACATGCGCCCCATTCCCGTCGGGGCCTCGGTCGCGATGCTCGCGTCACTCGCCGTGGCGTTCATCGTGACGCCCTACTTCGCCTACCGGCTGCTGCGGCACCACGTACCGGCCGCCGGCGGCAGTGACCATGCGCCGGCAGCGCCGACGAACTTCGCCGTCCGCTACGGCGCGATCATGAAGTCACTCATGGGCGACGCGCGCCGGCGCCGGCACTTCTATCTCGTCGTGGGGGGCCTCCTGCTCGCGGCGATGGCGCTCCTCCCGCTCAAGCTGGTCAGCGTGAAGATGCTCCCCTTCGACAACAAGTCGGAGTTCCAGGTGATCCTCGACCTCCCCGAGGGGACGACACTGGAGCGGTCGGCGGCCGTCGCGACGGAGATCGCCTCGTATCTGCGCACGGTGCCCGAGGTGAAGAGCACTGAGGTGTACGCCGGCACCGCGGCGCCCTTCAACTTCAATGGACTCGTCCGCCACTATTTCATGCGGCGCGGCGCGAACGTCGCCGATGTGCAGGTGAACCTCCTCGCGAAGGGGGACCGCCGCCGCGCGAGCCACGCCATCGCGGTCGCCGTTCGCCCGGCGATCGACTCGATCGCCGCGCGCTACGCGGCGAGCGCGAAGATCGCCGAGATCCCGCCGGGTCCGCCGGTGCTCTCGACGCTCGTCGCCGAGGTGTACGGACCGGACGACAGCCTCCGGCTGGAAGCGGCTCGCCGCGTGAAGCAGGTCTTCGAGACGACCCCGGGCGTCGTGGATGTGGACTGGACGCAGGAAGCGCCGCAGCGCGCGCTCACGCTGCACGTGGACCGGGTTCGCGCCGCCGCGGCGGGGGCGAGCGTCGAACAGATCGTGCAGACGGTCTATCTCGCCGAAGCGGGGCACAGCGTCGGGCTCACGAGCGATCCCCTCTCCCGTGAGGGCACGTCGATCGTCCCGCGGCTCCTGCTGCAGCAGCGCTCCTCGGCGGAAGCATTGCTCGCCCTGCCGATCGCGACAGCCGCCGGGGCCCAGCCGCTGGCTCGCTTCGTGACCGTGGATTCGACGGTCCGCGAGCCGGCGCGCTACCGGCGCGACCTGCGCCCGGTGGTCTATGTCACCGGCGATGTCGCCGGCACCATCGAGGCGCCGGTGTATGCGATCCTCAAGATGAACCGGGCGCTCGACACCATCCGCGTGGCGGGAGTCACGCTCGGCCGTTACAACGCGGTGCAACCCGAACGGCTCGACGAGACGGCCATCAAGTGGGATGGTGAGTGGCAGATCACGATCGAGGTCTTCCGCGACCTCGGGATCGCCTTTGCCGGCGTGCTCGTGCTGATCTATGTGCTCGTCGTCGGATGGTTCCAGTCGTTCAAGGTGCCGCTGGTGATCATGGCGCCGATCCCCCTCACGCTGATCGGCATCCTCCCGGCGCACGCGCTCACCGGCGCGTTCTTCACCGCGACATCGATGATCGGGATGATCGCGTTAGCCGGGATCATCGTGCGCAATTCGATATTGCTGGTGGACTTCATCCAGCTGGCGCAGGAGCGGGGGGCGTCGCTCGAGGAGGCGGTGCTCGAGGCGGGCGCGGTGCGCTTCCGTCCGATCGCGCTCACGGCCGCGGCCGTCGTCGTCGGCGGGTTGGTGATGGTGCTCGATCCGATCTTCCAGGGGCTCGCGGTGGCGCTCATGAGCGGCGCGATCGTGGCGACCGTGCTCACGATGGTGGTGGTCCCCCTGCTCTACTGGGAACTGCAGCGGCGTTCGCGCCCGGAGACGACATGAAGCTGATCCTGGTGATGTACAGCGGCAGCCGGCCGGGCCTCGTGCCACAGCTGCTGGATGGCGAAGGGGTGCACGGCTACACGGAACTGCGCGGCGCGCACGGCGCCGGCCGCAGCGGCAAGCACGAGGGGACGCGCGCCTGGCCGGGCGAGACCGCGGTCTTCTTCTCGATGGTAGAAGATGAGCAAGTGCAGGGATTGCTCGGCACGCTGCGCGCACAGGGCGCGCAGTCGCTTCCGGGCGAGAGCTTCCACGTGGCCGAGCTGCCCGTGGAATACTTCGGATAGGAGTGTTCGCATGTGTGACGACAAGGTCATCCGGCGCATGGCCGGCATCTTCGTGATCCTCTCGGTGGCGCTGGGCTGGTGGGTCAGCCCGTGGTTCTTCGCCTTCACCGCCTTCGTGGGGTTCAACCTGCTGCAATCGAGCTACACCAACTTCTGCATCCCCGAGAAGATCTTCGCGTACTTCGGGCTCTTCGGGTGTCGCTCGAAGAATGAAGCATACCGGTAGCTCCGGCGTCGTTCAGTACTGCTTTGACAGGATGAACAGGATGACGGCCGGATGGACAGGATGATCGCTTCGGGAACGGCTCGCGCAGCGGCCGCTCGGCAGTCATCCTGTTGATCCTGTCTCCTATCCTGTTAATCCTGTCAAAGCCGTTGCCGTTGCTCCTACCCACCCGGAGCATCGCGCTGTAACTTCGCCGGCGTTGATGACCTCGGGCCGGCTCCACCAACTCCTTCTGATCGTCACCCTCATCGGGTGCGCGGCCGCGTCGGCGTCGGCGCAGCGGGGGGCGCGGGTGACGGCGCCGATGGCGCGCGGAGAGATCGTCCTGGATGGGCGGCTCGCCGACTCGGCGTGGGCCTTCGCCGACTCCATCGACGGGCTTCGGCAGCGGGAACCGACCGAAGGGATCGCCGGAAGCGAACGCACGGTCGTGAAGCTGCTGCGCGACAAGGCCGCGCTTTACGTGGGCATCCGCCTCTACGACCGCGATCCGGCGCACATCGTCGCGACGACCTTCCGGCGCGACGCCGACCTCGACGTCGGCGACAATGTCGGCTTCGTCATCGACAGCTATGACGACCGGCGCAGCGGCTTCGCCTTCGCGACGAATCCCAACAGCATGATGTGGGACGGGATGCTCGCCGGCACCCAGGATTTCGACAAGAGCTGGAACGGGATCTGGGACGTCGTCGCCACGCGCGACTCCCTCGGCTGGACCGCCGAGTTCCGGATCCCCTTCCGTACACTCCGCTTCCACGATGGGGAGAACATCGTCTTCGGCTTCAACGTCCGGCGCTTCATCCGCCGGCGCAACGAAGAGGACCTCTGGCAGTCATGGCTGCGGAACCAGGGGATCTCGAACCTCCAGTTCGAGGGGGATCTCGTCATCGCGGAATCCCTCGTGCGCGGCTTCGACGCCGAGGTCCGCCCCAACGGCATCATCAAGTACGCGCTCCCGGAATTCGACTCGACGGGTGCCGAGACCGCGAAGTCGACGGCGACCGTGAAGATCGGACTCGACGGGAAGTTCGCCGTCTCTCCGACCGTGACGGCGGATCTCACCGCCAATGCCGACTTCGCGGAAGTCGAGTCCGATTCCCAAGTCGTGAACCTGACGCGCTTTCCCGTCTTCTTTCCGGAGAAGCGCGAGTTCTTCCTGGAATCGAGCGACATCTTCACCTTCGGCGCGACCCTTCGGAACCAGCTCTTCTACTCGCGGCGCATCGGGCTCACGGATGACGGCACGGCGGTGCCGATCCTCTTCGGCGCGCGCACCTACGGAGACATCGGCAACTGGACCTTCGGCGCCCTCGGCACGCGCACCGGCGCCCCGGATGACGCGATCGATGGCGTCGTTCGCGTGAAGCGCAATGTGCTCGAGCGTTCCTACATCGGCGCCATCGCCACCGTGCGCACCGGACCGGGCGTCGTCGGCTCCGAGAACGCCTATGGCTTCGACGCCGACTTCCCTCTGCGTATCGCCGGGAAGAACGTCGAGCCGAAGTTCTGGGTCGCCGGCACGCAGGTGCCCGGAATACCGGGCACGCCGCTCGCCTGGCGCGCGTATGTCGATTATCCGAACGACATCTGGGACAACTTCATCTCGCTCTACCGGGTGGAGCGCGGCTACACGCCGGTGCTCGGTTTCGTGCTCCGCGACGGGATCATCGAGAGCAATGGGCACTTCAATTGGATGCCGCGCCCGGAGCACGGCGCCATCCGGAACTTCGACTTCCAGCTCCTGAGCTGGGACATCATCGCGAACGACAGCGGAGCGCTCACCCGCACCGCGGACTGGGAGACCGCGAACTTCGACGTGCGCCCCTTCGGTCTCCAGTGGCAGAGCGGCGACCGTATCTCGGTGGACATCTCACGGGACCTCGACGCGCCGACGGACAGCTTCTACGTCTTCCCCGGCAGCGTCATCCCACCGGGGCGCTACTGGTGGACGCGGGCCGTCGTCGCCGCGCAGCTCGCCCCGGGACGCGTCTGGAGCGGCGGCGCGACCGCGGGCTGGGGCGGGTTCTACGACGGCTCGGCTCGGATCATATCGGCCAATGTCGCGTGGCGCGGCGGCGGACACTTCACCGCCGGCGGCGAATTCTCCCTGAGCGACGTCCATCTCCCCGGCGGCAACTTCACGGCCGTGCAGACCGCGGTGCGCTTCGAGTACGACTTCAGCACGCGGCTGTCGCTGATGGGATTCGCCCAGTACACGAACGAGGCCACGCGCGCCGACTTCCAGTTCCGGCTCCACTGGATCCCGCAGATCGGCGACGACATCTACCTCGTCTGGAATTCGGGCTATACCACCTACCGTCTCGCCCCCTGGCGCTTCCCTTCATGGGATGCGCTGCCGCACCAGCTGAACGGCGCGCTCGTGCTCAAGGTCGTGCACCGCATCCCCCTCTAGGCGCCGCGCTACTTCCGCGATGCCGCCAGCGCCGCGCCGAGCCCCGCGGCGATCACCGACGCGGAATCCACCCCCCAGAAGTGTACGAAGCGCAGCTCGGGCGTGGAGGAAAGCAGGTGGCTGTGCACCGACGTCACCGCGAATCCGTGGGACACCAGCGCACGGATCACTGGCGTCACCTGGTCCCCCGTGAGCACGAAGTCTCCCGTCGCGGCCGCCCGTTGTGCATCGACTGGCTGGATGTTGATCACGGTGGCGAGTCCCATCCCCGGCGGCAGGGTAACGCCATCGGTCACGATGGGCCCGGTGCGCGGTACGCTCACCTGGTAGACACCGCCATTCACTTTCCCCGAAACACCGAGCGCCTTCGCGAGCGCGAGCGTATCGAGTGGGAATGGTGTCGCGGCCACCGGCGCCGGTGGGGCGAGCGGCGTGCCAGTGACCGCGATCGCGGCGCGCACGGTGGCCGCAATGCGCGCCGGATCGCCGCGCGCCATGATATGCATGTACATGATGCGCGGCGTCTCGCCGAGCACGTGATTGTGCAGTGCCGCGACCTCCACGCCGCCTTCCTCGAGCGCGCGCATCACCGGCGCCGATTCCTCGACCGTGACGACGATATCGCCCATCGCTACCGCACCGCCTTCCACCGGGAGGAAGGCGACCCAGCTCGTGAGCGCGAAGGGCGTCTTGAGCTTCACCTCGCCGACGGTCACCGAGAGATCGGTGCGCGGGAAGCGCGCGATGAAGACACCCCCCGGCAGCGGCGCAAGCGGGCGACCCAGGCTCGTCTCGACCGCCGCGGCGGCGGGCCAGCTCGCCGGCTGCTGCGAGGCCGCGCGCTCCGCGAGCACGCCGAGCAGGAACAACAAACCGAGGATCCGCATGGCCGGTTTCATTTGATCACGGGCTGAGAGGAGGATCGATGCCGCGCTCGCATACTCGCAGGAATACCCACTACCTTGCTGCATGTCCCGCGCCTTCGTGAAGGACGACCTCCCGGATCCCCGGAAGGCGCCCACCTTCGATCTCCCGCCGCGCGATGACCCCGCCTTCGACGCGGCCGCCGCCGCCGCGCTGCTGGAAGGAGCGCGGGTGAGCGAGATCGTCGCCGCCGAAGATGCCACCGGACTCGCGTGGGGGGAACCGCGGCTCCGCGCGCACGTCGAGCGGATCCTCGCGCAGGCCGAGCAGAGCGGCGATGACCGCCTCGAGCAGGTGGCCCGGCGCTTCCTGAAGCAGAGCCCGCGCTGATCGCGCGGGCACGCTCTATTTCGTCGGCTTCTTCAGCGCCCGCACGAACGCCGACGTCTTCGCCGATGTGCCCCGCACCGTCACGCTGAGCGCCTGATCGCCGGCGCTCTTGCCGAGCGTCCATTTCGTGGCCGTGGTCCCCTTGGCGTCGGTCATCGCGCGCGCCGGCGAGACGGACCCCGATGCCGGCGAGAAGACCACGAGCGCATCCGGAACGACGTTGCCATAGACGTCGGTCACCAGCGCGACGACGGACTTGGCGAGCGGACGCCCGGCCGGCGCCGAGTCCGGGAGCGCCGAGAGCGCGATGTTCGCCGCACCGAGCGGCGCCGCGCGCGCGGTCACCTTGAGCACGGTCGCACCCAATCGCAGTTCGAGCTGCTGCGCCCCCGCCGTGCGGCCCAGCGTCCAGTGGATCCGCACCCGCCCGGTGCTGTCCGACACCGGCGCGCTGTCGGGGACGCTCCCGCTCACCGCCGCCACCGTGATCCCCGCCCCGGCCACCGGATTCCCACCGCGGTCGGTGACGCGCGCGACGATCGCCCGCTCGAGCACGGCGCCCACGTGGCCGTCCTGTCCGCCGCCGCTCACGAGCGCGATCGCCGCCGCCGAGTCCGCCACCGCGACCGCGGTGACCGTGAAGGCCGGCATCGTGCGCGGATTCCCCACCTGCACGCGCGCGTGCTGCCGTCCGGCCTTCGGCCCGAGCGTCCAGCGCGCCCACGCCTCGCCGAGCGAGTCGGTGCGCAACGCGAGCCCCTCGATCGCGCCGCCGTCCTGCGCGGTCCACGTCACGGGCACATCGGCCGCGGCCGCGCCGGAACCATCGGTCACGCGGATCCCTACCGCCTCCGCCAGCTTGGCCCCCGATGGAGCGGACGCGATCTCCCGTGCCAGCTGAATGTGCGTGCTCTTCGCCACCGGATCACCCTCGGCACCGACGGTGATCACGCTGTCGAGTCCGGCGACGATCACCCGCATGCTCTGCCGCCCCGGATGCGCACCGAGGGTCCACTGCGCGCGCACGCGGCCGCTCTTGTCGGTCGTCCCCTTCGCCGGCTCCGCGCTTCCTTCATCGGCGTCCGTGTTGAACGACACCTCGGTATTCGGTACCGGCTTGCCGCTGTGCGAGACCACCTGCACTTGAACCGGGAGCGGGAGACTCCGTCCGGCCGGCCCGCGCTGGCGGTCGCCGGAGACGATCTGCACCGAGCCCGGCGTCAGCATCACTTCGGCGGCAAGGCTCGTCGTGTACCCTTCGACGGACGCCGTGAGCGTCGTGCGCCCCGGCCCCACGGCGCGCGCATAGCCGCCCGCGTTCACGGCCACCACCGTGCTGTCCGCCGAGTTCCATGCGAGCTCGCGCCCGCGCACCGGGTGCCCGCGTCCGTCGAGCGCTCGTGCCACGAGTGCCAGCGAGCTTCCCTCGGCGAGCTTGAGAAGCGTATCCTGGGCGATCGCCACTGAACGCACCCGCTGCCAGACCGCGATGCGCGATGAGGCGCGATGATCGCGCACCGCGGCGCTGATCGTCGCATTCCCGGCGCCGCGCGCGACGACATCGCCGGCAGAGTCCACCGTGGCGACGGCGGAGTCGTCGGTGGCCCAGAGGATCGTCGCGCCGGAGATCGTCGCACCGCGCTCATCGGTCACCGTGGCGGCGAGATGCAGCGTGTCGCCGACCGCCCGCAGCGTGTCGGCGACGGGGGCGACGAGCACCCGGCGCGCCGAGAGATCGGCGAAGCTGATCGACCCCGTCCTCAGCCAGGGGGCAAGGCCGAGGTTCCGGGCATTCACGAGCAGGCCGATGACGGCCGCCATCGTGGTGATGGAGACCATCATCCACTTCCCCGCGCGGGAGAGGTGGGTGAGGTTCACGGCGGGCTTCTTGGGCTTGATCATCGGCGTGGGGGCATCTGCGAGGATTGACGGAGCAAACGCGGCGGGGTCACGGAAGCGCGTCGCACCCCCGGGAAACTTACGGCGCGTCGCTCGGATACGTATTCTTTGGCACCAGCGGCGGGCCCGCCCGCCACCACCGAACGAACAGGAGTCCCGATGAGGATCGCCAAGCCATTCGCTGCCGTCTGCCTGCTCGCCGCCGGCTGCAAGCCCGCCGGGGACATGGACAAGGCCGGCGTCGTCCATACGAAGGAGATCGCGCAGCAGGCCTACATCTACTCGCTCCCGATGATCGCCGGCTACAAGGCGATCTACGGCGTGGCGGTGGACAGCACCGGTTCCGGCTACCGCGGTCCGTGGAACCAGATCCACAGCGATCACCGGGTCTTCACGCCCGACGACAAGATCATCGTGACGCCGAACAGCGACACGCCATATTCGATGCTGGCCATGGACCTGCGCGCCGAGCCGCTCGTCTTCTGTGTGCCGGCGGTGGAGAAGGGGCGCTACTTCTCGGTGCAGCTCATCGACCTGAACACCTTCAACGTGGGCTACGTCGGCAGCCGCGCGACGGGGAACGTCGCCGGGTGCTACCTGGTGGCGGGGCCGGGCTTCACCGGCGAGAAGCCGGCCGGCGTCGCGAAGATGTTCACGCTCGAGACGCAGCTCGGCATCGCGCTCTTCCGGACCCAGCTCTTCGGGCCCGCCGACATGCCGAACGTCGAGAAGGTGCAGGCCGGCTACACCGTGCAGCCGCTCTCGGCGTACCTGAAGCAGCCGGCGCCGCCAGCAGCACCGAAAATGGACTTCCCCACATTCACGGACAGCGCCTTCAAGACGGAGTTCGTTCGCTACGAGAACTTCCTTCTCCAGTACATTCCATCAGTGCCGGAGGAGAAGGCGATGCGCGATACCTTCGCGCTGATCGGGATGGCCCCGGGCAAGGCCTATGATTTCTCGAAGCTGTCCGACGCACAGAAGGCGGCGATGGGACTCGCGCTCAAGGAGGGTTACGACGCCATCGAAGCGCGGGTGAAGACCATCGGCAAGCACGAGAATGGGTGGACGGTCGGCGCCGCCTTCGGCGACCGGGCGTTCTACAAGGGGGATTACATGCTGCGGGCCGCGGCGGCGATCCTCGGCCTCTACGGGAACAACGCCGACGAGGCGCTCTATCCGGCGACGAGGACCGACTCCGCCGGCCAGCCGCTCGACGGGAGCAAGCACGACTACACGCTCACATTCCCCGATGGCGCGCTCCCGCCGGTGAACGCCTTCTGGTCGGTGACTATGTACGACGGGGCGACGCAGCTGCTGGTCGCCAACCCGATGAAGCGCTACCTCATCAACTCGCCGATGCTGCCCGGTCTCAAGAAGAACAAGGACGGTTCGCTCACGATCTACATCCAGGCGAAGTCGCCGGGGAAGGACAAGGAGTCGAACTGGCTCCCATCGCCGGCGGGGCCGATCTACATGGTCATGCGGCTCTATTGGCCGAAGGAAGAGGCGTTGAACGGCAAGTGGGCACCGCCGGGCGTGCAGGTCGCCCGGTAGTCGACGGAGGGTGGTCGAGCGAACGAAAGCGGCCCGGCGTGATGAACGCCGGGCCGCTTTCGTGTTGTCGAACCGCGGTCAGTTGACCGTGATCGTCCCCGACATCACCGCGCCGTGGATCGAGCACTCGTAGGTGTACGCCCCGGGCGTCGCGAAGGTCTGCGTGAACGTGCCGCTGCTCATCGTCCCGGACGCGGCCGGGACCACCGGTCCGGTCAGGAAGGTGACGTTGTGCGTGTTCGATCCCTTCCACGTCCACGTGATTGACGAGCCCGCCGTGATCGTCGAACCGGTCGGCGAGAACTTGTTGTCGCAGACGGCGACCGCGGCGTTGGTGCCGCTGC
>Ga0315271_10000668_pt1 | contig 19603 bp, 19 predicted proteins | sample C3_top_MG_FD_204664 | JGI IMG/M metagenome (GOLD analysis project Ga0315271, IMG submission 204664) | Sediment microbial communities from Yellowstone Lake, YNP, Wyoming, USA - C3_top | ecosystem: Environmental > Aquatic > Freshwater > Lake > Sediment | place: USA: Wyoming | collected 2017-08-01
GCGGACGCTCGGTTTCAAGCACCTGCGGCAGCGCGGATGTGCTGGAGAAACTCGGCGTGAATGTGGGCCTGAGCGCCGATCAGGTCGCGCAATGCGTTGACCAGATCGGCGTCGGCTTCATGTTCGCACCCAACCATCACAGCGCGATGAAACACGCCGCACCAGTACGCCGCGAGCTCGGCGTGCGCACCCTATTCAACCTGCTCGGCCCGCTGACCAACCCGGCTGGCGCGCAGAATCAGGTGATCGGTGTGTTCCATCAGTCGCTCACCGCGAAACTCGCGCAAGTGCTGGGCGAACTCGGCAGCCGCCATGTACTTGTCGTGCATGGCGCGGACGGCATGGACGAGATTTCAATCTCCGAGGGGACTTACATCGCCGAACTGAAGGACGGCAAGGTCAGCGAGTACACCGTGCACCCCGACCTGTTCGGTCTGCCCAGCGCACCCATCAACATGCTACGCGTCGCCAATGTCGAAGAAGCGTGTGAGAAACTGCTCGGGGTTTTGAACAACGAAGTCGGCGTGCCGCGCGACATCGTGCAACTGAATGCCGGTGCGGCAATCTATGTTGCCGGACTGACTGATACACTGGAAGAGGGCGTGGAAAAAGCCGATCAGGTGATCGCCAGCGGTGCAGCCAAATCCAAGCTGGATCAGCTCATCGCTTTGAGCAATAGCCTCATGGCTTAGCCAACTTGGCATTATTGAAACTCGTGATCGTTTATTAAAATAGATTTATTGAACCGGTATTCCTGCCATGTGCGCGATCTTTCTCTGTATTTTTCTGGCATCAGCAATATCCCCGGCAGCATTTGCCGACACTCCCGGTGAGGTGCCAGTAGGCGGTTATCTGCGTGAAACAACCTTGCATGGCCTCATCGGCAAGGACAAAAAATTTTCCGATTTCAAGGGAAAGCCGCTGCTCATCAACGTATGGGCCAGCTGGTGCGGTCCCTGCCGCGCCGAGATGGGCTCTCTGAACAGGCTAGCGCGCCGCTATAACGGGAAGCAGTTCAATGTGATCGGCATTTCGACTGACGATGATGGCGACGCTGCAGCAGCATTCATCAAGAAGTCGAAAGTTTCGTTTGATAATTACCTTGATAGCAAGGTATTACTGGAAAACATGCTGGGCGCAAATACGATACCGCTGACCATTCTGGTAGACGCCAATGGGCGCGTGATCGAAAAAGCCCGTGGCCCATATGAGTGGGATAGCCCGGATGTCGTCGAGGCGATCGGGGAAGCGTTTCACATCAAGTTGAAAAAATAGGCCAAATGCTTCGTCTGGTTCACCAATGCTAAGTGGCCCTAGAGCAGCACTGTTAAATTCCTAAGGGTGATCGGTTGTAGCCAGCATATCCGCCACGGTCGGATAACGCAGCGTCACTTTCAATTCCCGCTTCATGCGCCGATTGGTCAACCGCCTCGATTCGTTCATGAACGACAGCAACGTTTCCGGCAAGACATTTTGCGCTTCTGCGCGGCTGACGCGCGGCACACGCGGCAGGTGGTGCGCGTCGGCCACCAAGTCAAAATATTCGCCCATCTTCAGTTGACTATCGTCGCTGGCGTGATACACGCGGCACGGTCTGCCATGGCGCAGCGCCGCGATGCTGATGCGCGCCAGATCATCGGCGTGAATATGGTTGGTGTAGCTATCCTCGCTATCCACGATGCCCGGCGTACCATTCTGGATGCGGCTTAACGGCAAGCGATCTGCGGCATAGATGCCGGGAACGCGCAGGATGCTGGTGTTCACATGGTTGCGCCTTGCCCAGTCACGTATCTGCAGTTCGGCATCCACGCGGCGACGCGAACGTGGCGAGGTCGACTTGAGCGGACGGGTCTCGCTCACCCACTCACCAGCGCAATCTCCATATACACCGCTGGTACTGATGTACACCAGCCGCTTTGGTAGGCCTCTCCCACGTCCCAAGCCTTGCGACAGTGCACTGAGCAAATTGTGCGTGCGTGTATCCTGAATGCCACTGTTTGGTGGCGGTGCAAGATGCAGAACCGCATCGGCCAGTCCGGCAATGCGTGCGAGGCTGGCGCGGTCATCGAGATCGCCCACCAGTGGTTGCACGCCAAGCGCGCGCAATCCCGCACTTTTGGCAGGGTCACGCACCAGGGCAAACACCTTATACTTCATACACAGCAATGGAATCGTTCGTAACGCAACATCGCCGCAGCCGACAATCAACAATCGTTTCATGATGCGATTATGCGTTAAAATCCGCATTTTCGCGCAACCTGCAGATTCATCATGACGTTCAGAACGGTTATTCAACCCAGCGGCCACAGCTTCCCGATCGAAGCGCACGAGACCATCCTCGAGGCCGCGCTCAAGCATGGCTACACCCTGCCCTATAGCTGCCGCGACGGGGTATGCGGGACATGCAAGGGCAAGGTGGTATCTGGGCAGGTAGATCACGGCAAGTATCAGGAGATTACGTTAAGCGAAGCCGAAAAGGATGCGGGCATGGCATTGTTCTGTTGCGCCACACCGCGCTCCGATCTGGTGCTGGAGTGCCGCGAAGTGAATGCAGTCAATGACATCCCGGTCAAGACCCTGCCCTGCCGCGTGCAAAAGATGGAAAGGCCTGCTCCGGATGTCATGGTGCTTTCGCTCAAGCTTCCTGCCAATGAACGTTTGCAGTTCTTGGCCGGACAATACATCGATATCCTGCTCAAGGATCATAAACCGCGCAGTTTCTCGCTGGCCAATGCGCCGCATGACGACGAGTTTCTGGAACTACATATCCGCAACATCACGGGCGGTGCCTTCACCCATCATGTGTTCGAGGTCATGAAGGAGCGCGACATCCTGCGCTTCAAGGGACCGCTCGGCACTTTCTTCCTGCGCGAAGATTCGGAAAAGCCGATCATCTTCGTCGCCAGCGGCACCGGCTTCGCCCCGATCAAGGCGATCATCGATCACGCTTTATACCTCGGCATAAAGCGACCGATGCATTTTTATTGGGGAGCGCGAAAGCTGGCTGATCTGTACTTACTCGACAAGGCTCGGCAATGGGAGGCCAGCGGTATCAAATTTACGCCGGTACTTTCCGATGCCTTGCCGGAAGATGCCTGGCAGGGACGCACCGGGTTTGTTCATCAAGCGGTGCTCGATGACTACGCCGATCTATCGCCCTACGAGGTATACACCTGCGGCGCACCGGTTGTTGTGGAAGCCGCACACCGTGACTTCACCACCCTGCGCGGACTGCCGAACGAGGCCTTCTACTCGGACGCGTTCACGTTCGCTCCAAAGAATTAATTTCGAGTTGAGATGCGCATCTCACCGTTGTTTTGCTCGACCTTGAATTTCTGCAAAACGTTCATGCCAAGCAACGGCTGATCCAGGGTCTTGGAAATCACCGCCGGGACATCTGTCAGCACGAACGGGCCGATAGTAAGTTTGGGAACGGTAGCAGTGCAAGCCTCGGAAACACCATTTACAGTATTTAAATAGATCTTGTTCCTGCAACCGATCTTGGCCGATAGCGCAAAAGCCATCGGCAATGCAACCCCCGTCGCACCTGTATCAACAAGAAACATCAGCGCCTTCTCATTGATCGTGGCTTCCAGGAAATAATGCCCGTTACCGCGCTGCTTAAGGACAAGCTCGCCATCCAGTTGTTGCATCTCCGCTGCCCCCCATGCAGACATCGCCTGCGCATCCTTTTTGCATGGAGATTCCTGGTAGATCAACTCGCCCAGTTGATCCTTGCATTTGTAAACAGCAGCCGGCCATGCACTGGCACTGAACATAGCCAGGATGATAAAAGAATGTATTGCAGCAGAATTCATTCGCATATCTTTCACCGCTTCTCAACTGTCATCTCTCTAAAAATTAAGGATGAGCTAAATAAGTCTCACCACCTCATGCAGGACACGCCCTACCGCCGATCCGAAGCCCAAACCGTTAGGCCCGATACCAAACCTTCATCTCCCGATCCTGTTAAATGAACATACTGCCAGCCTTGCTCGCGAGCCAGCTTGGCGATGCGCTCATGCGGAACGAATAGCGAGGTGCCGCACAACGTAGCCCGTGCATTGCTGTCCAGCGTCTGCCACAAATTTTCCAATGCCTCGCTGCTGCTCACGCTGATCGCGTCCGGTTTGGCTTTAAGCAACGACTGCACATCCAGCTGTGCCTTGCTGCGCTGGTAGCAGGTGGCGTATTCCACAGTCGCGCCGCGCGCCTTGAACGTATCACCCAGCAGCTCACGACCTCCATCCCCGCGAAAGATCATCACGCGCCATCCGGCAATATTCTGCAATTCCGGCAAAGCCAGCAAACCTTCACTGTCAAAACGTTCGGTGGGCGCGATGACATTGGTGATGCCCAGTTCACGCAAGGCTTTCGCGCTACCCTGCCCGACTGTTGCAACCTTTAATTCACCTCCCCCTCTGCAATGGCGAAGGAACGGGTCAGGTGCACGATTTATCTTACAGGCCGCCCGTATCGCCTCGATCCCGTAACTCACCGCATTCGGACTGATAAAAATGACGAGTTTGAATTGTGCGAGTCGGGATATCTGCTCATGCAGCGCTTTCGTGTCTTGCACCGCCGCTATGTCGAGTAATGGGAACAGCAGCGGAACACCGCCTGCCTGTTCAATACGCTGCGCCAGTTGTGCTGCCTGATCACGCGGTCGCGTGACAGCGATGGTCAATCCACGTAGGGATTGATTAGACATTCAGCGCGGCGAGGATCTCATCCGCGCCCTGTGCACGCAATTCATCAGCGATCTTGTTGCCCAACGCCTCGGGATGGGCAATGTCGCCGGTCATATCGGATTGCATCATGCGCTTACCATCCGGGCTGGCGACAAAACCGCGCATGCGCAACCTGCCGGCTTTCACTTCGGCAAAACCACCCAGAGGCACTTGGCAGCTGCCACCCAGCGCTCGGCTCAAGGCGCGCTCGGCCATCACGCAGGCGGCTGTTTCGGCATGGTGCAGCGGTTGCAGTAAGGCGATCACGTCGGCACGGTCGGCGCGGCACTCAATGCCCAATGCGCCCTGCCCGACCGCGGGCAGGCTTTCCTCACTGGAAATGATGCCACGGATGCGGCTGCCGAGCCCGAGACGTTTCAGCCCGGCGGCGGCGAGTATGATGGCAGCATATTGCCCTTCGTCCAGCTTGCGCAAACGGGTTTGCACATTGCCGCGTAACGGCTCGATCTTCAAGTGAGGAAAACGCGCGCGCAGCTGGCTCTCACGGCGCAGGCTCGATGTGCCCACCACGCTGCCTGCGGGCAATGACGCAAGATTCTCATGCTTGTTCGATACAAATGCATCATGCGGATCCTCGCGTTCGCCGATAGCGGCGAGCACAAAACCGTCGGGCAAGTTCATTGGCACGTCTTTCAGCGAATGCACCGCGAGATCGGCGCGGCCATCTTCCAGCGCTGTCTCCAGCTCCTTGACGAACAAGCCTTTGCCGCCAATCTTGGAAAGGGTCACATCAAGGATCTGATCGCCCTGCGTGGTCATGCCCAATATACTGACCTCGGTTTGCGGATATAATGCGCGCAACCTGTCCCGGATATGCTCCGCTTGCCACATCGCCAGCGCGCTTTCACGCGATGCGATCACCAAACGGGCGGGGGATTTTCGGGATGGCGATGGTGTTGCTGAAGATGCTGTGCTCATCTGATTTCCTGTAATTTTTGTATCTAATATTGTTGTAATTTATTACGCGGCGCACTCAGATTCTAACATAGGGTGCGCCGTGACCTTGTCCAGAGAACGCGATGAATTTGATTAATGCCCCTACCAATATTTCCAGCAAGGATCTACCGCTGCGCGACGATGTGCGCCTGCTTGGCCGCATTCTCGGCGATACGCTACGCGAGCAAGAGGGAGAAGCATCCTATAAGTTGATCGAGAGTGTGCGCCGCGCCGCAGTCACTTTCCACAAAACCCAGGATGACCGCGACCGGGTGCAACTCGAAAAGACTCTGGATGCGTTGTCGCCCAGCGAAACGCTGGTTGTCGTGCGCGCTTTCAGCTATTTCTCGCAGTTATCCAACATCGCCCAGGACCTGCATCACAACCGCCGTCATCGTGCCCACCTCAAGGCGGGCAGCGCTCCCAAAGACGGCAGCTTGCAACTGGCACTTGAGCGCACCGAGGAAAAGGGTATCAGCAAGGAAACACTGCAGGCCTTCCTGAACAACGCGCTGATCTCACCGGTACTGACCGCGCACCCCACCGAAGTTCAGCGCAAAAGCATCCTCGATTGCCAATTGATCATCTCCAGCCTGATGTCGGATCGTGACCGAATGGACATGACACCCGAGGAATTGGCCGAGAACGAGAACGCATTACGACGTTTCATCCTGATCCTATGGCAGACGCGCATGTTGCGCAGCGCAAAACTGAACGTCCGAGACGAGATCAAGAACGGCTTGGAATTTTACCGCTACACCTTCCTCAACGAGATCCCGAAAATCTACGCCAGTCTGGAAAGTCAGCTTGAAGCGCGTTTTGACAAGGACATCAAGGTTCCGCCGCTGTTGCGTATCGGCAGCTGGATCGGCGGCGACCGCGACGGCAACCCGTTCGTCACCCACGACGTGATGCTGGATGCAGTACAACAGCACTCCGCGTTGGCGTTCGAATATTTTCTCGACGAGACCCACATTCTCGGTACACGCTTGAGCCTCACCGATCGACTGGCCGACGTCAGCGACGCGCTGCGCAAGCTGGCCGCTGCTTCACCGGACAAAGCCTCCAGCCGCGAAGACGAGCCTTACCGCCGCGCATTGATCCTGATCTACTCGCGCTTGTCGGTCACCGCCAAGCGACTCGGACACAACGTGACGAAGCTGACCCCGGTTAGCGAGAACGTCGAACCCTATGCCTCGCCACAGGACTTCATCAATGATCTGGATGTGCTGATCGATTCGCTCTTCAAGCACGGGGCGGTACACCTTGCGCGCGGGCGGCTGGCCAACCTGCGCCGCGCCGCCGAGGTATTCGGTTTCCATCTCGCACCGTTGGACATGCGCCAGCACAGCGCCTTGATCGAAGAGACCGTCAGTGAATTGTTCTCTCATAGCAGCGGAAAAGCCGATTACAAGGACCTCGACGAGGCCGCGCGCCGCGAGGTACTGCTGGCCGCATTGCAATCCGGCAAGCCATTGATCCGTGATATCGGCCAATACGGCGACATCGCTCAAAGCGAGTTGCGCATCATGCAGGCTGCCGCGCAGATTCATCAACGCTATGGCCGCGCCGCATTGCCCAACCACATCATCTCCAAGACCGATGCGGTGAGCGATATGCTGGAACTCGCGCTGATGCTGCAACAGGTCAACCTGCTTGAAGGCAGCGGCTCGCACCAGCTGCACGTCAACCCTGTTTTACATGTCAACATAGTCCCCTTGTTCGAGACCATCGAAGACCTGCGCGGCGGCGCAGCCATCATGGACGCACTGTTCTCGATCCCGTATTACCGCAAACTGCTAGGCAGTCGCGGCAATACCCAGGAAGTTATGCTCGGCTATTCCGACAGCAACAAAGACGGCGGCTATCTCACCGCCAATTGGGAATTATACAAAGCCGAAGTCGAACTTGTTAAAGTGTTTGCCAAACACAGCGTCGAACTGCGCCTGTTCCACGGGCGCGGCGGCACGGTGGGTCGCGGTGGCGGCCCCAGCTACGACGCAATCCTGGCACAACCGCCGGGCAGCGTGAACGGACAGATCCGTATCACCGAACAAGGCGAAGTGATTTCCAGTAAATATTCCAATCCTGAGATCGGCCGGCGCAACCTGGAAACCCTGATCGCGGCGACCATGGAGGCCACTCTGTTGCATCACCACGGCGCGGACAGCACCATGCCGGAATACCATCGCATCATGGAAGCATTGAGCCTGGATGCCTTTGCGGCCTACCGCAAGCTGGTCTACGAGACACCGGGTTTCACCGATTTTTTCTTCACCGCGACACCTATCCGCGAGATCGCCGAGCTCAACATCGGCAGCCGCCCTTCGGCGCGCAAGGCCTCCGACCGCATCGAAGATCTGCGCGCGATCCCCTGGGTGTTCAGCTGGGGGCTGAACCGCACGCTGCTGCCGGGCTGGTTCGGTTTCGGCACTGCGGTGAAGCGCTTCGTCGAACGCGAGGGCGAAGCCGGGCTCGCGCAACTGCAGGCGATGTATAAAAACTGGCCGTTCTTCCGCGGCTTGATGTCCAACATGGACATGGTGCTCTCCAAGACCGACATGGGCATCGCCTCGAGCTACGCCGAGCTGGTTGATGACGTCAAAATGCGCGAACGGATCTTCGGCGCGATCAACGGCGAATGGGAGGACACCATCGAGATGCTGTTCGCCGTGACCGGCAACACCTCGCTGTTGCAGGACAATCCGGCATTCGCGCGCAGCCTGCTGACCCGCATGCCCTACATCGACCCGCTCAACCATTTGCAGGTCGCGCTACTGCAGCGCCATCGCGCCGGAGACAATGACGTACTGGTGAAACGTGCCATCCACCTCACCATCAACGGTATTGCCACGGGTTTGCGCAACAGCGGATAATTTTTGAGCGCATAATCAGCCGATCTGTTTTCATTTAATCAGGAGGCCAGCATATGGAGCATGCTATAAAAAAAGCCCTGTTCGCCTTCACCGTACTTGCATTGCTTCCCTCGTGCTCTTCCCAGGACAGTGCGAGGCTGGACAGCCTTATCAATGTTGCAAACAGCAGTAGCGCAAAAAATCTTGCAAAAGTCGCCTCAAGTAACGACGCTAAAGCTGCGACAAAAGCACTGCTCGATAGCAAACGCGAGCAGTGGGAGCGCGATCCCGCGCAACTTGTGCAGGACTTGAAAGTTGCCAAGCGCGACTTTGATAACCTGATGAATACGCTTTCCGGCAACGTCAAAAAGACTTGGGGTAAGAAGGAAACACGGTTACCCGAACAAAAGACCTACGTCAAATACAGCAAGCAATACAAAAGCCGCGCCATCGTAGACTTCGAGCACGGCGAAATCAGCGTGGAGACCCTGGAAGAGAATGCAGATGCCAGCCTGAAAAACGCCATCATCTCCACTTTGCTCACGCCAGAGGACCCGGCTTCAGTCGATGTGTTTTCCGACAGCGCAGTCAAACTGAACAGCAACAGCCCGCCCTTCCTGCTTGGGCTGGTTTTGAACGATGCGGGACAGGAGATCAAGACACAGGACGTGGCTGCTAGCTTTGCCGACAAAATGTTGCTGAAGGCAAAGACGCGCTCAGTCCAAACCGAGGGCGGCAACAAACCGGTGCGCTATGTAACCTTCCTGATGGTTGCGAATTTCGAGGATAAAAAAGCACAAAAATATCTTCAATCGGTACGCAAATTTGCTAAGCAGTACAACGTCAGCCCCAGCCTGGTGCTTGGCGTGATCAAAACCGAAAGCAGCTTCAACCCTCATGCAGTCAGCGGTGCCCCTGCATACGGGCTGATGCAACTGGTGCCCACCAGCGGGGGGCGCGAGGCCTACCGCAAGGCAAGGAACCAGGATATCGCTCCTTCCACGGATTACCTGTTCGATGCGGAAAACAACATCGAGCTGGGCGCCGCTTATTTGAGCGTCCTTACGTTTGACCAACTGGACAAGGTGGACGACCGCACGTCGCGCGATTACTGCGTCATCTCCGCATACAACACCGGCCCGAGCAATGTGATGCGCGCCTTTACCGATGCCACGGGCAAACAGCGCTTCGCGGAAGGTTTCCAGAAGATCAACAGCCTCAGCCCTGCGCAGGTGTTCCAGATGCTGCACGAAAAACTGCCTTATGCAGAGACCCGGAATTATTTGCCCACCGTCAATACCAACCGAAAACGATATTACAGTGTGGACAAGACAGTCATGGTGGACGATAACAATCTCTCAACTACCGCACCTTAAAATACGCTATGACACGCGTTCGTTGTTTCGCTCCGATCGAGGACCCTGCCGCAACGTTGATTATCCTGGGGAGTATGCCCGGCAAAGCCTCTCTTGCAGCGGGCGAGTACTATGCCCATCCGCGTAACGCTTTCTGGGCCATTATGGGCGAACTCATCGGCGCTCATCCCGGCCTTCCCTACCAAGATCGGCTGAATATCCTGCGATCTTCCGGAATCGCGTTATGGGATGTGCTGGGGTCATGCGTTCGGAAGAGCAGCCTTGATTCCCACATAGAGGCAGACTCCGCAGTCCCGAACGATTTCAAATCATTCTTCTCGCAACACCCGGATATCACTCACGTTTTCTTTAATGGGGCCAAAGCCGAACAGTGCTTCCTAAAGTATGCCCTCCCCACGCTCGAATCGACACAGATGCAATATGAAAGGCTGCCATCGACGAGTCCTGCAAACGCGGGAATACCCTATGAGCAAAAACTGCTTGCGTGGCTGTCCGAGATACAAAGGTAATTATGAATTCTTTAGGGTTTGAAAATAGCAACTGCCTGAAAGCGTCCCTTCGAGATGGGCAGCTTGCAACACACAGCAGATATAGGATTGGCCATGAAGCCGCCACAACTTAGGATGTTGTGACTCGCAATTTTGCGTACTAGGAAGAGATCAATCTGGCACGTGCAAGCGGAGACTCTTATCGCCCAAGAGTAAGTAACCACATTTTCACCATAGCCAGACTTGGTTTCGAATCAATTAACACCTTTCTAATTTGGCGACCATTTTAAGTATAATCAGTTGGCAGGCGAAAGATTGTTCCTGTCACGATGGCCCCCTGCCATAAAAAAACTATATGATGCTTTCAGGTAATTATTTTAATAAGGTAGTATTGGAATGATATCTTCAATAAATAAGTCGCTTATCACACTATTTCTTGGTTTGGCTTCTGTCGGCGCTATTGCGGAGGACAGCAAGCTATATGGTGCCTTCGATTTTGGACAAACGACTGAAAAAGATCCCTGTTCAGGTGCGCCCACAACGATATATTGTAGTGATGCAGCGATGGCTTATCGATTTGGATTGGGTTATCAGGCTATCAGCAATGTTGCTCTAGAAGTTACATATCAACCCAGTACAGAAATTGCTGCTACCGGGTCATATTTTGGTTCGCCAGTATCAGCCAAAGCAAAATCCTCTGCGTTCCAATTTTCAGCAATTGGCTCATATCCAGTAACTGAGAATATCTCGCTGGCGGGGAAGGTTGGAGTGGCATTTATCGAGGCCGACGCATCAGTAACCAATGCTGGCTCAACGTCATCTCAAAGTTATAACAACTTAAACTTTACCTACGGTCTCGGAATGTTATTTCCATTCAAGAACAAAGTTGCCATTCGAGTTATGTATGAAGATTATGGCGATGTAAAAACCTCAAGCACAGGCACCGGTAGAAAATTGACCTGCCTGAGTGCGGGCATGCAGTTTGGTTTGTAGCGTGATTAGTCGGTTGTCGATTAGTTCATGAATTGCTCACGTCAGCCTGCTTTGCGCAACAGCACGTGGAATTTCACCGTGACATCGGCACCGATGGCGCCTTTTCCCTCTGTCAACGCCCACTCGCCGGAACCTATGCCGAATGCCCCGCGTTTGACCGTGAACCCGCCCTCCATGATCGCTCCACCGACAGCAGGTTTCCAGGTGAACAGCACATCGACCGGTTGCTGCACGCCCTTAAGCGTCAGCGTACCGTGCGCGATGTAGGCTTGTGGGTTAGTTGGCGAGCGGGCAATATTGGTCGCATGAAATTCAGCCTGCGGATGAAGGGCGAAATTGAACCAATCCGGCCCGGCAATTGCATCATTGATTTGCGAGCTCGACATGTCCACGCTCTTTATGTTGATGGTTACATCAAGACGGTTGCCTGCTGGATTCTGCGCATCGATGTGCAACACCGTGTCGAATTCCTTGAAAACTCCCAGGTTCTCCGTCTTTTCGAAAGTGGTTAAAAACTCGAGCTTGCTGGCGGAAGGATCCATCTTCCAGTCGGCTGCGCACACGGGCTGGAGCGTGGCGGTTGCGAACAGCATGGCGAGGCAGACAAATTTTTTCATTTACGATTTCCTGTAGCGGGCAACATACGCGCAAGCAGATTATTTTTCTTGATGAAATGATGCCTCAGCGCAGCGGCCAAATGCAGAACGAGCAACGCAGCGAGAATAATGAAAAGGGAAAGATGCACCAGCGCTGCCAGCTCGGCGATGTGTTTGTCGGGTGCGACTACAGACGGCAGCGGGATCAACCAGAAAATACTGAATGGAATGCCTGCTGCGGAGTTGATGATCCAGCCGACGAGAGGCATTGCGATCATGAGGACATAAAGCAGCGCGTGGCTTGTCCGCGCTATGGCACGCTCCCAATCTGGCGTGTCCGCTGGGAGTGCGGGCGTCGGGTTCGTCAGCCGCCACAGCAGGCGCAGGAGAACCAGCGCAAGAATCAGCATACCGGTCGACTTGTGCCAGACAAAGAGGTTGAGTTTCATTGGCGAGAGCCTCCAGCTTGAAGCAATCCAGCCGAGCGCAAACTGGGTAAAAATCAGCGCGGCGACGAGCCAGTGGAAGAGCTTCGCCGGCGTTCCCCAAGTCGTATCGTTGTTCGCTAACCTCATGGACATCCTTGAACCGCCATTGCATATTTACATTCAGCCGCGACTGAACTCCTTGACGATATGCTGCTGGCGACGGCTGATCGGAAGCAGCTCGTCCATATCTTTCAGTTTCACCATCCAGCCGCTCTCACCTTCATCGCCTCCCTTCTCAAATCCGGCGATCGCCTCTTTTGCGATCAGGCAGTTGCGATGGATGCGCACAAAACGCGCGGCGAATTCCTTTTCCAGCGCATTGAGCGACTCTTCGGCCAAATACTCCTTTTCTACAGTCCGCACCGTGATGTATTTCAACTCGGCGCGCAGATACAGGATTTGCTCGATGGGTATCAGGTGTATCTTGCCGCGTTCGTGGATGGACAGATTCTTTCGCGGCTCGGGCAAAAGGTCGCGCAACACCTCGGTCTGTATCGGCACCGCTTCACGCGCACGCTTCAGCGCCTCGAACAAACGTCCCAGCCGTATCGGCTTGAGCAAATAATCGATCGCGTTCAAATCGAATGCCTTGATCGCGTATGCATCGTAAGCTGTGGTGAAAATAACAACTGGCGGTTTGAACAGTTTGTTCAAATGCTGCGCGAGTTCGATTCCGTCCATTTGCGGCATACGAATGTCGACAAGCACCACATCGGTAGTGATACTCTCGAGCATTTCCAATGCTTCTTTTCCATTGCCCGCCTCGCCCACGACATCAAGCGCCAGCTGTGAGTTGCAATCATTCAACAAATCACGCAACCGGTTGCGCGCCGGTGTTTCATCATCAACGATGAATACACGCAAGGCTAATTCGACTTCACTCATAGTGACCGCTCCTTCTTTCTGGAAACATAAGGAAAAATAATATCCACGCGATAAAAGCCCTTGCCACTCTCAACTTGATAGCGCGCCTCGGCATCAAACAACAGATCCAGACGTTCACGGATGTTACGCAACGCAATCATGTTGCCTCGATGAGGTATGGCAGCCTGTTCCGTGCAGGGATTCTCCACCTTAAGGTGCACCCCATTGCTGCCGCGATGCAACTCGATTCTGATGCGGCCACCCTGTGGCAACGTCTCAATTCCGTGATATACGGCATTCTCCAGAAGTGGTTGCATTAGCAAAGGCGGTATCAACGCATCATCCAGAGCACTGTCGATTTGCCAATCTACCCGTAGGCGTTCGCCCATGCGCATATTTTCCAAGGCTACATATTGTTTACTCAACTGAATTTCCTGCCCTAACGGCACAAGATCTTGATCATCTGACATCGCCATACGAAACATATCCGCCATATCCTCCAGTGCTGTTTCGGCTTGCTTTGGCTGGGTGCGCACTATACCCAGCACTGCATTGATCGTATTAAACAAGAAATGCGGCTTAATACGAGCGCGCAAGACCTGCAAGCGTGCTTCGTCCAATGCAAGGGACAAAACTCGGGTACGCAGCCGAAAATACAGCAATATGACTCCGCACATCATTGAACCCAGAAATGCATAACGAATCATTTCATAAGAACTATATCTGTCATCTTGTAAACGAAACAGCTCTCCCCCGAAAGAATAAATGGTCAGTGTCATCACAACCGTAAACCCCATTATTACCAGCCCTCCCCGCCAGTAAGGCAATCTTCCCAGCCAAGGTTGAGCTAACCATAACATCATCAGGTCGGCCAGCAAGATCGGAGTAAACAATGTAGCGATCTGGAGTATGTGTGGTGCGAATTCTGCCCATGTTTTAGATAGCAATATCCCCTGTAATAACGTCAGGGCGATGCTAATAGTCAAAATACGCAAAATAACGCCAAGGTTGCGAAAGTTTGGCAACGCATCGAGGCGGGCATTTTGTCTTATACTAGGCAAGCTATTCATAGTAATAAAACTTTAGGTTATGGGCGGTATACAAATTGATTTCCATGCTTCATTTTGGGACATGTGGGGGCGGCAATGCAAGATAAAGATAGCTGGTCAGGGCGTTTTAGCGAACCGGTGGCTGAACTGGTAAAACGCTATACCGCTTCGGTTGGATTCGATCACAAGCTGGCCATGTTCGATATTCAAGGCTCGCTGGCGCATGCGCAGATGCTGGCTGCCTGCGACATCATCGCGCTACAGGACCTGAACGACATCAAGCGCGGTCTCGGGCAGATCGAGAACGAGATCATCAGTGGTGAATTCGTCTGGTCGCTCGATTTGGAGGACGTGCATCTCAACATCGAAAAGCGCCTCACCACGCTGGTCGGTGATGCCGGCAAACGCTTGCACACCGGGCGTTCTCGCAACGATCAGGTGGCGACGGACGTGCGACTGTATCTGCGCCACGAGATCGACGAGTTGCTCGCGTTGGTCAAGGCGTTGCAAGTCGCGCTGCTCGACCTAGCCGCACAGCACACCAACACCATCATGCCCGGCTTCACCCATTTGCAGGTCGCGCAGCCGATCAGTTTCGGTCATCATCTGATGGCGTATTTCGAAATGCTAAAGCGCGATGCGGAACGTTTGCGGGATTGCCGCAAGCGCGTGAATCGCTTGCCGCTCGGTGCTGCCGCGCTGGCGGGCACCAGTTACCCGATCAAGCGTGAATATGTCGCCGAGTTGCTCGGCTTTGACGGCGTGTGCGAAAACTCTCTGGATGCGGTGTCTGATCGCGACTTCGCGATCGAATTCACCGCCTGTGCCGCGCTTATCATGACGCACCTGTCGCGTTTTTCCGAAGAGCTGATCTTGTGGATGAGCCCGCGCTTCGGCTTCATCGACATCGCCGACCGCTTCTGCACCGGCTCTTCGATCATGCCGCAAAAGAAAAATCCCGACGTGCCCGAACTGGTACGCGGTAAGACCGGTCGTGTGAACGGCCATCTGGTCGCGCTGCTCACGTTGATGAAAGGCCAGCCGCTGGCCTACAACAAGGACAATCAGGAAGACAAGGAACCGCTGTTCGACACCGTTGATACTTTGACGCAGACTCTGCGCATCTACGCCGACATGATCTCAGGCATCAAGGTCAAGCCCGAAGCCATGCGCAGCGCTGCTTTGCAAGGCTATGCCACGGCGACCGACCTGGCCGATTATCTGGTCAAAAAAGGATTGCCGTTTCGCGATGCGCACGAAGCCGTGGCGCAGGCCGTGCGCTTTGCCGAACAACGCAGTTGTGACTTGAGCGACATCAGCATTGCCGAGTTGCAACAATTCTCAGCGCACATAGCCGAGGATGTATATCAGGTGTTGTCGCTGGAAGGCTCGCTTGCCAGCCGCAACCACATCGGTGGAACCGCACCGAATCAGGTTGTAGCAGCGATCGAACGCGCGCGCAGCTCGCTTAAAGACTAGCTACCCAGCATCTGCTTCAACTCGCCGCTCTGATACATCTCGGTCATGATGTCCGAGCCGCCGACGAATTCACCCTTGATGTAAAGCTGAGGGATAGTCGGCCAGTTGGCGTAATCCTTGATGCCCTGGCGGATCTCCGGTTCCTGCAACACATCCACGGTGAACAATTCTTTCACGCCGAGCGTGTTCAGAATTTTTACCGCGTTGGCCGAAAAGCCGCACTGCGGGAACTGCGGATTTCCCTTCATGTACAACACCACCGGATGCGTGGTGACCTGCTCTTTGATGCGCTGCTGAACGTCTGTGCTCATAATATTATTACCTTAGTTAAATGGTCAGGAATTTTAGGGCGTAGCGACTGCAACGTCAAGCATGATGGCAACACTATAATTTAGCGCAAGCTCTCTCGGTGCGCACCAGACAGGTATTTTTGTTAAAGTGACTGTACGAACAAGCAGCTTATATATCAGATTCACAAGTAAGATTAAAGGAAATAATGGAATCATCCGCCTCACTGGAACTCGCAAAACACGCGCTGCTGATGTTCGGCATCATCCTCGCCATCGGCACTCTCTCCGGCCTGATCGCCCGGCTGGCGCGGATTCCCGATGTAGTGGTATTCCTGCTGATCGGCATGCTGATCGGCCCCGGCGTGCTGGGCTTGGTGGACATCAAGGCCGACTCGACGATCAACCAGCTGATCATGATCTTCGGCTCCAGCTACATCCTGTTTGACGGCGGCGCTTCGATCCGTCTCAAGGTGTTGAAAGAGGTGTGGATCACCATCGTGGTGATCTCTACCGTTGGCGTGCTGATCACCGCTGCAATCACAGGCGTGGCAGCATGGTACTTCCTCGGGCTTGCGCCCATCGTCGCATTATTGCTTGGCACCGTGATCGCCTCCACCGACCCGGCCACACTGGTACCCGTATTCAAACAAGTTCGTATCAAGGATCGCGTGGCGCAGACTGTGATGAGCGAATCCGCGTTCAACGACGCGATGGGGGCGATCCTGACTTTTACCGTGCTGGGCGTGGCGGTAGGCGCGGGCGGTTTTTCTGCGGGCGATGCAGTCATCGACCTGATCAAACAATCGCTGCTGGGTATCGTAATTGGCGGCATACTGGGATATCTCGCCGCATTTTTTATTTCGCATGAAAAATTCGGCTTCCTTGCTGAATTCGCACCGGTGGTCACCTTGATGGCGGTGATCGGTGCCTACATGGGCGCGGACGGCATGCACTCCAGTGGCTTCATGGCAGTGTTTGTGTTTGGCATCATGCTCGGTAACCAGGAATCGCTGGGCTTCAAATTGACCGAAAAGGAAGGCGGTGAATTGGAAGATTTCGTGATGACCACTGCCTTCATCATGCGCATGTTCATTTTCATTCTGCTCGGCACCCAAGTGGATTTCGGCCTGATGAATCAATACCTGCTCGGCGGCTCGGCAGTCGTCGTCGTGTTCATGCTTGTGGCACGCCCGGTCACCGTGTTCCTGTGCGCGCTGCCCGACCGTCGTGCAAAGTGGAGTTTCAAGGAGATGCTGTTCATGTGCTGGACGCGCGAGACGGGCGTGATTCCCGGCGCATTGGCCGGTATGCTGGTGGGCATGAAAGCGCCCGGCGCGCAGATCATCGCCTCTGTAGCCTTCATCGCGATCTTGATGACCATCTTGATTCAGGCCACCACCACCAAGTGGCTGGCAAAAAAACTGGGCTTGCTGGTGAAATAACAAAACTCGCTTAATCAGCTTCACATCTACTGTTTCCACCAGTCAGGCGAAATCTCAGTTTCACTGTTTGCTGTAGAACCACTTCAGCAAAAACGGCGGTGACATGGTGGTCAGCGCGACAACAATAAGCAGCGCGGCATACAACTCGCCATTCAAAATATCCTGGCTAAAACCCAGTTGCGCGAAGATCAACCCCACTTCGCCGCGCGGAATCATCGCCAGACCAATGGCAATCTGATTACGTCGCGATTCTCTGATAAAGAAGCCCGCGGCAAATTTACCGACGAAAGCGGCAAGCAGCAGTGATGCCGCCAGACTCCAGATGAATGCCGAACCCCAGTTGATCGAGCTCAAGTTTAAAGATACCCCGACCATCACGAAGAACAAAGGCGAAAAAGTGTGAATCAGCGGGCGCATCTGCTCTTCGAGGCTGTGTGCGAGCTTGGGGCTGGGTTCGAAACGTAGGGTAGCCTTCCCCAATGGCAGCTTGAAGCCGAAATGCTGGCTAAACGCCAAACCTGCTGCGAAGCCTCCCATGATCTCCGGTGCACCCACCGCATGCGCAAGCCATGAGAACAGCAGGATCAACGACAGCGCCATGGTCAGCAACAGTCCCGGCGAGGCAGCGCGTTGGTCGAGGCGGTCGATCACCACCGCAGCGAGCTTGGCGACAATGGGTGCCAGCACCATGAACAACACGATGTACAAACTCACCTCACCCAACGCCTTTATAGACACTTTTTGCTCCACCGCAAACTGATAGAGGAACGCGAGTGCCAGCACACCAAGGATGTCATCCAGTACAGCCGCACCGATGACGATCTGTGCCTCATCCGATTGACGCTTGCCCAGATCATCCAGCACGCGCACGGTGATACCGATACTGGTGGCGGTGAGCGTGCCGCCGATGAACAGTGCGGTAAGTTCGGACAGGCCAAATAGCCATGCGCTGACCCCGTACCCCAACCCGAACGGCAGGACAAAACCGGCTACTGCCACGATGTAAGGTTTTCTGCCAGAGCTCATCAGGCGGCTCAGGTTGGTATCCATGCCCACTTCAAACAGCAGCAGGATGATGCCGATCTCGGCGAGCAGCTTCATCGTGACGTCCGGTGTAACCCAGCCGAGCAGCGATGGCCCAACCAGCAGGCCGGCCAGCAGTTCACCGATAACAGACGGAATACCGAAACGCGCCATCGTCTCTGAAAATATCCGTGCGGAAATCAGAACGATCGCAAAAAGAAGAAAGAATTGGTGCAGCTCCATGTTGTCAACATTACTCCTGTGTGCCGGAAAATTTCAATCAATATGTGATCGATTGATGTAGTGCGAATAGCCCGACTGCCCGCTTAACCACCATTTCACGATCAGCTCGTGCGATAGATCAATTCCCTCCGAACCAGCCATTTTTCGACTTCCACCGCCAGCAGCACAACGCCGGAAATCGCCAGACATATTGCCAGCTCGTCTCCATCGAGCGCTTCAGTTTTGAATATCGGATTGAGCACAGGCACGTAGATCGTTGCCATTTGCATCAAAAAAGTGATGAGGATCGCCAGCACCATGGGCCTGTTAGAAAATATCCCGAGTGTGAACAGCGATTCCTTTTCCGAGCGTATCGCCATCACGTGCACAAGCTGTGTCAGAGTCAACACGGTGAACACCATGGTCTGCCAGTGCGCATGGCCGGTGTGAAAGGCCCACGCCTGAATAAACAGCGTGAGAGCTGCCATCATCAGGCCTACCCAGAGCATGTGCTGCCACATGCCATGCGCAAAGATGCTTTCCTGCATGGGGCGCGGCGGACGGCGCATGATGCCGCGCTCGGCGGGTTCGGCGGTGAGGGCGAGCGCGGGCAAGCCATCAGTGACCAGGTTGATCCACAGGATGTGTATCGGCAGCAGCGGGATCGGCAGGCCGAGAAACGGCGCGAGAAATATCGTCCATATCTCGGCGGAGTTGGTGGTCACGCTGTAGCGGATGAATTTTCGGATGT
>Ga0315271_10000669_pt1 | contig 19596 bp, 19 predicted proteins | sample C3_top_MG_FD_204664 | JGI IMG/M metagenome (GOLD analysis project Ga0315271, IMG submission 204664) | Sediment microbial communities from Yellowstone Lake, YNP, Wyoming, USA - C3_top | ecosystem: Environmental > Aquatic > Freshwater > Lake > Sediment | place: USA: Wyoming | collected 2017-08-01
GCAGCTGTGGTGCTGGCCGGCGCTGATCTTCGTGAACACGTGAGCGCCGTACACGAGGCGCGGCACGGAACTCGCCACGGTGTCGTTGGTGCCGAGGTCGCCCATCGCGTTGTAGCCCCAGCAGTACGTGGCGCCGCCGGTCGCGATGCCGCAGCTGTGGGCGCCGCCCGCCGCGAGCGCCGAGAAGGTGAGGCCGCCGGAGACCGCGGAGGGGAGGGTCGATGGCGTGGTCTTCCCGTCGCCGAGCTCGCCGAAGTAGTCGTGCCCCCAGCAATAGGCGACGCCGCCGGCCGCGAGAGCGCAGCTCTGCGAGCCGCCGGCCACCACCTGCGACCACGTGTATGCGCCGGAGACCGGCACCGGCGTCGCGCTGTTGCTCGTCGTCCCGTTGCCACCCTCGCCGCCGGAGTTATGTCCCCAGCAGAAGAGCGTGCTCGCCGGCGTGCGGGCGCACGTCCAGGTGTAGCCCGTCGCCACGCTCGCGACCGTCGTCATGGGTGGATAGACGGTGATGCTGTCCGACAGCGCGGCGCCGAGGGTGCCCGAGGTCGCCTTGAGTTTGTAGCCGGCTCCCGGATTGTCGATCTTGAGATCCGTGAAGGTCGCCGTCCCGCCGACCGCGTTCACCGTCAGCGTTCCCGTCAGCGTGCCGGCCGCCGGATTGCTGTCGATCGCGATCGTGACCGGGTCCGTGCCGGTCGAGAGCGCATGGCCCGCCGCGTCGGCGAGGGTCACCGTGACGCTCGGGACCATCACCTGGCCGCCGGCGACATGCGTCGGCAGCACGAGGAAGGCGAGATGGTCGGCCGCACCGACCGCGAGGGGCTCGCTGGTGCTGGTGCAGCCGGCGGCGAGGACCGCGCTCAGGATGGCGCTGGCGAGGAACGTCGAGCGGGGAGTCATGCGCATGGTTTCTTCGAGATCCGTGAGGTGGGGGCGGGTGGGGCTGGTTCCATCTATTCGGACTGGCAAGTCCTGCGCCAGCAACAGCCTGACAGCCGTGTGAAGCATAATCGGACGCCGGGAGAGTTGCGCGCCCCCTGGGGCTTCCAAGTGGTCGTCGGGCCGCGCGCCGGCGGAGTGCCGCCCATCCCGATCCGCACCTGAGTTTCGAAGCGCTGCTACGAATCGGGGCAGGGAACGGATGGCGGAGGTGAAGATAATCTAATAGCTTACATATCAATGGGTTACGGCGCCAAGTCATCCGCCGCCGACGATCCCGACGGAAATCTTTTAATCCTAAAGCCGTCTCTTCTTAATCTTTGGACGCCGCCATCGGATTATCTTTACTTCCACACTACGCCAAGGAACCGCGATGTCCTCAGAGTCGCCGAGCACGCCCGCGAACGAGCAGACGCCCGACTGGAACGCGCTTCTCGCGCCGTACCGCCAATCCGCCACCTGGAAGAGCATCTTCCAGCTCGCGAACAGCGCCGCGTTGCTCGTCGTCCTTTGGGTGGGCATGTTCTGGAGCCTCAACGTCAGCTACTGGCTGACGTTGCTTCTCGCCTTCCCGGCGGCCGGGATGATCATGCGCCTCTTCATGCTGCAGCACGACTGCGGCCACGGCGCCTTCTTCCGTTCGCAGCGCGCAAACAACATCGTCGGCGGCCTGCTCGGCATCGTCACGCTCGTGCCGTACAGCTACTGGCGGCGGACGCACGCGATCCATCACGCGACGTCGGGCAACCTCGACGTGCGCGGGCTCGGCGACATCGACACGCTGACCGTGAAGGAGTACCTGAGCCGTCCGCGTTGGAAGCGTTTCCTGTACCGGCTGTACCGTCATCCGGTGGTGCTGCTGATCGTCGGTCCCATCTGGCAGTTCGGGCTCAAGCACCGGTTGCCGATGGACGTGCCGCGGAGCTGGAAGCGCGAGCACCTCGGCGTGCAGCTCACGAACGTCGGGCTGGCCGCCGTGGTCGCCGCGCTCATCTGGGCGGTGGGGCTCAAGGCCTTCCTGCTCATTCAGATCCCGATCTCGCTCATCGCGGGTTCGGTGGGCATCTATCTGTTCTATGTGCAGCACCAGTACGAGGACACCTACTGGCGCTACCGCGAGGCATGGAACTACTACGCCGCGGGCCTGGAAGGAGCGTCGCACCTCGCGATGCCGAAGCTCTTCCAGTGGGTGACGGCGAACATCGGCCTCCACCACATCCACCACGTGGCGAGCCGCATCCCGAATTACAACTTGCAGCGCGCGTACGACGCGATCCCGGAGCTCCGCCGCGTGACGCGCCTCCGGCTGCTCGAGAGCGTGCGGACGCTGCGCCTCACGCTGTGGGATGAGGACGCGAAGGCGCTCGTCGGCTTCAGCGATCTGCGCGCCATCCGCGACCGGATCGCGCGTGAGATCGGCGCCGGCGCCGCGATCATGGCGACCAAGCCGGCCTCGGTCCCCGTCACCTGGCGCTGACGGCGTCCATGGGCGAGCACCGCGCGCTCTCGCTCGGCGAGGAGATCGCGAACAGCGTCACGCACGGGGTCGGCCTCCTCGCCGCGGCCGCCGCGGCGCCCCTGCTCATCCTCTCGGCCACGCGCTACAGCGCGTGGGAGATCGTGGGGTCGAGCATCTTCGCCTTCACCCTCATCGCGCTCTACACGGCGTCCACGCTCTACCACGCCTTCCCGCCGTCGCGCGCGAAGCGCGTGTTCCGCGTGCTGGACCACGGTGCGATCTTCCTGCTCATCGCCGGCACGTACACGCCGTTCGCGCTCGGCGCGTTGCGCGGTCCGTGGGGGTGGACGCTGCTCGGTCTGGTGTGGGGCCTCGCGGCCATCGGCGTCACGTTCAAGTCGGTGAAAGGCTTCGCCTATCCGCGTCTCTCCACCGCCGTGTACCTGCTCATGGGCTGGATCGTGGTGATCGCGATCAAGCCGCTGGTCGCGAACGTGCCCATCGCGGGGCTCGTCTGGCTGGCGGCCGGCGGGCTTTGCTACACGGGAGGCGTCGTCTTCTACGCCTCCGACCACAAGAAGTACCTGCATTCGGTGTGGCACGTCTTCGTGCTCGCCGGGAGCGCGTGCCACGTGGTCGCCGTGATGCTGTACGCCGGGCGCTCGCCGCTCTAGCTTCGCCCTTCGCCGAGGCCGAGCGCCGAGCGCCGCGCCCGCGCCGTACCCGCTGACTTCCCGCACGCGAGCGTCGGCGGTTCCACGGAAAGGGAACTCGGCCGAAAGATCGAGGAGTTCGTCGGCGCGAAAGTAGGCCTTGCGCCGCTTGGCCGCGCGCCGCTTCGCGGTAGACTTGCATCGAGAACGCCGCGCGCACCGTGTGCGCCGCGCACTTCCGCTGCAGGCGAAGCCATGCATACCGGGTCGACACCAGAGAGGACGTTCGCCATTCGCGACGCACGCGAGGCGGACGTCCTTAGTGCATCCCCAACCCAAGGGGTCGTTATGAAGTACCTCTCGAGCAGGTCGAAATTCTTCCTCACGTGCCTGGCGGCGCTGGTGGTCTCCTTCGCCGTCGCCTGCCAGAGCGATAATCCAGCGGGGACGACCGCGGTGGCGACGATCGCCCCGTACGCCGGCGAGAACCAGACGGATGAGGCGGGGCATACCGTGCCCGTCGCGCCAGCCGTCATTCTCAAGGACGTGAACGGCAATACCGTGGCCGGCATCACGGTCAACTTCGTGATCACTTCCGGGGACGGCGCCCTCACCGGTGCGACCGCCGTCTCGAGCTCGAGCGGCATCGCCACGGTCGGCACGTGGACGGTCGGGACGACCGCCGGCGTCCAGAAGCTTCAGGCCTCGATCGCGTCGATCCCCACGCCGGTGGTCTTCGCGGCGACGGTGACGCACACCACGCCGGCGTCGATCGCGCTCCATCTCGGGAACGGCCAGTCCACGCCGGCGGGCGACCCGGTGCCGGTCGCGCCATCGGTCTTCGTCGCTGACCAATACGGGAACGGCGTCGACAGCTTCCCGGTGACGTTCGTCGTCGCGACCGGCGGCGGCAGTGTCGCGGGGGCGTCGGTGATCTCCGCGGCCACCGGTATCGCCACCGTCGGCTCGTGGACGCTCGGCACCGTCGCCGGGTCGAACACGCTCACGGTGACCTCGGCCGGCCTCACGGGGAGCCCGGTGACGTTCACGGCGCTGGGGACGTATGGTGCGCCGGCATCGATCGCCCTGCAGCTCGGCAATGGCCAGAGCGCCACGGTCGGCACGGCGGTCGCGATCGCACCGTCGGTGCTCGTGAAGGATGCGCACGGCAATCCGGTGGAGGGCTACTCGGTCACCTTCGTCGTGGCGTCGGGCGGCGGCAGCCTCACCGCTCCCACGATGAACACCGATGCGAGCGGCCTTGCGACATTGGGCGCCTGGACGCTCGGGCCGATCGTGGGCGCGAACAGCGTGACCGTGACGGCCGCCGGGCTCACCGGCAGCCCGGTGACCGTCAACGCGACGGGCACCGTGGGACCGGCCTCCGCCATCGCCGCGCAGTCGGGCGACGGGCAGACGGCATTCCACAGCATGGCCGTCGCGTCCGCGCCGTCAGTGCGCGTGACCGACCAGTACGGCAATCCGGTGAGTGGCGTGGCCGTCGACTTCGCGATCGGGAGCGGCGGCGGAAGTCTCACCGGCGGATCCGCCACGACGAACGTGAGTGGTGTGGCGGCGGTCGGCTCCTGGACACTCGGCGACGCGGTCGGCACGAACACGCTGACGGCGACGTCCGGCACGCTCTCCGGCAGCCCGGTGACGTTCACCGCGGCGTCGGTGGGCGGTCCGGCGACGAGGATCTCGGCGCAGTCCAGCCAGGCGCAGCTGGCGCGGCGCGACACGAACGTCCCGGCGGCCCCCACGGTGCTCGTGCGCGATGCCGCGGGGAACCCGGTGCAGGGCGTCACGGTGTACTTCCAGGTGACGCTCGGCGGCGGCACGATCGGCGCCAATGCGACGATCGTGACGAACGCGAGCGGCGTCGCGGCGGTGGATTTCTGGAAACTCGGGCCGAACATCGGAGCGAACACGCTCGTGGCGATGGCCCCCGGGCTCACCGGCACGCCGGTGACGTTCGCGGCTCTCGGCACGCCGTGATCATGGCCGCCCGGCGCGAGCGATCGTGCCGGGCGGTGCTGGGGACGCATGCCGGCTCGCGGATGTCGCGCGGGCCGGCATTCCGCGCTCCGGCCGCCGCCGGTGGCGCGCGCGCGGCGGCGCGGCTATATCGATATCCGTCATTCGTGCTCGCCACCGCCACTCCAGCCTGGAACAGGTCCCCATGTCCCGCTCCTCGATCTTTGCGCTCGTCGTCGTCCTCGCCGGCTGCGCGCACGCAGCGGCGCCCGCCACCCAGTACGTCACCATGCCCGGATCCGTCGCGCGCCCCTTCTCGGCGGCGGTGATCACGAACGGCATGATCTATCTGTCCGGCCAGATCGGCGCGGACTCCACCGGGAAGCTCCCTCCGGGCGGCATCGGACCGGAGACGAAACAGGCGATGGAGCGCATCAAGGCGCTCCTCGCGCAACAGGGTGCGACGATGGACGATGTCGTGAAGTGCACCGTCTTCCTCGCCGACATGCAGGAGTGGGGGGCGATGAACGAGGTGTACGTGACCTTCTTCCCGACGCACCGGCCGGCGCGCAGCGCCTTCGGCGCATCGGGACTCGCGTTGAATGCGCGCGTCGAGATCGAGTGCCTCGCGAAGCAGCCGGCGCCGCCGAAGTGAGGTTCTTCCTCGCTGTCCTGGCGGGCGCCGCGCTCTACGCCGTGATCGAGCGGCTGAGCGCGCGCGCCCGCAAGCGGCAGCGGGGGCTCTTCGGCGCGTGGCCGATCCGCCAGGTGCGGATCCAGGAGTTCGATCCCTCCTTCACCGCCGATGAGCGCGGCCCCACCGTGGACACCGAAGCCTGGTTCCTCGGCACCGGGACCTTTTCCGTCGTCGGCGGCACGAGCGACTTCGAAGCCTGGATCCTCGCCGCGATGGCCAAGCACGCGCTGCGAATGTTCGAGTTCGGCACCTGCACCGGGAAGACCACCTACCTCTGGGCGCGGAACTCGGCGCCCGCCGCGCGGATCGCGACGATCACCCTCGCGCCGGACGCGCGCGACCGGGTCGTCGCCGCCGCGGGCGACCGCGCGAAGGACGTCCGCACGAGCGCCGACGAGTCCACCTTCACCCGGTTCGTCTATTCGGGGACGCCGGTGGAGTCGAAGATCGAACAGCTCTACGGCGATTCCAAGGCGCTGGACGAGACGCCGTACGAGGGGACGATGGACCTGATCTTCGTGGATGGCTCGCACGCCTACTCGTACGTGATGAGCGATGCGAAGAAGGCGATGCGGATGGTGAAGCCGGGCGGCGTCGTCCTCTGGCACGACTACCGCGGGCCGTGGCGCTCGGCCGGGGTCTTCAAGGCGCTCAACGAACTGAGCCGCACCGTGCCGCTCGTCCACATCGCCGGCACGTCGTTCGTCGCCTACCGCCGGCCCCGCTAGCCCCTCAGGGGCGCAGCGGCAGCGCGAAGATGCTGTCCCATACTCCGAGCGCCGGCTTCGCCGCGAGGTCGGCGGTCACGACGCCGATCGAGGTGAACAGCGGGATGATCGACGACGGCGGCAGATGCATCCCCGTCGTGTCGAGATCGGCGAAGTCGAGCTGGAAGGCGCCGATCGCGTGCGCGTTCTCGAGCAGGAGCCGCTGCCGCCGCAGATAGTCCGCCTGCTTCGCCGGATCGCTCACGAACGATCCCGCGCTCGCCGACGCCCAGCCCCCCTCCACCACCATCACCGGCGTAGTGTGTCCCGTGATCAGTCGCGAGTAGTAGTCGATCGGGATCTGCGAGGGATCGGTGTAGCCGCCGAGGTACGGGTACGACGAGAGGCCGAACGCATTGATGAAGGGAAAGTCGGCGTAGTCCTGCGCGATGCCGATGTAGGCGCCGCCATTGCTGAGCCGCCCCCAGGCGGTCTCGACCTGCACGCTCACGTAGAGCTTCCGCCGCGGGTCCACCGCGCGCACATCCGCGGCGGCGGCATTGGTCATCGCGACGACGGCGCTATAGACCGATGCCGGCGCCGCGGCCTTGATGAGATTCGTCTCGGCGGCGAAGCCGAGGTAGTCCGGCTTCATGATCGTGTCGAGCGACACCATGTAGCGGCGGTAGAGCCGCTGGATGGCGGTGTCGGTGATGCTGCGCCCCGCCGCCACGAGCTCCGGCGCCTCGGCGGCGCGGTCGAGGCCGTTCGTGACATCCACCGTCACGAAGATCTGGAAGCCGCGTGCGCGGTACAGATGAAAGTTGTTGGCCAGCGTGGCCCGCACCGCCGAATCGGCGGTCGCACCGGCGATGAGCGCCGCCCAGGGCGGGCTCACATGGATGACCGCGCCATCGGCGCGGCTGAGCCACATCGAGAGCGAGTTCACGTAGTTCGCCGAGTCGAAGCGCGGCGGGAAATCAGAGAACCCCATCCGGTAGCTGCGCGCGGCCGCCGCCGGGGCGGCGGGAGAGGAGCCCGAGCACGCGCCGATGATCGCCGCGCCGAGCCCGATGCCGAGTACGATGGCGAGCCGTATCCCGCGCCGTACCCCGAGCCTCTTCACAAACACCTCCGCGTGACGAGTTCCGTCGCGTCCGCCCGCATCTGGACCAATGACGCCCGCAGCGTGATCGCGTTCTGCGGTGCGACCACCGAATTCTCCGAGAGATACCGGTCCGACTGCATGATCGCGTCGGCGGCGAGCAGCACCACGCTGCAGCTGTGCACCTGCCACGCCGCGAGCAGGGCGTGCTCGCCGATCTGGTACGTGATGAGCCCAAGCACGAACTTCGCCTCGGGGGAGGGATGCACGCTGTCGGCGAAGGTGATGAAGCGGAGCGCGTTGATGTAGTCCTCGGGATCGTCCGTCATGGCGGCACGGTTCATCTCTCCGATCCCGGCGTCCATCGCCGCGCGGAAGGTCTTCTCCTCGTGCGGCGGCGGCTCGGCGCGCTGCGCGAGCACCGCGAGGAGGCTGTCGGCGGCGCGGCGCCGCGCGCGCCGTCCCTCGCGATCGGGGTTCACGGCGGCGGGGGCCAGTTCGGCGCGAGCGCGGATGGCGTCCCACACGTAGCGCACGCTCCCCGTCGCGGTGAAGGCCGACTGGCGGAAGTCGATCGACTTGAACCCCTCGGGGATGGCGACGAATTCCGCGCCCGGCTTGTCCGGCGGCAGGGTGGCGTTGCAGATCGCGATCCCCTGCGCGCTCGGCGCCGCGCACGGGCTCCCGGCAGGCTGGCGCGGCGGCTCGGCGCAGCGGCCGGCGTTCGCGCGCAGGCTCGCCGCCATGCAGGTGGCGTAACCGGCCATCGTATCGTAGTAGACGTGCCACTCGCCGCCCACGCGCGAGGCCGCCTGGTGGTACGCCTCGGCGCTCTGGCGGAAGCGGCAGCTCGCGCAATCGCCGCTGTCGGCCGCGCCCCGGGGCGCCGCGCTTTGGGCGCTGAGCGCGAAGGCCCCCGGGAACGCCGCGGCGAAGAGGAGTAACCGAAGAGGACTCATTCCGGCGATGATGAGGAACGCTTCCGTCGGCTGAGATACAGCAGCGCTCCAACGAGCACCGCGGCCAACAGTGCGATGAGACTCGTCCGGCCGAGCAGATGTTCCAGCCGGGGGAGATTGCTCCCGAAGAGGTACCCGAGGGTGCCGTAGAACGCCGCCCAGACGACGGCGCCGAGGGAGCTGAAGAGGATGAACTCGGGGAAGGGCATCCGGCTCGCGCCGGCGAGGATCGCGACGAGCATGCGGAGCAGCGTCACGAAGCGCCCGAGGATCGCGGTTCGGATGCCGTGGGCGCGGAAGATCTCCTGGGCGCGTTGGAGCCGCTCGGGTCCGAAGCCGAAACGTGCCGCCCACCGGTGGAGGCGCTCGTCGCTCACCGAAGCGCCGATCCCGTAGCCGCCGGCGGCGCCGAGGATCGCCCCGAGCGTCGCGGCGAGGATGACGCCGGCAAGGGTCAGCCGCCCGGTCGTCGCCGCGAGGGCGGCCCCGATCACCAGGGAGGCCTCCCCCGGCATGGGCACGCCGAGCCCCTCGGCCAGGATCAGCAGGCCGACGACGATGTAGCCGAAGTGTTCCACCAGGTGCAGGATCGTCTCCGACATCCCTGTCGTCCTCTCGCCCCTTTTGTCCGGGCGCTGCCCGTGCGGTATATTCCGGCGCGATGCCAAATCCGACTACGACGCTCCTCGATGCGCGGGCGATCGACCGCACCCTCCGCCGCATGGCGGACGAGATCATCGAACTGAACGACGGTGCCGAGAACTTAATCATCGTGGGCATCCAGCGCCGGGGCGTGCAGCTCGCCGCCCGGCTGGGTACGCTGATCGCGGAACGCGAGAAGGCGGAGGTGCCCCGTGGTTCCCTCGACATCACCCTCTACCGCGACGACCTCCAGACGGTCGGCCCGCGCCCCGTCGTCGGTCCCACCGACCTCCCCTGGGACCTCGAGGGGAAGTGCGTGGTGATCGTGGACGACGTGCTCTACACGGGCCGCACGGTGCGCGCGGCGCTCGACGAGCTGGCCGATTTCGGCCGGCCGGCGCGGATCGCCCTCGCCGTCCTCGTGGACCGCGGCGGCCGCGAATTGCCGATCCACGCCGACGTGGTGGGGAAGAAGGTCTCGGTCGCCGACGCGGACCGCGTCGATGTGCGCGTCGCCGAACTCGACGGCGACGACAGTGTGATCGTCGTCCGCGCGGGGGGCGCCTGATGACCTCGGCGATCGGGAAGGACCTCCTCGGACTCGAGCCGCTCAGCGCGGACCAGATCCGCCTGATCCTCGATACCGCCGAGCCGTTCAAGGAGATCAGCGAGCGCGCGATCAAGAAGGTGCCGGCGCTCCGCGGGCAGACGATCGTGAACCTCTTCTTCGAGGCGAGCACGCGGACGCGGATCTCCTTCGAGTTCGCCGAGAAGCGCCTCTCCGCCGACACGGTGAACGTCGCCGCGTCGGGGTCGAGCGTCTCCAAGGGGGAGACGCTGGTGGACACGGCGCGGAACCTCGAGGCGATGCGCATCGACATGGTGGTGATCCGCCACGGGGCGAGCGGCGCGGCGCAGTTCCTCGCCGAGCGCATCGAGAGCAACGTCATCAATGCCGGCGACGGCACGCACGAGCACCCGACGCAGGGGCTGCTCGATCTGCTCACGCTGCGCGACCGTTTCAAGAAGTTCGAAGGGCTGCGCGTCTGCATCTGCGGCGACGTCCTTCATTCGCGCGTCGCGCGGTCGAACATCTGGGGGCTCAAGAAGCTCGGCGCCGATGTCGCGGTCTGCGGCCCGAAGTCGCTGATGCCGAGCGCGATCGGCGAGTTCGGCGTCACCGTGTTCCGCCGGATCGAAGAGGCCATCGAATGGGCGCAGGCGCTCAACATCCTGCGCCTGCAACTCGAGCGGATGACGGCGGGCTACATCCCGAGCCTGCGCGAGTACAACCGCGTCTTCGGCGTCACCCGCGAGCGGCTGGACCGGGCGCCGGGGGACCTGCTCATCATGCACCCCGGTCCGATGAACCGCGGCGTCGAGATCGACAGCGATGTCGCCGACGGACCGCATTCCGTGATCCTCGACGAGGTGACCAACGGCGTGGCGGTGCGCATGGCGGTGCTCTATCTGTTGGCGGGCGGGCGGCCGGAGCTGGCGGAAGCGGCCAAGGGCGGGGGAGAACGCTGATGCAGCCGATCCTTCTCCTCAAGAACGGGCGCCTCCTCGACCCGGCGAACAAGCTCGACGCGGTGGGTGACCTGCTCATCGTCGATGGCAAGATCGCGAAGACGGGCGGCACGATCGAAGGGGGCACCGACGCGCAGGTGATCGACTGCCGGGGCGCCTACGTGACGCCGGGCTTCGTGGACGTGCATTGCCACCTCCGTGAACCCGGCCGCGAGGATGTCGAGACGGTCGCCACCGGTGCGCGCGCCGCCGCGGCGGGGGGCTTCACCGCCATCTGCGCGATGCCGAACACCGAGCCCGTCACCGACAACCAGGCGGCGGTCGGCTTCATCATCCGGCAGGCAATGCGCGCCGGTGCGGCGCGCGTCTACCCGATCGGCGCGATCTCAGTGGGGCAGAAGGGGGAGTCGCTCGCCGAGTTCGGCGAGATGGTGGGCGCGGGCGCGGTCGCGGTGAGCGATGACGGCAAGCCGGTCGTCTCCGCGCAGCTCATGCGCACGGCGCTAGAGTACGCGCAGGCGTTCAACATCCCGGTCATCGACCATTGCGAGGAGCCGACGCTCGCGCACGGCGGTTCGATGAACGAGGGCTATCTCTCGGCGCGCCTCGGGCTCCGCGGGATCCCCGCCGAGGCCGAGGAGATCATGGTCATCCGCGACATCCTCCTCGCGCGGCGCACCGGGGGGCACGTGCACCTGGCGCACATGAGCACGAGGGGGAGCGTCGAGCTGATCCGCTGGGGGAAGGAGCGCGGCATCCGCGTGACGGCGGAGGTCACGCCGCACCATCTCACGCTCACCGAGGACGCGGTCGCCGCGTACGACACGCACGCGAAGATGAACCCGCCGTTGCGCACGATGGCGGACGTCGAGGCGCTGCGCGAGGCGCTGCGGGATGGCACGATCGATCTCATCGCCACCGACCACGCCCCGCACCACTACGACGCGAAGGAGCGCGAGTTCGCCGACGCGCCCTTCGGCATCGTCGGGCTCGAGACGGCGCTCGCGCTCGTCGTCACCGAGCTGGTGGAGCCGGGGATCATCGATTTCGCGACGCTCGTGGACCGGATGTCCACGCGCCCGGCGCGGCTCTTCGGGCTCCCGGGCGGGACGCTGCGCGCCGGCGCGGCCGCCGACGTCACCGTCTTCGACCCGAAGCGCGAGTGGAAGGTCGAGCCGACGACCTTCCTCTCGAAGGGGCGCAACACGCCGTACGCCGGCCGGACATTGCGCGGCCGGACGTTGGCGACCATCGTCGGGGGACGGCTCGTCTTCCGGCTGGAAGGGTAAGACGGACGTCGGGCAGCCCCCGACAGCGACGGGGACACTTAAGGTATGGCCGCTGTTACGGATAGCCACGCTGGACGGTCCACCTTAGGGAAGTCTTATCCGGCGGATATGTTTCGCGGGTAGGCGGGCGCGCAACGGGATGGAGAACGGGATGGCGGAGTCCAAACACCATACGGCGGCTGAGGTCGCGGCGCTCTTCACGGAGCGGCAGCGCTTCGAGGCATGGATCGCGGCGCTCGAAGCGAAGCGCGCCGCGACGCCTCCGCACATCTACACCCGCGTCCACGCCGACTATACCTCGCGGCTGCAGCGGGTGAACGAGCAGTTGGGCCGCCACCGCGTGGCGCTCCGCGAGATGGAGACGGATCTCATCGACCGCCTCACCTCGCTCGACATCGACGAGGCCAAGTACAAGGACGAGATGGCCGAGGCGGACCTGCGGGAGACCGTGGGGGAGCTCGATCCCGCCGGCCACCGCGACGTGCTGGAGCGCACGTCGCTCGGTCTCGCCGAGGTGACGAGCGAGCGGCTGCGCGCGACGATGGAGCTCACCAACCTGCGCGCGATGCTTGGCGCGGACGGTGAGATCGGCGTGCTCGAGGTGGATGAGGAGGAGCAGTTCACGGTGACGCCGACGCCGGTGCCTTCGGTGCCGGCGGCGCCGCCGAAGCGCGCCTCCAAGCCCGTGCCCGCCGCGCCGCCACCGGCGGAAGGACCCGACTCGTGGGGACTCCTGCCGGAGGATCCGCTGGCGATGCCGGTGCGTGGTCTGCGTCCGGAGCCGCCGGCGTCGGCGAGTCCCTTCGACGACCTCGAATTCCTGCGCTCGATGATCGAGTCGCCGCGGACGCCATCGGGCGAGCATTCGGCGTACGGCAATGGCTCCGGCGGCGCTGCCGCTGTGCCGGCGCCCGTCGAACCGGCCGCGCCGCTGGAGCTCGAGAGCGCGGCGTCCGCCTCGGCGAAGCGACCCTCCCGCGAGACGCCGGCCGTCGAGGCGCCGGTCGCGGCGGCGCCGCCTCCTCCGGCGCCCGAGCCCGCGAGGGCCGCGCCCGCGAAGACGCCCGCCGAGGCCGCCGCGGCCGAGATCTCCTTCGCCGGCGTCGCGCCGACGCCCGCCGCGAGTTCCCCGGCCGTCCCGAAGCCGGCGTCCACCGGCTCGAAGATCGTGAACGCATCCGTCTCGATGGAGCTCGAACCGGTCGCGCGCCCGCGCTCAGCGTCGGAGGCGATGCCTTCCTATCTGCGCGACATGCCGGCGGAACAGGTGAAGACGCTCAAGTGCCAGGAGTGCGGCACCCTGAACTATCCCACCGAGTGGTACTGCGAGCGCTGCGGCGCGGAGCTCGCGGCGCTCTAGCGGGCGGCACGCCGGATGCGGAACGGCCCGGATCGCTCCAAGCGACCCGGGCCGTTCGTGCATCGCGGAGCGATGCTTACTTGGCGGCCTTCGCCAGGCGGCTCTTCCGGCGCGCCGCGGCGTTCCGGTGGATGAGACCCTTGCGGGCCGCGCGATCGAGCAGCTGCACCGCGGCCCGACGGTCGGCGGCGGTGGCTTCGGCGGCACTGGCCTTCTTGACGGCAGTACGCAACGCGGCACGCTGGGCGCGATTCCGCACCTCGGCAGCGCGCGACTTGCGCATGTTCTTCTTGGCGGATGCGATTCTCGGCACGACGTTCTCCAGAGCGAAATGCAGTTTGACGGAACGCGAAAGCTACACGGCGCCGAGGTGGCATGTCAAGGCGCCGCTTTGCTTTGACAGCGCTCGCGCGGCGGGCTAGTTTCACAGCGAGCCGACGCCTGCGGCACGCGTGGTACGTGTCCCGAACCGCCGACCCATATTGGATAGCGAGACGCTGAAAGCCATCCTGCTCGCCGTACCGGTGCTGCTGTTCTCCTTCGCGGCCCACGAGTATGCGCACGCATGGGCGGCCCTCTCGCAGGGCGATCCGACCGCGCGCGACGCGGGGCGGCTGACGCTCAACCCTATCAAGCACATCGACCCCTGGATGACGCTGATCCTCCCGGGGTTGATGCTCATCGGTTCGCACGGCCAGAGCGCGCTCGGCGGCGCGAAGCCCTGTCCGGTGGATCCGCGGAATTACCGGAACTACCGGCGCGGCGACATCATCGTCTCGCTCGCCGGCGTCACGATGAACCTCTTCCTCGCGCTGGCGTCGGCGGTGCTCTTCTTCGTCATCGGCGTCATCGGCCGCGACGTCGGTAGTGCGCGGGACGGGCTCGGATTCGCGCAGGAGATGCTCAGCGTCGCGGTCCAGTTCAACCTGCTGCTCGTCTTCTTCAATCTGATGCCGGTGCCGCCGCTCGATGGGTCGCACGTCCTCAAACACTTCCTCCCGCCGTCGCTCGCCCTCGCCTACGTGAAGGCGAGCCGCTACGGGATGCTGATCCTGCTCGCGCTCGTGACGGTCGGCCAGCCGGTGCTCTACTGGTGGCTCGCGCCGAGCCAGACGCTCTCGCGGTTGCTGCTGCGCGCCGTGGCCCCCTACTTCCTCGGGACCGCGTGACGGCGCCCTCGGCGTTCGCGGTGGAGATCCCGCCGGGATTCGTCGTCGAGCTGGAGCACTACTCCGGCCCGCTCGATCTCCTCCTCACGCTCATCCGCGACGAGAAGGTCGAGATCACCGACATCCCGATCGCGCGCATCTGCGAGCAGTTCCTGAAGCGGATCCACGAGCTCGGGCTCGCCGAGGCCGCCGAGTACCTCGAGATGGCCGCACGCCTCGTGCGCATCAAGGTGCAGATGCTCCTCCCGCGTCCCGGCGGCGAGGATGACTGGGAGGACCCGCGCGCCGAGCTCGTGCGCCGGCTCCTCGAGTACCAGCAGATCCGCGAGGTGGTGGACCTGCTGGAGCGGCGCGGCGAGGAGCGCCGCAGCCGCTTCGCCCGCGGCTATCTGCCCTTGGACGCGGCACCCGCCGCGGCGCCGCTCTCCCTCTCGCTCGCCGAACTGCTCGCCGCGGTGGACCGCGTGCTGCGCCTCGTGCGTGAGCCGGACCTGCACGATGTCGTCCCCCGCGCGCTCGACGTCGATGGCGCGATGGCGGTGATCGCGACGCTGCTCGCGTTGCGCGACCGCTTCCGCTGGTACGACGTCGTCGCCCGCGGCGCCGAGCCCTGGCAGGTGCTGTCGGGGCTCCTCGCGCTGCTCGAACTCGCGCGCCGCGGGGAGCTCACGCTCCTCCAGCGCCGTCCTTTCGCCTCTGTGGAGATCGCGCGTGTCGCCGCTGGCCAGGCTGCTTGAAGCCGCGTTGTTCGCGAGCGGCCGCCCCGTGGCGGCCGACGAGCTCGCGGCGCTCGATCCCGAGGCGTCGCCCGCCGCGATCGCGATGGCGCTCGATGAGATCCGGGAGTGCTACGACACCGCGGGCCACGGCGTGGAGCTGATCGAGCTCGCCGGCGGCTGGCAGATCCTCACGCGCGCGGAGTACACGGAGACGATCGAGCGCGCGCAGCTCGCCGCGCGGCCGCACCGGCTCTCGGCGGCGGCGCTCGAGACGCTCGCGCTCATCGCCTACCGCCAGCCGCTCGGCCGCCTCGAGATCGAGGAGATCCGCGGCGTCTCGGTGGGCGGCATGCTCAAGACGCTGCTCGAGCGCGGACTCATCGACGTCGTCGCGCGCGGGGAAGGGCTCGGGCGTCCGCTGCTCTACGGCACCACCCCCGCCTTCCTCGAGCAGTTCGCGCTGCGGCACCTCGGCGAACTCCCGCGCGCCGACGAGCTGGCGATCGCGCTCCGCGCCGAGCCGAGGCCTCTGGTCTGACCGCCGAGACGATGCGCATCCAGCGGGCGCTCGCGCGCGCCGGCGTCGCCTCGCGGCGCCGCGCCGAGGAGCTCGTCGCCGCCGGACGCGTGCAGGTGAACGGCGCCCCCGCGCAGCTCGGGCAGATCGTCGACCCCGCGCACGACCGGATCCTCGTGGACGGCGCCCCGGTGCGCCAGCCCGCCGGCGTGCAATGGCTCGTCCTCAACAAGCCGTCCGGAGTCATGACGACGCGGAGCGATCCGGCGGGACGACGCACCGTCTTCGAGTTCGTCCCCGACATTCCCGGGCTCACCTATGCCGGCCGCCTCGATTACCTCACGGAGGGCGTGCTCCTCCTCACCAACGATGGCGAGGCGATCCACGGCCTGCTCCACCCGAGCCGCGAAGTGGAACGTACGTACGTCGCCACCGTCACTGGCGATGCGGGGAAGGCGGCCCTGCGCGCTCAGCGCGGGGTCGAACTCCCCGACGGCGTCGTGCAACTGCGCGACGTGAGCGCGAAGGCCCTCGGCGGCGGCCGCTGGGAGTTCACCGTCTCGATCACCGAGGGTCGGAACCGGGAGGTGCGCCGCCTCTGCAAGGCGCTCGATCTCTTCGTCGAGCGCCTCGTGCGCGTCCAGTTCGGCCCGGTCCGCCTCGGCTCCCTCGCGCCGGGGGCGTCGCGCCCGCTCACCGCCAAGGAACTTGAGATCCTCACCGCGCTCGCCCGAGCGCCGCGCCCAGGTCCGCATGGAACTCCGTAACGCGACAGCGCTCATCCTCGGCGGCAGCGGGCTCGTGGGCCGCGCGGTGGCACGCCGGCTCCTCGACTTCGCGCCCAAACGGATCATCGTCACCGGCCTCCTGCGCCACGACGCCGAGGCGGCGGTGCGCGCGCTCGAACCGCACGCGCGCGGCACCGAGCTCTCGGCGCGCTGGGGCAACATCTTCCACCCCGCGTCGCTCGCCGAGCGCTCGCGCGATGAGGTGCTCGCCGACCCGGCCGCGCGCCGCGAACTGGTGGAGGACTACCTCGCCCCCGCGAGCGCCGGATCGCTCCAGCGGAGCCTGCTGCACCAGTGGCTCACCGCGGAGCGCCCCGACCTCGTGGTGGACTGCGTGAACACCGCGACGGCCGTCGCGTACCAGGACGGCTTCGCGAGCGCGCTGCGGCTGCTCGCCGCCGCCGACGCCGGGAACGTGGACCGCGAAGCGGTGGAGCGGCACCTGCTGACGCTCCCGCTGCCGCAGCTCGTGCGCCACATGGAGGCGCTGCAGGACGGGATGCGCCTCGCCGGCACGCGCGCCTACGTGAAGGTCGGCACCAGCGGCACCGGCGGCATGGGGCTGAACATCCCGTACACGCACAGCGAGGAGAAGCCATCGCGGACGCTCGTCACGAAGTCCGCGGTGGCCGGGGCGCAGAGCCTGCTCCTCTTCCTGCAGGGGCGTACGCCGGGGGCGCCGGCGACGATGGAGATCAAGCCGACGGCGGCGATCGGGTGGAACGAGATCGCCTTCGGTCCCGTGAAGCGCGGCGGCGCCGCCCTCGAGCTCGTGGACTGCGAGCGCCCGCTCCCGCTGGAGCAGGCCTTCATCCCCGGCGCCGGCGGCTGGTCGCGCACCGGGCATCCCCTCGAGAGCGCGTACATCGCGATGGGAGAGAACGGCGTCTTCGCGCGCGATGAGTTCGAGACGGTGAGCGCGCTCGGGCAGATGGAGCTCGTCACCCCCGAGGAGCTCGCCGAGGCGGTGATCATGGAGGTGCGCGGCGAGCCGACGGGGAAGGACGTCGTCGCCGCGCTCGACGGGGCGACCTTCGGACCGACGTACCGCGGCGGCTACCTGCGCAGCATCGCGGTGGAGGGGCTCGCGGCGCTCGAGCGGGAACACGGCGTGCGATCGATCGCCTTCGAGATGCTCGGTCCGCCGCGGCTCACGAAGCTGCTCTTCGAGGCGCACATCCTGTCGAAGCTCTTCCCGACGGTGAAGGCCCTCGCGGCAGCCGATCCGGCGAGCGCGGCGGCGAAGGCGGAGCGCCTCCTGCGCGAGCAGGAGCCGGCGCTGCGCCGGCAGATCCTCTCGGTGGGCATCCCGATCCTGCTCAGCGATGGACTCTCGGTGCTGCGCGGCGAGATCGTCGTCGTCCCCCCGGGCGCGCGCGGCGCCGAGATCGCGCCGCGCGGCTGGGTGGACCTGCGGCCGTCGAACCTGCAGCTGTGGGTGAAGCGCGCGGCGGCGATCGCGGCCGAGCCGCGTCCGCTGGGAAGCGGTTCCGACGCGATGGTGAACTGGATCGGCGGCGACGAACCGATCGCCCCGCCGCGGATGGCGGTCTGGATCTTCGAGCACGAGGACGGCGGCTACCGCATCAAGCGCTGAGGCCCCCTCGCCGGGGCGCGCGCGGGCTTTCATCATTCGTTCATCATTCATCACCGGAGCGAACGCGTGGCGACACGGGCATCCACCCCGACGGCTGACACGGTGCTGGTGCAGGCGATCCTCGAGCAGGTCGCGCGCCGCGTCGTGGGACAGGACTACATGGTGGAGCGCCTGCTCGTCGGGCTGCTCGCCGGCGGCCACGTGCTGCTCGAAGGGGTGCCGGGGCTCGCCAAGACCCTCACGGTGAAGACGCTCGCCGAGACGATCCAGACGACGTTCAACCGGATCCAGTTCACCCCCGACCTGCTGCCGGCCGACGTGCTGGGGACGCAGGTGTACGACATGGCGACGGGGCAGTTCCGGGCGAAGAAGGGACCGATCTTCGCGAACATCATCCTCGCGGACGAGATCAACCGCGCGCCGGCGAAGGTGCAGGCGGCGCTCCTCGAGGCGATGCAGGAGAAGCAGGTCACGCTGGGGGGCACGACGTACCCGCTCACCGAGCCCTTCCTCGTGCTGGCGACGCAGAACCCGATCGAGCAGGAGGGGACGTACACGCTCCCCGAGGCGCAGGTGGACCGCTTCATGCTCAAGCTGCACGTCGGCTATCCGACGCGCGCCGAGGAGAAGGAGATCATGAAGCGGATGGCGGGGGGCGCGCCGATCGCCGTCGAGGCGGTCGCGACGCCGCAGGCGATCCTCGAGGCGCGGCGCCGCATCACCGAGATCTACCTCGATGACCGCGTCATGGATTACATCGTGGACATCGTGACCGCGACACGCGAGCCGGCGGCCGCCGGCCTGAAGGAACTCGCCCCGCTCATCGAGTATGGCGCGAGCCCGCGCGCGACGATCTTCCTCGCGCAGGGGTCGCGCGCGCTCGCCTTCCTCCGCGGCCGCAACTTCGTGACGCCCGACGACGTGAAGTCGATCGCGCCCGACGTCCTCCGGCACCGCGTGCTCACCACGTACGAAGCGGAGGCCGAGGAGGTGACGAGCGACCATATCGTCACCAAGGTCCTCGCGGCCATCGAGAGCCCCTGATGACGGAGCCGGGGCGGGGCTCGCGCTCGCTCCCCAAGCGCGCCACCGGCCGGCACGCGGCGGTCGCGGCGACCCCGCCGCGTCCCGTGCGGGACAGCGCCGGGACGCGCGAACGCCGCACGATCGCCGTCCCCTCCGAGGTGCTGCGCCAGGTGCGCCTCGTCGAGCTGCGCACGCGCGGCCTCGTGAACGCCCTCTTCACCGGCGAGTACCACTCGGTGTTCAAGGGGCAGGGGATGGAGTTCGCCGAGGTGCGCGAGTACGTCGAGGGGGACGAAGTGCGCACCATCGACTGGAACGTCACGGCGCGCATGGGCCATCCCTTCGTGAAGCGCTTCGTCGAGGAGCGCGAGCTCACGGTGATGCTGGCCGTGGACCACTCGGGCTCCGAGCGCTTCGGCACGGCGCAGCGCTTCAAGAGCGAGCTCGCGACCGAGATCGC
>Ga0315271_10000670_pt1 | contig 19596 bp, 11 predicted proteins | sample C3_top_MG_FD_204664 | JGI IMG/M metagenome (GOLD analysis project Ga0315271, IMG submission 204664) | Sediment microbial communities from Yellowstone Lake, YNP, Wyoming, USA - C3_top | ecosystem: Environmental > Aquatic > Freshwater > Lake > Sediment | place: USA: Wyoming | collected 2017-08-01
CCGGTTGTCCGCCTCGGACTCCCAGCCCTTGAAAAGCAACCGCTCGACACTCCGTCCGAATTCCGGATCGCCGGAAATCGGCAGATAGTTTTTTGTCCGCTCTTCAGAAAGAATGGCGGCTTCCGCCGCCTTTACACAGGCCAGGACCGGCGACAGGCCGTTCGCATCCTGATAAATTCCCACGCCCAAGTTGACTTTTCCCGGATTCGGATCTGCCCTCCATGCGTCGGTCAGGCCAAGAATCGGGTCGGGAGGAGCCGATTGTACGTTGTCAAACATAGGGTGTCCTTGTATCGCCTTCCGCTCGAGTTCGGAAGATGAAAATACGCCATCGGGCTGAAAAATTAATCAGTTGAAATACTTGTTTATGCAGGGTTTGATCGCGTCCTTCTCGACTCGGATGATGGCCATTTCCCGCTTGGCGTTTTCAGGAGAGTCCGAGGCGTGCGCGGCATTCACCATGATGTCCTGCCCGAACTCTCTCCGGACGGACCCCGAAGGAGCCATCAGTGGATCCGTTGGGCCCAGAATACTGCGAATCTTATTCACGGCATCGGGTCCTGTATAGACGAGTGCCAGACAGCGCTGGAGTCCGGCGGCGTCCCGTCCCGGCCCTTCCAGCTTCTGCGCCCACTGCCCCGTCATGAAATGAATGATCTGGTAGAACTGCTGGTCTCCGAAATGTGGCCCGAGTTTTTCACCCAGAAGCCGCTGAATATCGGCTGGGATTTCCAGATTGAACTCCGCCTGCAGAGCCCGTGCGGCGCGCCGGCTGACCACATCGCACAGTTTGGTGCGCAGGATGTCGCGAACCGGTCCGTAAAAATGCTCCGCCTCAGACACGCTCATCCGGTGCATCTTGGCTCCGATGATCCGGAGTCCGGAACGGGAGAATAAATCGATGATATTGCCGGGTCGCGCGCTGGGAAACTTAAAGTTGTCCGGCTTGATCAGAACGAGGGTTTTCTCGGGCGTTTTGGCGAACGAAGTATCGGTGGCGTTCTCGATGAGACCCCCGTCGGTTTCGCTGTATTCAGCCCACAGGCGGAGTGTGTTTTTTACGGTCTCGGGAGTGGTTCCGACCAGAACGGCCGGCTCGACGTAGCGGGCTTCTCCCGATTCACCGAGAATGAAATCCCCGTACGTATCCCGGACGGTTTCACCGGCTTCCATATTGGATCGGATGGGTCCCGCCACCGAGTTGATTTTTTCCGCGGCGTTTTCGCCTTCAAACAGGAGCAGAAGCACCCGCCGCCGCCGTCCGGTGACGGGGTCCGGCGTATAGGCGCGCTCGATATAGGAGGCCAGGATGTCGCGGGTGACCGCAGAACCGTCCGTCTCCGCCCGCACCTGTTCTGCGTATCGCCGAGTCAGTTCGAGACTGGGTCCGAACATGCGGGCCTCCACGAGTTCCAGTCCCGTCCGGCTCATGAATCGACCGAGGATGCCGCCGGTTCGGGATTTTGCGATGGAGTACGGATTGATCAATGCAAACGCAAGCTCTGTGGCCATGTTGAATCTCCTGAAAGGATGGCAGTCTACGCAGGCCCTTCCTGAAATTCAAGTCACATCCCGATCCGAACCGCACGGAACCCAGGGCCGGCCTTTCGACTTGCGTCTGTGACGAAAAGAGCTTAGAGGGAATCCGGTCGAATTCAAAGAAAGGTGCTCATGACAGGGAGTCCGGTTCCCGTTTTCCCCGCTGTGTCGCTGCGCGGTGTTCATTTGGATCTCAAGGGCTTCCCGCCCGAGTTGGATCGGCTGATCGAACTTCTGGATGTCATTGCGGCCGCTCGCTACAACGTGCTTCTGGTGGAATGGGAGGACATGTTTCCCTGGACGGTGGACATCCGGTTCCGCGGTGAAACGGCTTACTCGCCAGAGCAAGTGAAGCGATTTCACGAAGAAGCTTTCGCGCGAGGGCTGGAGATCATTCCTCTGGTTCAGTGCCTCGGCCACATGGAGACTCCGCTTTCCGTCCCGGGGTATGAATCCTTGCGTGAAGTTTCCGATCGTGCGGATGTATTGAATGTGCTGGCCCCTGGAGCGGGCGATCTCATCGCTCGCATGGTGGACGATGTGCTGACTCTTTGTCCCGATGTCCGCCGGTTTCATCTGGGTGGGGATGAGGCATGGACCTTCGGAACCCATCCGGATACACGGACTTTTGCGGAGCAACACGGAAAGGACCGGCTTTACCTTCAGCATGTCGAGCCGGTGCTGGATCGCCTGATCGCTCAGAATATTCGGCCGATCTTGTGGCATGACATGATGGTGTCCTGGACATCGCCCCAGCTTCGGCGGCTTGCAGAAAAAACCGATTTAATGGTCTGGGGCTACCAGGGACATCCGGACCGGATCAGCCCGGAGAGCCACGGCCATCGCCGGCATATCGATCGGCTGGCGGAACACGGCTTTCGTCTCTGGTGCGCAGGCGGCTTCAAGGGGTGCGATGGTCTGACCAGCGATCTTCCGGTTTTTTCAGCACGCCGGGAAAACGCTCTCGCGTGGATGGATCTCCATCAGACGCTGGGCTTCATCGGCGCAATCGCCACCGGGTGGAGCCGTTATTATACCACCTCTCCACAATGCGATCCGATCGACGCCAGCCTGGATACGCTCATCGATCTGGGATGCATTTTTCACGATGGAGTTCCGATGCCCGGAGGGGCCTCCGGATGTGCGGCCTGGCTTCATGCCCATGGGGAAGGGGAGCGATTCGAACGCTGTGTGGCCGCGTTGCGGAACTTGTCCGACGCCCGAACCAAAGGGTGGGCCCATATCCATTCCCTGAGGCATATCCTCGCGACGGGAGAGCAGGGACCCCGTCGTCGCGCGGGATTGCGGACGGATCATCCTTTTCAGTTTCTTCACCTGCACATCCAAGAGGCGCATCAGGCCGCGGATCGGATTCGCATCGCCTTTCAGGGGCGGGTGTCACCGCTGTGGGTCGAGAGGTATCTCGACGAGCGTATCCGGCCGATGGTTGAAGAGTTGGCTGAGATAACCCGCCGCCTGAATGAATGGGATGCGTCCGCTTTCTAACCCGGTCTTCCGGTCGGCTTCAGCGTCCAGCCAGTACTTCATCCACGGCTTCCGAAAACACCTGGAGCGACTCACGAAGCGCGTCTTCGGGAATGGACAAGGGAGGGGCGATTTTGATGCACTCTCCGCCCACGCCGACCGGAGCGAACATGAGAAGCCCCTTGTATAGGCACGCCAGATTGATTCGTTGCGCCAGATCCGGGTCGGGCGTCCGGGTTCCGGCCTTTACGGCCTGAATGCCCGCGACCAGACCGCGGCCCTGGAAGCAACCGAGCACCGATGGATATTTCTTTTGAATTTGCTCTAGCGCCGGATTGAACCATTCTCCGAGTTTCTCCGCTCGCTCCACGAGTCGATCGCGGTGGAGAATCTCCAGATTTGCGTTCGCCGCAACCACGGCCAGGGGGGAAGCCGAGTGGGTGGAGGTCATAGACCCCGGCGAGTAAAGATCCATAATGTCCTTCCTTCCGATCACTGCCGAAAGCGGAAGAGAGGAAGAAATCCCTTTTCCGCAGGCGATGAGATCCGGGGTGACGCCGTAGTGTTCGAAGCAGAACATCCGGCCCGTCCGTCCAAAGCCGGACTGGACCTCGTCCATAATCAACACGATGTCCTGCTTGCGGCAGAAGGCTTCCAGTTGTTTCGCGTAGTCCAAAGGAAAAAAGTCCGGTCCGACGCCCTGATAACTCTCGGACATCACTCCGGCGATCTGATCCGGCCGGATGCCCTTCTGCTTGAGCGTGGAGAGGAACAGGTCGAACGAGGTATTCGGGTTCTTGTACCCGTCCGGGAACGGGACTTGCACAAACTGAGGACAGCATTTCCCAAGCCATTTCTTTCCCTTCGCCATCCCGCCCGCCAACTGGGCGCCCATGGTTCTGCCATGGAATGCATTATCGAAGGACACAAGATAAGTCCGTTCCGGCCCGTGCTTTTCCAGGGCATAGGTCTTGGCGAGTTTGATGCAGTTTTCGGTTGCTTCACTTCCGGAGCTGAGAAGAAAGACGCGGTAGAGGTCAGGATTCTTCATCAGATTCCGGATTCCGCGAACCAGTTTTGCACGGCCCTCATGCACGAAAACATACGAAGCCAGAAGCGGTTCGTCGATCGCCTGGCGCAGCGCCGCGACGATCTCCGGATGGCCATGCCCCGCATTGGTGATGAGTACGCCGCTGGACCAGTCGATCCACCGGTTTCCCCATCGATCTTCGACGACGCACCCTTTTGCCTTGTGCCAGACGACCGGCGGTTGTCCCCACATGGACCGGGGCTCGGTTTCCTGCAGATCCTTGAAAATGGAAAGTGATTCAGGAACCGGGATCGCCGTTCGAATCGTACGATATTTCGTTTGCACCGGAGGCACCGCCACCGGCGTGAGAGAGTATTCAGCCATGATAGATTTCCTTTCGTCGTTCAGATCGTGCGCAGTTGAACATGCGGAGGGTTCCCATATATAATATCCACCCAGACCCCATCCAGTACGATGGACCTCCTCGCCGCCTCCACCACCAGTTCGTTGATAAAACTATTGGCGGGTGTGGCCAGTAATCCGGCCGCATCCACTTCGCGAATGAGATCCTGCCGTCTGGCCAGAGCCTCCACAGCAGGCCGTTCAGAGGATTCTTTCTCGATGCGGATCATGGTTTCCAGAATGGCCTCTACGGACTCGTATCCGTACCCGACGGGTTTGTATCCCGGTCCGGCCCAGGGAACCAGGCGGTAAAAGTCCGGGCTGACGTAGTTATAACGCGATCCCGCGCATCCGATTTCTTCCAGATAGCTGTGTCGAACCCCGCGATCCTGATCGTTATGCTGAATCATGCCCGACCGGTCGGTTCCTTCGCAGTACAGGAGCAACCCCTGATCATTGCTGCCTGCGGCGGCGTCCGGATAGCCGAGTCCGTCCGTTACAGTCAGCAAGGCACCGTTTTCGAAACGGACGCGGCCGTTGGCCCACATGTAGCCCTCTTTCCCGTTCGGAAAAAGACCCTTTACGCCGGAGACCGACACGGCCACGGGCTTTAAGCCGGTGATGAAATAGACCAGATCAACATAATGACAACCTACGTAGACAAACGGATCCGTCTTGTCGCAGGTGAACCAGTTCTGGAAGTTGGAGTGGCGGTAGTAATAGGGCTCGATCATTCGGGCCTCGCCGATCTTGAACTCGCCAAAATGGCCGAGCGAATAATTTCTCCGCGCCATCAGCGATCGGTGGTCCATGCGTTTGTGATATTCGATGCCGACAAAAAGCCCTCGTTTCAAGGCCTCTTTTTCGATTTCCAAGTCCTGGTCGTAGCTCAGCACCAGAGGCTTCACGCAGAGCACGTGCTGATCATGGCGAAGGGCGGCCATCACCACGTCGTAGTGGAACGGGTCCGGCACGGCCACGATGACCATCTGCCGGGGGCGCGTCGCCGCGAGTCGTTCCTCGAACAGATGGGGAAACATCTGGTCTGGCGGCGTGTTAACCGGAGGGTGGGCGTCGAACGTCTGGCCGGGGAAGGCGGACTGTAATTCCAGACTGTTCTTCAGTGCGGCGAGGGGCGGGCTGTTCAGGGCGCATACGGAGATCTGTCCGACCCGTTCGGTGCGCTGCATGTGGTAGACGGAGGGAAGGATCAGATCATTGGTGATCATTCCTCCGCCCACAATCAAAACATCCAAAGGATCCGTTGTCTTTTTCATAGCTCCATTCTTTATCGAGAAATTCCAGATTCCACTCGTTCCGGCCGAACCGGAAAGGCGCACGGCGTTCTCCGGTCCGGCTCCGAAGTCACGGCAGTGCGCCGCGCGCCAGCATGGCGGCGTATACGTTCTTCAGCGCGCAATACATTGCGGCCTCGCGGGCCTTCCACCGGTGTTCGCGGGCGGTTTCATGCACGAGGGCATACCGATCCTTCATCCGTTTCTGTAGCCGGAGAAGCACTTCGTCTGCACCCATCTGCTCTTGCTGTGTCTCCTGTGTGTACTCCAGATAGGACACGAAAACACCTCCCGCATTGCACAGAATGTCCGGAATGATCTGGACGCCGCGGGCGTGCAGGATTTCGTCCGCCGCAGGGGTGGTCGGTCCGTTGGCCCCCTCTGCGATAAGGGTCGCTTGGATCCGTCCGGCGTTTTCGGCCGTGATCTGATTCGCTGCCGCACAGGGGGCGAGGATATCGCAGGGTTTCTCCAGTAAGGCCTCGTGGGCCACGGCCGGAGCCAGCGTGCACCCTTTTAAGGAGCCGTGAGCTGTTGCGTAGTCCAGTATGGCGGCCAGAGGGAGTCCTTTGGGATCATAGAACGCGGTGTATGCGTCGGATAGGCCGACAAGAATCGATCCCGTCTCTTCCAGTGCCTTGGCCGCCACCGCACCGACATTCCCGAAACCCTGAATAATAGCTCGCGATCCCTGGATCTTTCCGCCGTGGCTGCGCAGGGCTTCGGTAACGGCCAGCGCCACGCCGCGACCTGTTGCCTCGCGCCGTCCTGGAATTCCGCCAAGAATCACAGGCTTCCCGGTCACGTACGAGCCCGCCGTCGTGGCAACGCCCAAGGAGTAACTGATGGTATCCTTGACGTGGCCCATGTCCTTCTCATTGGTTCCCATGTCCGGTGCCGGAACGTAAATCAACGGGTGAATGTGTGAATGGGCGGATCGCGTGAAACTGCGCATCACGACCTGCTTGTCGTCCGGCGAAAGAGCGGTCGGGTCTGCCACGATTCCGCTTTTCCCGCCTCCGAACGGAACTCCGATCAGGGCGCACTTCCAGGTCATTTCCATGGCCAGCGCGGTAATGTCGTCCAGCGTTACGCCTGGCTGCATGCGGATACCGCCCTTGCAGGGTCCTATCGCATCATTGTGCTTCACGATAAACGCGGTGAAGAGATGGATTTTACCGTCGGAGAGCTGGGGCGAGAGGAGCAGCTCGCTGCGCTCCTTGGCGTGCCGAAGCTTTCCGGCCCAGTCGGTGGAAACTTCCTTCCCCATCAAAGAGATCGCCTGGTCGAAATTATCCAGAGCATTCTGCAACATACTTGTTTTTTTCATTTTTTTCCTTGTTGAGGGTCAGGCGGGATGCCGGACCCGTGGATTCTCGCAACCTGAATCCGGGTTTCACCCGGATTTCCTCCGGGCTTCGCGTCCCGGTTTTCAATAAGCAGGAAAAAACGGACTGGATCATCCTCCGGATCGGCTGCCGGATCGTTGTCAGAGCGGGCACGGTGAGTTCGGAAAATGGAAGATCGTCGATGCCGGTGACGGAAAGACTCCGCGGGATCGATATCCCTTGAGACGCAGCGGCGCGTAATACGCCATGTGCGACGAGGTCATCCGCCGCCAGAATCGCCGTGGGCCGGGTGAAAGAGGGCAGGCTCCAGAGGCGTTTCAATCCTTCACGTCCTGCTTCAGCAGACGGCCGGGGAATACAGAGAAAGACAGATTCCGTTTCAAATCCCCGATCCTTTAGAAGGTGTCTTAACAAGCCATCGCGCCGCTGGTGCAGAGAAGAGTCCGTGCCGAGGAAGCCGAATCGTCGATGGCCCTGTCCGGTCAGGCAGTCCAGCAGAAGATTCAAACCGCAAACCTCATCCATGACCACGCGGTCCATTCCTTCGCGGGGTTTTCCCCAGCCGACCCGTACGGCCCGCTTGCCGTCGTTGAGGAACGCCTCAAGGCCATCCGGCTCGAAATCGCTTCCCAGAATGATCAGGCCGTCCGGGGAGTACTTGCGCAAGGCCGCCAGGTCATCCGGTTCCTTACCTGTCAGCAGCAGGGCATAATGGTGCCGGCTTGCCAAAGACTGCAATTCGCCCAGCACGTGACCAAAGAAGGGGTCCCTGAAATCTTTGACCACTACGCCGAACGACCGGGTGGATCCGCCGCGCAGTGCAGCCGCAAGAGGGCTCGGCCGGTACCCGGCGGCCTTTGCAATCCGCCGGATCCGCTTCACGGTCGTCGGGGATGCGCCCAGCCGGTCCGCCTTGCCTGTCAGCACCCGCGACACCAGCGACTGGGATACGCCCAGCCGCCGGGCCAGATCTTTTTGCGTCGGAGCCTTGCTGTGACTCGTCATGATCGGTACGGTGAACATATGCCTCGGAGTAAGCAAGATAATTCGTATGAGATTAAGGAAATAATGCAATCGCACACCCGGTCGGACCCCGGTCTTCCGGCGCCGCGGAACGCGCCTTGACAGCGGGGATGGTTGGCGTACCATCATGCGTTTTAAGGCGAGTGAAGCAGAAGGGGCTAACGGATGGATCTCTCGATCGTCATTCCAATGTATAAGGAAGAGGAGAGCGTGGAGTTGCTTTGCCGGCAGCTTCACGAGGTATTGTACGCCGGAACGCGATCCTATGAAATCATTCTTGTCGACGATGGCAGTCCCGATCGGACGTGGGAGGCGGCGGTGGCGGCGGCGGGCCGGTATCCGCATTTCGTTCTTCTTCGGCTGCGCCGGAATTTCGGACAGACCGCCGCCATGAGCGCGGGATTTGACCGCGCCCAGGGCGAGGTCGTCGTGACGATGGATGCCGATCTGCAAAACGATCCTGCGGATATTCCCCTGCTGGTCGATCGGATGCGCGAGGGGGTGGATGTCGTCAGCGGCTGGCGCAGAGACCGCAAGGACGCTTTTATCAATCGGAAACTACCGTCCCTGTTGGCGAACGCCCTGATCAGCCGGATTACGGGTGTCGCATTACACGACTATGGCTGCACCCTGAAGGCCTATCGCCGCAATGTGATCAAGAGTGTGCGGTTATACGGCGAAATGCACCGCTTTATTCCTGCGCTCGCCAGTTGGGTCGGCGGGGGAATTGAAGAGGTTGTCGTTCGGCATCATCCCAGGCGCTACGGCCAGTCGAAGTACGGCATCTCGCGCACCCTGCGGGTTGTTCTGGATCTCATGACCGTCAAGTTTCTGCTGCGGTACAGTACGGGACCGATGCAGATGTTCGGAAAGATCGGGGCCCTGTTCGCCACTCCCGGACTGATTCTTCTGGCCTTCATTTTTCTGGCACACCTGTCCTTCCGGGTGTTCGGAACAGAGTTTGGCGCGGAGCTGGTCAAGCGCCCGATTTGGGTCATGACCTCCTTCATGCTGGTGTTTATGGGGATGCAGTTTTTCAGCATTGGGCTTCTGGCCGAGGTGCAGACGCGGACGTATCACGAGTCGCAGTCTAAACCGGTTTATGTTCTGCGTGAGTCGTTCGAATCCGGGACCGCAAGCGCCCGCTCCTCGGTATGAATTTCTCTTTCCTGTTTCCCGCCACGGTTGCGGCAGCGGCCCAGACGGTCGAAGTCAATACCCCGATGGCCTTTCGGACGGTCGCGGTCAGCTCCATCTATCTTGTTCTGGCTATAACCGGGCTTGCGGTTCAACTGTTTCTTCTGATCCGGCCGCAGTTGCGTCCGTCTGCTCTGCGGGACCGGGCGCCCTTGCCGTCTTCTCCCCTTTTGTCCAGCGAGGGGCTTGGGTTGTGCGCCGTGCTGCTCGGACTGTACGGAGCCTTGTTCGTGGCGATTCCGGCCTGGACAGTCCATGGCGACTCGCCGACTGTAGTGAATCGATGGCTTCTTGTCGCCCAGAGCTTGATCTTTCAGGGTGTGACGCTTGGATTTGTCGCTCTCGTGCTGCGAAAAACCGGCCGGAGCTGGCGGGGGGCGTTCGGAGTGCGGTTGACTCGAATCGGACGTAACAGCGGACTTGCGCTGCTATTCTACCTGTCCGCTCTGCCCCATGTCCTGATCTATGGCCTGGTGGCTCAGAGGATCCTGCGGATGGCCGGGTTCGAAGGGGAGATACAGCCGGTCATACAGATTCTTTCCTCTGAGCATCCAGCCTGGTTGCGAGTCTATCTGGTCGCCCTCGGGGTGGGGGTCGCTCCGCTTGCGGAGGAAGTGCTTTTCCGGGGCATCGGTCTCCCGTTGCTTATGAAACGAATCGGAACGGCCCCTGCGATTCTCGTTCTCTCTTTGATTTTCGCCCTGCTTCATTTCAATGTAGCCGCTTTTGTCCCTTTGTTTGTGATCAGCATCGGTTTCAGCCTCTCCTATCTTCTGACCGGGGACTTGACCGTCCCCGTGCTCATGCACGCCTTCTTCAATACCGTCAGTTTTTCCCTCATGAAATTTCTTGGCGAGGGTCTATGACGTTAGACGGCCGCCCCCCGGTCGATTGGGCTCCCGCCGCACCGCCCGCCCGGATGCAGGGCCGACTGCGCTATCTCGATCAGACCCGGTTGCCGCTGGAACGAATCGAGCGGGAGACGGCGAACCCGCAGGAAATCTGGGAGGCGATCCGAAGCCTGAAGATCCGCGGGGCTCCCGCCATCGGCATTGCGGCGGCCTTCGGCCTTGCAGCGGTTGCGTCGCACTCCCTCACCCGGGATCCGGTCGCCTTGCAGGAGGAGGTGGCCCGGACGGCGCGGTTTCTTGCGACGGCGCGACCGACCGCAGTCAACCTCTTCTGGGCGCTTGACCGGATGTGCGCCCGCGCACGAGCCTCCACGGCCCCGACGGCGGATGCGCTGCGCGAGGAGTTGATTCGTGAAGCCCTGGCCATCCGGGACGAAGATGCCCTCATGTGCCGGGCGATCGGTGAGCATGGAGCGAAACTGCTGGCAGATGGCGCGACCGTCCTGACCCATTGTAACGCAGGCGGACTGGCGACTTCGGGGCTCGGCACGGCTCTAGCCCCTGTCTATGTCGCGACGGAGCAGGGCCGGCGAGTTCGGGTGTTTGCCGATGAAACGCGACCCTTGCTTCAGGGCGCGCGGCTCACGACATGGGAACTGATGCGGGCCGGGATTGAGGTCACTCTGATCTGCGACAACATGGCCGCGCAGGTCATGCGCGAGGGCCGGATCGATCTCGTGCTCGTTGGCGCGGACCGGATCGCCGCCAATGGCGATACAGCCAACAAAATCGGAACCTACTCGGTGGCCGTTCTCGCTCAGGCGCATGGTGTCCCGTTCTATGTGGCTGCTCCGACCTCAACGATCGACTGGACTCTGCCGGATGGCCACGGGATTCCGATCGAGCATCGGGAGGCCCGGGAAGTCACGGAAAGTTTCGGATTGCGCACCGCGCCCGAAGGAGTGGCCGTATATAACCCCGCATTTGATGTGACGCCTGCGAACTTGATCCTCGGTATCCTCTGCGAACACGGATTGTTCGCCCCGGCCGATTTAAAGGCGGCCCTTGGACCCCGCTGACGGATGGAAGAAGAGTGGCCTTTCGCCGCGTTCTGCGTTTGCATGTCAGATCCAGATAGCTTTACTCTGCTCAGGTGACTTTAGAGACTCATACCCTGTATATGCGAATCGCTCTGCGGGAGGCGAAAGCTGCGGCTTCCGAGGGTGAAGTTCCTGTAGGCGCGGTGATTGTTCATGAGGGCCGTCTTGCAGGGAAGGCGCATAATCAGGTTGAGCAACTGCGCGATCCCACGGCGCACGCCGAAATGATCGCCATCACACAGGCCGCCGCCGCGCTGGGCGACTGGCGGCTGGAGGGATGTATCCTCTATGTCACCAAAGAGCCTTGCGTCATGTGTGCGGGGGCCATCGTACTCGCACGGATCCCCCTCGTGGTGTGGGGTGCGGCCGATCCACTTCGTGGCGGAGCCGCCTCTCGATTCCAGATCCTGCAGAATGCCGATCTCAATCACCGGGCGGAACATTTATCCGGTGTGCTGGAACTCGAGTGCAGGGATCTATTACAACAGTTTTTTCGTGAGCGCCGCGCGGAGGTCCGCGACGGAACTCCACCGGACGCTCCCGCCGCCGGTGGGAACGCTATTTCTCCGGGACCGGCGGAATAACGCCGTCCGTCCGGCCCAGCGAGATCAGGATGTCCCGGCTGTAATCCGGGGCGGAGATCCGCAGGGTGGCGTCTCGGGTCGTGGTGCAAGCTCTCCCGAGCGTATCCCGAATCCGGCGATCAGATTCGCGTCTTCGATCGGTATGGATGGCAGATTTGCGAATTACCCGTCCCGGATAAGCAAAAGCGGGTCGAGGGACGCCGCTGAGCGTCCCTCGCGATCTGCAAGGGTCGGCTCCGGGCAAGGGCCTTCCAAGGTCTGGAAGAATCGGTGCAGGAGGCTTCCAAGGTCCGGAAGAGCGGGGAGGGAACGGCCATGCGCTGGAGCCTTCAACAGGCTGGAGCTTCGCACGCAAGCGTGCTACGTTCCATCCCGTTGAGGCTCAGCGCCCACACGGTTCCCAGCGCATGGCCGGGCCGCAGACTCCGCTGGACGGGTCCTCCGGATTCGCACGGAAAGAGCGGCTTTATGGATGCGGCCTCGTCCCGAGTGTGCGCGGAACTCTGAACGGTCCGTCGCCGTACCGATGCCCCTCCCTCCGTCTCCTTGCGTGCGAGAGAATGGCGGGCCGATCCCGCTTTCCAGCGGCGCGGATCGCCGTAATCAGGCCTCCGCGCCCGGCCGCTATTCCGCATCCGCCGGGATCGGCGGAATAACGCCGTCCGTTCGGCCCAGCGAGATCAGGATGTCCCGGCTGTAGTCCGGGGCGGAGATCCGCAGGGTGGCCGTCTTGAAGACGTCCGAGGGCTTCGCGTCGCGGAGCTGCACCCGGGTCATCTGTCCGGGCGCGACGGTGACGGTTTCCGGCGCGTCGGCGAACTTGGTTCGGCCGGATATTTCCTTGAGCGTGAGCTGGAGCGGTTCATTGTGAAAGTTAAAGATCGCCACCTCGACGGTGCCGGTTCCCGTCTGAATCGGAACCGCAGTCCAGGCTAACGGCCCCGCAACGCGTTCTACGAAGAGCAGAGCGGCGGTATCCGCCTCCGGAAGAGCAAGCGTGATCTTTCCGTCCAGGATCTGGAAGGGGAGCGGGACCGGGTCCCGGTACAGACTGCAGAGAAACGCACGTGCGGGCTGGAACCCGGCGGGCGGGCGGATCTCCAGCGTCCCCGCTGTCCGATTCTCGTTCCATATCGTGACCGTCATCGTCTTCGATCCGGTTTCACCGGCGAAGGCGGCGCTTTCGTCGCCCGTCACGTGACTGAACGCCATCACGTCCGGCGCGGAGACCCGCACCCCCTCGGTGTCCTTGAAGGCCGCGTAGTTCAGGAACGGGCTGATCCGCTGGCGGAGCTTGAGCAGATGCCAGGAGTGGGGGAACAAGGGCATGGTGTCCACGATCAGGTCGAACTTCATTCCGAATACAAAGGATCGCGACAGGGATCGCCGCGACAGGGATTCAGACCAGAGGCCGTTGGCGTTGCCCAGGAAAAAAATCTGGTCCGGGAGCATATACCGCATGATGTTGGGATTCCGGTCGAAGCCCGACAACAGAAAGTAGAGGCGGCTGCCGAAGACATCCGACACCCCTTCGGTCAGGGAGACGAACTCCGGGTCGAGGGCGCGCATCTTCTCGAAGTACCCGTCGAGGAACCGGTCCTTCAGGGCGGCCTGGTCGTTCTCGCCGTGGTGCCCGAGGCGCGGATTGAAATCCGGCATGGTGTTGAAGAAAGCGAAGGTGTCGAGGTAGGCGGTGTTGCAGCCGTAGTCGCGGACATACTTACCGATCCACTTCATGAGGCAGTCGCCGAACTCCCCGCTGGTCCAGTTCATCGAGGGATACGAATCCACGCTCCACTCCACCATGGAACCTGTCAAAGGCTTGGCGGATGCGAAATGCTCATTGAACTTCCCGGCGGCCCGGGCCAGTGCCTCGCGGTCCGGAGCAAAGTCCTCGTCCGGACAGAAGACATTACGCAAATACCAGTCCCAGTCGGGCGGCCTGGATTCCGCGGGGTAGTCGGTCCAGGGTCTTCCGTAATAGAGGGGGGAGAGGATATAGTAGGCACCGAGCGAATTGCCGTGGAAGTAGTATCCAATGTTTCCGCCGGCCTTCCGCCATCGCCGGATCTGCGCGGCGAACCGGTCCTCACCGCCCATTTCGAGCCGGGGCTGGTAATAGGTCGGGCAGGCTCCGTCGCCGGTACTGCCCCAGCCTTGGATATAGGAGAGCCCGTAGAAGGATGCATTTTGGAAGTCCCACTCCAGATCGTCGTATTGCGCCGTGCGGAGGATGCCGCCGCCGTCGTGGGGCACCCGTTTCCCGCAGCCGGCCGCGCGACCGGCTATCCAGGCGTCTGATTCCCGGAGCCAGCGGGTGTAGTGATTGATGGGGTATTGGGATCGAAAGTAGGTCCGGTACGTATTCGCCGCCCAGTGCCAGTCCCCCGAGTGCGCGGCCAGCACGTATCGATATTCGATTCGTCCGCCGCCAGCCTTCACCCGGTGCATTTTATTGAACGAGAAGCTGGAGGTCAGCTGATCATTTCCTGGCCTGCAGACGATCTCGGTTCCGATCAATTGCGGATCATGCATCCCGGCGTAGAGCCCCTCGCCGCCGTCCGAATAGAGATCCAGCCAGGGGAAGCCGGCGTGGTCGATGTACTTCACATTGAGATCGCCCCGGAGAGCGGGTTCCCGGATGAATTCACCTGCGGTGTAGGGCCAGGCCAGGGTATTGACGTTCTCCGCGGACCCGATCCGCAGCGGCGGCAAGATGGGGGCCGTGAGCTCGAGGACGTCCAGTTCCGGGTGGTCGTTCTGCACGCCGACGTGCCAGGCAATCAGTCCGGCGACCTGATCGGCCTCCAGATTACAGGTGATGCGCACCCGATTGTCCAGAAGCCCCCACACAGCGGTGATCCGATGCGCATCCGGCTGGCTGATGGAAAGGAGGTTGGCATCCGAGGAGGTCAGGAGGATGGACTCCCGGACCTTGGGCGTCTTGAGCCGCATCCGGAAGGATTCGACCCGCGTTCCCGGAGGAACAATCCAGGTTCCGGTTTTCGTATTGCGGAGGCCGATCAGGGCTCCGGTTTCGATCGAGAGGTAGACCCTCGTCTCGCCCGCTGTGAGGGTAAGAAAGGCTTTTTCATCGACAGTGAACGAGGCGGCCACGTTCCGGATGACCGGGCTTTCTCCGTCCACCCGGCGCAAGGTGGCCTTCAGCGAGAGAGCTGTCCCGGGCGCCAGAGGCTGAAGCGGTTGGCCGGGGGTCAGGGGATGCCAGGTTGTGCCGTTGTCGAACGAGCCGGAGAAATCCACCCGGCCCTTTCCAGCTTCGCAGTCCGTCGTGAACGTCTCCCACCGGGCGAGACCGATCGGTGAGATCGGCTGGAACAGGACGGTTCCCTCTTCGACAAGCGCGTCCGGCGAGGCCGATCCGCCCGCACCCGATGGGATATAATTCGGATCGGAGGACAGGATGATCTTGTCCAATCGCTTTCCGTTAAGCAGCTCTGCCACGACCAGCGTGTGCGTGCCGCGGCTGAGCTTCCGGGTCTGACCCCGGACCCAGAACCAGGTCTTGGCCTCGGGTATGAGCGGTGTGAGGTCTACGTCCACCTTCGGACAGCTGTCCAGTTGCTGGGTGTAATTCCATCCGCCCTTGACCGGAACCCAGTGCCGCGCCCAGACGGTGTACTCCGCCTCAACCTGGACCGCGAAGGGATAGACGCCATTGGACAGGTAATCGACATAGCCCCCGCCCGACGCATCGGGATCGTCCGTCTGGGGGGTGTATTCGGATCCGCTTCGTTTGATCTGAAGAATAGTGGTATCGCCGGATTTTCGCGCGAACACATCCTCCTGGAAGAAGAGGTGCGCGGCCGATTCGGCCTCGAGTACGATCGGGCCAGAGCCCTGCTGGGTCGCAATCCGGTCAAAAAGTCGGATGGTTCCCTTTACGTTTTGGCAACCGGAATTCAAAAGGATGCCAGGTCGCATGAAACTGGTTTCTGCGGCGGGAGAGAGCGTGGCCGCGAAAAGGCAGGCCGCTCCAATACAATCCAGGCGAAGCTTCATATCGGGATCCTCCAGCACGATCTGATTTTTCGGTTATTGCTCAGTGAAACGAATGTCGTCCGCCAGGAGTCGAGCCCCGGATTTCGGCGTGCGGTTGTAGTTCCCGAACCAGACGAAGGGGCGGACGTACCGGGTGCCGCGCCAGAACTGGTCGATCGACGTGCCGGTCCGGGCCTCGCCGCGGAACGTGGTGGTGAACTCCTTCCAGTCGGTGGGGAGCCAACCATCGGCGATCCAGTAGCAGGGCGCGCCCCAGGGACTGTGCAGGCGCACCGGCGTCCCGGCTGGGTAGTCCTTCTCCAGCGGTGCTTTCAGGGTCAGTCGGACCCGGTCCCCTTCCTCCGCGAGGGTCGTGACCTCCGGCGAGAGGTCGAAGTTGGGGAGGTCGGAGAAATCGTCCGTGGCGTGGAAAGCGACGGTCGAGAACTCCGGCGCGACAAAGCCCGCGGGCCGGACCAGCAGGAGTTCGGTCGCGCCCGGTGCCGCCGCGACGGCCAGTTTCGTTGCGGTGTTCGGGCAGACGGAGACGTTGTTGATATGGATCGGCCGCTTGTCCTTGTCGTACATACGCAAGCCGAAGTTGGCGCTGGCGGGCGGCTGCTCGGCCAGGCTGCGTAACCACGAGGAGAGGACATAGGTTTTGTCCGGTGCGACCGGGATGAACTCCTTGGCGATGAGGCTTGTGGCGTACTCGCCGAAGAGCTCAAAGCTGCCGGCGCCCGCGCGCTTGACTTCGGCGTTGACCTTGACCATCCCTTCCCAGGCGGCGGGATCTTCGTCGTTGACCAGGTCTCTGGCCTGGGCCGAACGGCCGACGAGCTGGATCCGCTCGGCAAAGACCTGAGCCTCGTCGCGGACCAGTTCGGGAATGCCGATCCACATGCTGTCGGAGTTGCTGTCGAACTTGCCGTCTGACGCGACCGTCACCAGCACGGTCCGCCCGGCGAAGGCGCCCAGGGGCACCAGCCATTCGTACGGGCGCTGGTCATGTTCCTGCAGCTTGAGGTCGGGACTTCCGAAGTCGCGCTCGTGAATCGGGCGATGGTCCAGGCAGATCCGGGCGCGGGAGGCGTTGCCGTACTTGGGGCTGAGGTTCTGGAGGCTGACGCGCAGGGCGGCCTTCGGGTCGTTCGGCACAGCCAGAAGAAAATCGGCGACCTTATCTCCGTAGGAGAAGAAGTAGCGCCCGGACTGTGCACCGGGGACGATCTTGGCGAGGGCGAGGCTCGGGCCATATTCCAGACCCTGGGAGCCGACTTCGCGCAACATCACCGTCGCGTCGTCGCCGATCTTCTCGCCAAATCCGACCTGGTTCCCGGCGCGGGAATGCAGGAGGGTGGCTGGCAGGTCCACCTCCAGGGAGAGCGTCGCCTCCGGCTTCATCGCGCGGCCATTGACGGACAGCATCGGCAGGTCCCGGTTCAGCGCCAGCTCGATGGCGGCGCGCGCCGGACCGCCCTTTGCGGGCGACAGCACCAGCATGGTGAAGTCCGCCGTTTCGGCATACCGCGACACGACCACGCCCTCGGGCAGGCTCAGGACCTGCAGGGCCGGTGCGGAAGCGTCCGTGGCCGGGAACAGGGCATAGCTACCTTCCGGATTCAGGCCGAGAAGCTCTCCCTTCGCAATCGCCGGCCAGCCGGGCAGGTGGAGCCCTGTGCGCAGGCGGTTGACGCCGCCGACCCGCGCATAGAGATCCTTGCCGTCCGGCCCGACCATGCGTTGGACCGCGCCATCGTCGTAGTATCGGTAGCGCTTGCCGTCCTTGTCCTCATACATGCAAACCAAGTTTTTTTCGTAGCGCTCACGGCTGAAGACCGGGGTCAGGCGGAGGCGCGAGAAGAGCTTGGCGCGATAGGTCATGTGTCCGGACATCTCGCGGTCGATGGCCAGCGCCTCGGGCGTACCGAATGTCTGAGCCATGCCGCCGAGGGCATCCGAGCAGCCAGTCACCAGGTGCTTGAGAAAGTCGGATTCTGCGCCAATCATAGGAATCCACTGCCGATTGCCATAGAGGTAGGCGCTAATCGGGTGCTGGCGGTGCAGGCGGAACTGGCGGAACTCAACATTGCCCCAGACCTGGGCGTAGTTCAACGGCCACTTGACGCCGAAGGCGATGGGGGCCGGCCCGTACTCGGAGGCCATCGGCACCTGCGGTTGCGAATCCAGCAGGTCCCGGAGCATGATGACACTGCCCTGCGCTCCAGCAAGGCCATCGACCACGCCGTTGCCAAAGTCGCCTGCGCAGCCGGCCGTGTCTTCGTAGTTCGCGTCGGTGCCGGTGATCTTGTTCCACTCCCGCATCTGCGCACAATGGTACTTGCGCCAGCCCGCAGAGAGCGGATCGCCGTAAAGGATCTTTCCGTCTTCCATGCCGGCGTACGGGTCGCCTGCTTCCGCCCGGTTGACTGTGCCGATCAGCAATTCGCTGACCGCCCCGGGTTGCTTCGGTCCTTCATACTGGTAGATGGATGACTTCCGGGTCAGGAAGAAGTTGCGGAGGTTGTCCCGGATGAAGAAGGGAGAATTGTAGTTGATGCAGTACGTGTTGACGTAGGCCATGGTCTTGAGGCCGGAGGCATGCGCCACTTTTACCCCCTCCGTATAGCCTTCGCGCGGCGTCCAGTCGGGCAGTTCGGTGTCAAATCCCGGCGCCCGCCCATTCCAGTTGTGGAGCAGGACAGTGGACGGGTCAAAAGTTCGGGCGACAGTCTGCATCGCTTCCGGAGTGGTCGCATAGTTGTCGATGACCACGCGGATGTCGTTGGCCCAGGCGACCGCGTCACGTGCCTTGAATTCAGAGGCGAAAGTCTTCCGGTACCAGTCGCGGTACGGGGTATAGGCGTCCACCCAGCCGCCCGTGAACACGTTCAGCCGCCAGGTCACCGATTCGATGCTCCGGTGCGGTTCGAACGGCATCCGGTTGAGGTGTTCGAAGGCGAGGGAGAAGCTTTTCCCGTTCCAGCCCCAGAACAGGTAGTAGTCGGGGAAGCGCTCGTCCTCGTTCCACAGCCCGACCGAGCCGATCGCGGTCTCGAAGGCCGCGGCCGGCGTCTCGACGAACGGCGCGCCGCCCAGGCTCATGAGCACGGGGGCATGGCTCCGGTCGTAGCGCAGTCCGCCGAAGCTCGGCAGGAAGAAGCGGCTCACGGGGACGATATTGGCCAGGGGCACCTGGATGCCGAAGACCCCGCCCGCGTCCGATCGGCCGGTCGCGCGAAAGGCCAGCCCGCCGCCGGCCGGGTTGAGATCGATCCGGATGGCGATGGCTTCCCCGGGGAACCGGTCCGTGCCGTTGGCCAGCCCAGTCCACGTGGCCGTCGCGGTGTGTCCGTCCTGTTCCAGGCGGAACGCCGACTGCGCGTCGGGGACATGCTGGTTCGGAGAGAAGACATCGCCCCGAAGATCCTGATTGAGCTGCTGGTTGCCCCAGGGAACGTGCGATGCGCTCATGGCCGGGATGTTCCCCGAGAGGGTTCCCATTCCGCCGGGCAGAAGCGCGGCGTTGTCCAGCCGCTCGTCGCACACCACTTCGCCGGTCAGCCGGTTGACCAGGTGCACGATCCGCCCGTCCTTGAATTTCGCCTCCAGTTCCGGGGTTCGAACGGTGACCGAGTGATTCGTCTCGTCGCCGAGGATCTCCGTCCGTCGTTCGACGACCGTCCGGTCCACCGTCTTTTCCACCCGGTTTTTACCCGGCGCCGCCGGTGGCGTGCAC
>Ga0315271_10000671_pt1 | contig 19589 bp, 8 predicted proteins | sample C3_top_MG_FD_204664 | JGI IMG/M metagenome (GOLD analysis project Ga0315271, IMG submission 204664) | Sediment microbial communities from Yellowstone Lake, YNP, Wyoming, USA - C3_top | ecosystem: Environmental > Aquatic > Freshwater > Lake > Sediment | place: USA: Wyoming | collected 2017-08-01
CCTGTAGGAAACCCTCCCCATTCTCGATCGAAACCTCGCTGGCGAAATCCGAGCTGTCGAGGCGCCGCAGGCTCCATTGCGCCACCTGCGACCAGAATTGCCGGTATTTATCCCACCCCATCCAATTGCGGGCCCATTTGGGTTTGGCATCCGACGTGAAGGCCACCGCCCGCCCGAGACCGTATTGCCAATGAGCCAGCAGCGGATCGCCTTTGTCGGTCCAGAGCGGCGTCTCCGCTCGCGGCTTCGGCGTCGTTGCCACATAGCCCAGCAATTGCGGATATTCCTCGGAGCCGATGCCGCGCACGACCTCGCTCGAAGCCCGGAGCTGGGGCTTGAACGGTTCCTCGTAAATGGCGGATTTCAAAATCACCGCTGTTTCCTTGATGAAAATCTGGGGCAAATCCGCCGGCGAAGTGACGTTGTAGAATCGGCCGCGTCCCTGGTCGGCCATCGCAATCATCGTCTCCGGCCCGGCATGACCGGCGATCAGCACCGTGCTGACGGTCATGCGATCATTGACAATGATCTGCATCAATCCCGGCGTGGGCGCGCCCGGGTCGCCATCGCTGAAAACAATCATGTGTTTCAGGTTGGCGGTGCTCAGCGCCAGCGCCTGGTGGGCCAGCGTCATCACCCCCTGAAAACTGCCGAGATCACCCTGGTTCATGCCGGCGATCTGTCGGGCGAGATTCTTTTTGTCGCCCACTTTCTGCAGCGGAAAAAGCCAGTGCTCCGTTCCATCCCACAGCACAACGCCCATTTCGTCGCCGGGGCCCAGTGCGGCCAGCACGCCCTGGGCGCAGTCCCGGGCCACTTGGTTTCCGTTTGCAAATTCCATCCCGTGCATCACCAGCACCACCGCCCCGCTCGGCAGCACTTTCTTGCTGTCCAGTTCCATGCTCACGGGCAGCGTCGTCTCCAACGGCGTTCCCCGATAACCGCCGGCCGCATATGCCTGGTCGCCACCCACGCAAACCAGGCCGACGCCGAAATCGCGCACCGCGCTCTCCAGCAACCGCTGGCGGTCCGCACCCAAATCTCCGGCGGCCAGGTTGTTGATGAAAATGCTGTCGTAGCTCTGCATCTCAGCCAGGTTGTTCGGGAAGGTGTTGAGCCCACCTAGATTGACTTCCAGGCGGGCTGATTGCATCGCCGTTGCCAGGGTCCGGTCCTGCTCCGGGTCCGACGAGACGATCAGGATCCGCGGTTCGCCCCGCACCGTGGTGAAACCCGCCGCGCGGTTGTTTTGCGGCATCGGATCATCCGGTGAATCGACGCGGACGTCGTAGCTGTAAAAGCCCTGTTCGGCGAGGGTTTGCGGGAAGGAATACAGGTTCTTGCCGGCGGAGAGCTGCACCTTCTGCTCGCCCAGAAACTGTTCGTTGCGGTAAAGCCGCACCGTCGCCGTCTGGTCGCGCTCGGACTGCACGAAGATCTTGGTGTCAAACGCCTGGTTTTTCTTCAGCCGCGAAGGGAGTTGCACTTTCTGCACGGCAATATCGTTGGCGCGCGAAACTCCCATCGGCACCACATCCACCGAAACCCCCAATTCGCGCGCCGCGAGCACCGCCGACATGGAGTCCCCGACGTTTTCATTGCCGTCGGTCATCAGCACCAGCCGTTTCTGGCCGGTCTCAGGAAATGCCGCCGTGCCGAGGCGGATCGCTGAAGCCAGGTCGGTTCGTTCGGTGCCCACCACGGCTTGGACCTTTTGGAGGTCCACCGCGGGGCTGGGAAGAGTTTCGATGCTCGCCTCACTGCCGAACACAAGGACCCCGGCCTGATCCACGTTTTTCTTGTTTTTTGAAACCCGGTTGACGTATTCGCGCGCCAGTTCCTGTTGTCCGGAGGGCACGCTGTCCGAGCGGTCCAGCACGAAGAACACATTCATGCCTTCCACGGGGCGCAGCCATTGGAGGCCCGCAATTGCGAACAGAATTGCGGCCAGCACCACGAGGCGAATGCTGAGCGCCACCCAGCGCCGCGCGGCGGGGAGTTGCACGTCGCTCTTCCACGCCAGCCAAAGCACCCAGGCCAGCGCCGGAAGCGCCGCCAGCAGATAGATGGGATGGGTGAATTGGAAGCTCATCTGCGAATCAGTTTCTGCACACGATGATTTTGCGAATCCGCCACGTAAAGGTTTCCGCGGGAATCCAGCGCCAAACCCCAAGGATTGGCGAAACGCCCCGGTTCGGGACCCGGACCGCCGATGATTTCAATCGGGTGGTCCGCGGCGTCGAACACCTGAATCCGGCTGTTGCCAAATTCGCACACATACTGACGGCCTTCGGCATCCACTGCGATATCGTAGGGGTAACTCAACTCTCCGATACCCCGACCAGCCTTCCCGTAGGTCCGGAGGAATTTGCCCCGCGCATCGAAAACCTGGATGCGGTGGTTGCAGGAATCCGCAACGTATAATCGGTCCTGTTTATCCACGCACAAACCTTCGGGGCGGTTAAACTCGCCCGGACCATCGCCCATGTGGCCGAAACCGTTGATCAATGACTTCCCGTGCGGCGCAAATTGCTGCACGCGCTCGGTCAAACCGTATTCGCTGACAAAAATCTCGCCCCGCGAGTTGACCGCGACGGCTCGCTGGAAAGCCAATTGACCGGCATTGGTGCCGTGCTGCCCGAACTGCGCCGCCAATACGCCCGCCGGGGTGAAATAATTCACCCGGGAGTAATGAGGCTCATTGACCACGATCAGGCCTTCCTGATCCCGGCAGAGTCCCTTGGGACGGCCTTTATCCGATTCCGGCATTTGCCAGGAAAGCTGAAACACGCCGTTAGAGGCAAATTTTTGGACTCGCCCCGTCATATCCACCACGAAACAGCTGTCGTTGGTATCCACGGCTACCGACCGTGGCTTGTTCAGTTCGCCCACGCCCACCCCTCGCTTGCCAAAAACCTGGACGCCTTCAAAGATGCGGCTGTCCAACCCTGTCACCCCGTGCGAATCATGGGAGGAACACGATACCAGGAAGAGCCCTGAAATGAGTGTCAATGACAGGGCGGCTGGGATCAGGCCCAACGCGAAACCACAGGAAGCGCCCTGCGACGGCCGGGGTTTCATCACCTGTTTCGCCAATCCCCAAACAATTGGCGGGAGCACGGCCGTCGCCAGGAGCACGACGCACAGTGCGTTCACTTCCGGGCTGTAGCCGTAATGCAACAGATTAAAGATGCGCAACGCCAGAGTTTCGCCGCCAGGGGGCACCACGAGAATGATGGATTCGACGTCCCACAGGCACAGGAGAAAAACGAGGTAGGCCGAGGCCGCCAGCGATCGGGAAACCTGGGGCAGCACGGCGTGACGCAGCACAGTAACTCGTCCGGCACCCTCCATTTGCGCGGCCTCGACCAGGTTCCGATCCAGGGTTTGGGCGGAGCGCAGGCAGACGTGCCACCCGATGGCGAGATACTTAATCACCAGCGACAGCACCAGCACTCCGGCACTCTGATAAAAGACGGAGGTGAGCGGATAATTGAACGCGGCGATCAACCCAATTCCGATGAGCACTCCGGGAAGAAAAAATAAAATCCACAACCCAGTTCCCAGAATAGATGGCCAGCGCGACATTCTCGCGCTGATGGGCAGGGCGGGGAATGCCAGCGCCACGACCAGAGCAGCACTCAGGCTGGCCACGAGGATTGATTGGCCCAACGCCGTTTTGCCCGCAGCGAACGCCCCCGGCAGAGCCCGCCAGGTCTCGGCACTGGAGAGAACCTGAAACAATGGCAGCGCGACGGAAAGCCCGACCAGGACAACGCAGATTGCGCCGCTGAAATAGAACCAGCCGACGCCCAATTGGGCCCGGAAGCGGGACGGGCTTACCGGTCCCGCCACTCGCGGCCAGGAGATCTGCCGCTGGGAGAACCACAGGACCAACAAGAGCGGAGCCACAAGCAGTGGCAGACTCATTCCCAGGGCACCGATGGTGTCAAAAGCAGTGTTGAATCGAACCCACATTTCGGCCGGGAGTACTTTCACTTGCAGAATGGCGGGCACCGAAAAATTGGCCAGAGCCAGAACGAAGGTGATCAAGGCTGCCTGGCCCAGGGCCGACCGCCCCAGGGGAATCAATAGGACCTGCATCAACGGCCAACCGGAGACCGCGGGGTCGCTCTCCAAATGCGCCTGCTCCAGACGCTGCATGGCTCCCCACACTGCCAGCAGGGTGATGGGCCAGAGCATCAGCCCCAGAACCCACGCCGTGCCTCCCAGCGAATATACAATGCCCGGAAACCAGTTTTTCCATACCCCGGTGAACCCGGCGTAGTGCAGCCAGGCGTTGGTGACCAGGAACGGCGGCAGCGCCAGGGTCAACGCGCTTAAACTCAGAACCGCCAACCGCCAGGGGCGGCTCAACCCGGGCAGGCATAGCGACGCGGCAAACCCGCCGACCACCGCTCCCGCGGTCGCCAGCGCGCTCACCAGCAGACTGTTCTGTAGCAACTGCCAATTCATCGCAGGAAGATTGCGTTCAAGGCCGCCGTGGTTTTTTCGAGGTCTTTGAGCAATGGCTCCCAGGCCACCACCAGGGTTTTCGTGGAAGCCGGGTTGGTGGATGATCCCTCCAGGGCGTTGGCTTTCACCAGTGCCTGCACGACGGACTCCCGCTGTAGGAATTCGAAGAGACTCTGCGCCAGTTCCGCATGTGGCGCCGCGCGCGCCACTCCAACCGTGTTTGGAATCAACAGGCTTTCCTCGTTTATCGGAAGTTCCCCGATCGGCAACCCCTCTCGTTGGCCGGCCGCGATGTCATCCGAATCGGTCAACCCGATCACGGCTTCCCCTGCGCCCACCATTTTCACCACTACGGAATTGCCATCGACCAGCAGCGGTTTGTTGGCCGCCAGGCCATGACACCAGGCTTCCCACAGGGAGGCGCCCCAATGTTGCCGGAGGGCGTGAAAATGTGTGGAGGTGGTGCCAAATTGCGGGTAGGCCAGGGCCACTTTGCCGCGCCAGGTTTGATTCGTCAGTTCCAGCAGGGACCGCGGCGCGCTGGAGATGGGAACCTGGTTGGTGTTGATCACGATGCGACGGCTCCGATAGCCGAACGTGGCGATGCTACTGGTCTCGCGAAACACGCCCGCCGCCGCCAATTGCCGGACGCGCATTTCCTCGTTACCCCAAAACACGTCGCATTGCGGGTGGTTGCGCTCGGCCAGCAACCGGTTGGCAATGCCCACTGTCTTCACGGCTTCACTGTCAAAAACGGCGCGCACTTTCACGCCGGTTTGTTTTTCAAAATCTCGAAAAATCTGTTCCGCATAGACCTGATCCTGCGCGCAATAGGCCACCACATAAGGCGTTTTTGCGAAGGGCCTGACTGAGAAGGCTACAGCCACGGAAAGGATCGCCATAATCACGCCGCCCCAAACGAGCGAGGCCTGGCGGATCCTGAATTTTCCGGGGACGCTCATTGTTATGCGGTCCTCCGATGGTAATACCACCACTCAAAGAGCAGCACCAGCAAGCCAATCCACGCGATGGTTCGCCATAACTCCAGGTTGGCGCGACGCAAGGTTGTGGCCGCCACCTTGGTGTAGGCGCCGAAGGTAAGCTCGTTGCGGGGTTGAATGTTGCTCTCGGCCGCGTTCAACAGGTTCACGCAGAACGCCGTCTCATTGGTCCCCAACCGCACGCGATAAATTCCGGATTTCGCCGTGTCGCCAAAGACGAACTCGTTCGCCTTGGCATCCAATTGCAGGGTGCGGGTGGCGCCGCCGGGGTAGGTGACGGTGGCGGAAGGTTCGGGCTGCAACAAGGGCAGCCGGTAGGCATCTCCGGCCTGCACCAGGCTATGTCCCTGGGCGGCATTGGCGGGGTTAAGCCACTCGACCGCATTGGCGATGAAAATCGGGAACGAGATGCGCAATGGCCAGTTGCTTTCCAGAGGATCGAACCCGATCCAGACCAGTCGTTGCCGGCCAATTTCGCCCGCCAGCATCAACGAAGCCTGGGGCGCCTCCACCAACGACACCGCCCAACTCGGGGCCCTGGCGACATTCGCCGCCGTCACTTGGACGTTGTCAAATCCCACGTAGCGCAACAGGGGGTGTGTCGATTTCCAGTCCACGATGGGCGGCCCTTCCACGCGCGTCACCGCCGGAACCCAGTTGGTATTCAGCACATTGAACGCCAGCACATTGCACTTGGGCCAAACGGTGGGGGTCACGCCATCCAACACGACGAAATCGAAGCTATCGCCCGATTCGGCATATTGTGTCGCGGTCATCAATTGGACGTTTTCGACCGACCTCAGCGCCCGCTCGAGCAACCGGTTCCCGCGGCTCACCAGCAGCACTCTGGCAGGCCGCGGCAATCGGCTTACAATCGACGCCTGGTTATCCACCGCCAAATCGTCCTGCTCATCCAATCTCACGGTGAAAATACCGTCGGCTTCCTGCGGCGCCAGCACCACTTGCGGCGAAGACTCACCGGCGGGAATCGTCAACACCCGTGATTCCACGGGGCGATCATCGAGGAATACTTGCATCCGGGTCACCTGGGAGTTTGTGGAATAATTGCCCACGCTGGTATAAATCGCGCGCTGCTTCGGATCCTCCGGGTTTGAGCGCACGTCCAAGGCTATCAGGCCCACGTTATTTCCCTGCTTGCCAACCCGATGGAAGATCAGGGGCAGCGCCTTGTTCTCGAATTCGCTGAGGTCCGGCACCGCGCCGTCGCTGAACAAATGGATTTCGGCATCCCGTTGGTCCCGCACCAGCGATTCCGCCATGCGCAGCGCCGGCACGAGCCGGGTTGGGCCATCGGAGGGCGAGCAGCCCTGGAGCGCCCGGCGCAACGTGGCCTTCTCGCCGGTGGCCGATTGCCTGACTTCGGTGTTGGCGCCCGCCTGGAGAATCACCATTTGATCGTTGTTGGCCAACCCGTCTATCCAGCTCAATGCCTCGGTGCGGGCCTTCTCGAACCGCGAGGGCAATTCGTCGCGCGCCTGCATGGACGCGGAGGAGTCGAGAATGATCACCCGGAGCTGCGCCGGTTTGATCTTCGCTGCGAAATAGGGCCGCATCAGGGCGAATACTGCCAGCAGCAGCAACAGAATCTGTAGGAACAACAGCCAGTTCTTGCGCAGCCGTTGGAAGGGCGCGCTCGCCTGGGTTTCCGCCAGGAACTTCTGCCAGAGAACGGTGCTGGGCACCAACCGCACCACGCGCTTGCGCTTCAGCAGGTAAAACAGGATTACCACCGGGATGGCGGCGGCGAACACGGCGGCGATGGGAGCCAGAAAATTCACGTCCACACCTCCGATTTCCGAAGCTGCCTGAGCAGCAAATCCTCCAGGGATGTGTTCGAGGCCGCGCTGAAGAAGTTGATCCCGCGCACCTGGCAGAATTCGCGCAGCCGCTGGATGTAATTCTGCACCGCCTGTTGGTAAACTTTCAGACGGTATTTGCCAAACGTGACTTCCTGTTCTCCGCCGGTCTCCGAATCGACGAGTTTCAGGTCGCCGAAGACGGTTGGGGTGAGTTCTTCCGGTGCCAGGATTTGCACGATGTCCACGTGAAACCCGCGGCCCACCAGCGCGTTCAGCCCGGCTTCATATCCCGCCGGATCGAGAAAATCGCTCAGAACCACCGCCAACCCGGAGTGCCGCGCCTCCAGCGCGCCCCGCCGCAAGGCGTCATTCAAGTCTGCTGACCCCGTTGCGTTGAGCGAGCCCAGGTTCTGAAAAAACTGGATGGAAGACTTCTTGCCGCGCACAGACCGCAGGGCGCTTCGCGCCGCCAATTCGGCGTTCCGTATTGCGGGCTCTCCCTGGCTGTCTCCCATTGCCGGAAACGGAATCACACTGACCCGGTCAAAGCCGCTTAACGCGACGTAACCGACCGCCGCCGCCACCTGCCGGGCAAAATCGAACTTGCGCGGCTCGCCAAATGCCATGGACTCGCTCGCATCGAGAAAAATGCGAACGGGCAATTCTCGTTCTTCCTCGTAGAGCTTGAGGAAGAGGCGGTCCAGGCGGCCGTAGAGATTCCAGTCGATATACCGGAAGTCGTCGCCGGCCACGTAGTTGCGGTAGTCCGCAAACTCGACCGATTGTCCGCGGGCACGGCTGCGGCGCTCACCCCGTGCGGAACTCTTGGCGCGTCTCGCCGCGAGCAACTGAAGTTGCTCGAGTCGTCGCAGGAGTTCGGGAGTCAGCAGTGAGGACATGGGGTTTGCCGGGGCGCCGGGACAGGACGAATCGCAATCCGGTTGCGGGTGCCCTTACACGTTCACCGCCTGCACATCGTGCGCGACATCCTTGAGTATCTGCGCCAGGATTTGGTCGGTCGTAATCGCCTCAGCCTCGGCCTCGAAATTCAGAATCAGGCGATGCCGCAGCGCGGGGGTGGCCACCGCCTCGATATCTTCGAAACTGACGTTGAACCGCCCTTGCATGAGCGCGCGCACCTTGCCGGCCAGGATCAGAGTCTGACCGCCGCGGGGGCTGCTGCCAAACCGCAGATACTGGCTCGCAATGGGTGCGGCGGTCGCGGTGCGCGGGTGCGTCGCCATCACAATGCGAACGGCGTAATCCTGGACATGGGACGCCACCGGCACCTCGCGAACGAGCTTCATAAGCTCCAACAACTTCTCGCGAGTTAAAACTTTCTCGGCGCCCGCCCGGGCCCCTGCCGTGGTGCGGCTCAGCACCTCCGCCAGATCTTCGGCGGAAGGATAGCCGACCAGTATCTTGAAAAAGAACCGGTCCAACTGCGCCTCGGGCAGCGGGTAGGTGCCTTCCTGGTCGATGGGGTTTTGCGTCGCCATCACAAAGAACGGTTCCACCAGTCGCCGCAATTCTCCGCCGGCGGTCACCTGGTGCTCCTGCATCGCCTCCAGCAACGCCGATTGCGTTTTGGGCGTCGCGCGGTTGATTTCATCCGCCAGGATCAAATGGGCGAAAATCGGGCCGCGCTGAAACTGAAACTCACGGCGTCCCCCGGGAGTTTCCATAACTAGGTTGGTGCCGAGAATGTCGGCGGGCATGAGATCGGGCGTGAATTGAACGCGGCTGAATGAAAGATCCAGCACCTCGCTGAGCGTGCGGACCAGCAGGGTTTTGCCCAGGCCGGGCACGCCTTCCAGCAGCACATGGCCCCCGGCGAACAGGGCGGTCAGTGTGCCGTCGACGATATCCTGGTGGCCGACGATGACTTTGCCGATTTCGGCCCGCAGTCCGGCATAGGCCTCGCGAAAACTCTCGATTGCTTGTGAAGTGGACATGGTTTTGGGTTCGTGTTTCTAAATAAATCGCCTACCCAACGCCGTCTTCCGTGCGGCAGTTGAGTGTGACTGGTGAGAGCCTGGAATTCGTGGTGGCGATCCGCGCATGGCTCACTTCTTCAGGTCATCGAAATAATCTTTCACCGCGCCCTGGTAAGCCCGCGGCACCTTTTCCTGGCTCAACGCGCTCTGCGCATCCGACTGCGCCGCGGTGGCGGATTCTTCAAAGCTGACCTGGCTCTGGCCCTTTATGCTGACACCTTTCAGCGTCACGCTGGGCATCTGTCCCCCGGGCGAAAACTGGCCCTTGACCTTGGTGGGCTTCAAGGCGTCCGTCAGTTCTCCTTCGCCACGATCGGTTGCGCCCTTGCCCGCCATGTCGGGACGCTGAACCTCGGAATTATCCCAACCGGCGGTGGATTGACCATCCCATTCCGCGTTTTCGTCCTCCGCCCATGTGCCGACTCCGGAGCCAGGTTTGCCACCCTTTTTGAACCGGGGCTTGCCCGGTTTCCAACCCTGCCCCGAACCGATGCACTCCGAAGCCGCTTGCAGGTTCTGCAGGGTCTCGGTCATTTCTTTGGCGTCGCCGAGTTGCTGCATGAGCTTGTCGAGTTCCTTGGATGCCGCCGCGAGCGATTGTGCCGCGTCGCCTTTTTGGCCGGATTTCATTTGGTTTGCCGCCTGCTTCAAGTGCTCAGCCACTTTTCCGTAATTGCCCGCAGGATCGATTGCTTTGGAAACCTCCTGCGCAATCTTGTCCATCTGTTCGGGCGGGAGGTTGGCGGCGTTCAACTGGTCGATCATTTTTCCCAAGCTTGATTGAGCCAACTCCGGCTGACCGTTCTCCAATTGTTCGGCGAGATCCTTGCCCAGTTTTTCCGCCTGCTGCTGAAGTTGCTGGATGTTCTTCGCCATTTCCTTGAGTTTCTCGAGATCGTTCAATGCGGCATCCATTTCCTTCAGGAACAGGTCGGTCTGGTTCGCCGCCAAAGCCTCCATCGCGTCATCCAGGTTTGGCATCTGAATCCCCATCTGTTGCGCCTGCCGCGACAGGGCTGACAGCGATTCCGAGAGTTTTTGCCGTTCCGCGTCGTTCCCAGCAGAGTTCTTGTCCGCCATGCCTTTCGCGGCCTCTTTCAGCTTCTCCAGGCTCTTCTTAAATTTCTCCAACGCCTCGGGGTTGCCGGTCGGCGTGCCCATTTGCTTCTGCAGGGCCTCCATCTGCTTCTGCAGGCCGGCGCCCGACTGTGTGTCCGCCCCGGTGGGGGTGCGAGCCGCTTGCTGCATCTTCTTGAGCGCGGGATCATTCCCTACTTCACGGAGTTCCTGGCGCAGCTTTTCTGCCACATTCGACAGGTCCTTTAGCGCCTCATCCCGGGTCAAACTCTTCTTTGTCAGCTGGTCTCCAAGCTGAGCCACGCCTTCCAGGGCCTTTTGGGTGGGCTCCAGCGCTGGCGTCCTCTTCTCCAGGCTGTGCCGTGTCAATTCCGCCAGTAGGTGCCCGGTATTCTTGATGTTCGCTTCGTCCTCCTTCTTTTGGAGGTAACTCTTGCTTCGGTACTCGGGAACGAAACCCAACCCGGCACCCAACGCCAGGAGCAATACCGCCCAATGCGCCGTTTTCGGCAAATGGAACGGGAGCAGTTTGCGGGCATCCAAATCGCGCGCATGACGGGCGGCGTCACCAATCAGCAACTCCCGCCATTCCGCGAGTTTTTCCGGTGGCAAATTAGCCACTTCGAGCGCCGAACCCAGGCGTTGCTGCAACTTGTGACGCTCGTCCACCCACCGGGCCACCATCGGCAACTGGGGTTTGCGCCAGCCGCCAGCCAGGAGGCCGAGAATCAGAAAGGCAGGGGGAGCCGCCGCCGCCGCGACCAATACCCACAGCGGCAAAGGAAAGAGATGGTAAGCGCCTGCCAGCAAAAGAGAAATCAGCGACCCCCAGAAAAGACCCCGCCACAGTCCACGCAATGCCCAAGACCAGCGCTGTCGCCGCGCAGCTCCTTCCAGGGCCGTCATGATCTCTTGCAGTTCGCTCATGCCAACAACCAAACGTGCTACACCCGGCCGGTTTTGGCCAGTGTTAAGTATTTGACAGCGGACCTCGAATTAAGTTCCAAGAAATCATGGACCCATCACCAGGCCTTCGACCATGCGGAAGAACTGGAACGGTGAAGGCAACGGCAGACACCAGGTGGTCACGGGACCATCGGCAGTGATGGTTTCGGAAAGGGCGGTCCAGTTGACGGATTGGAGATTGGTTGTGCCGGTCACGTAATAATGCGCCCCGGGAAGCGTAGCAAAGCTCAGGCAAAAAGTATCCGCAACGACGGAGGAGCCCAGGATGGCAACCGGGTATCCGGTAGAGGTGTACTCCGTTGCTTTGATGTTGTAAGACACGGGGTCTGCAGTTGATTTGATGGCGGTCAGAAACCAGTCGCCGGGCGAGAGCGGCACCGGGCTGGAAGTAGTGAACAATAATATCTGTTCGCTGTTTGTGCCCGGGTTGTCGCTTTTGTAATCGTAACTCGTCGCACTCGGGAGAGGCGGTCCTTTGCGAGCCACCAGCAGTAGCTCGTCTGAGGCTCCCAAGATCTCGAATTGCGCGCGGACGGCATTGGGGCTGACTTTGAAGCGGTAATAACTTGCGCTTCCCGCCAGGCCTGAATCCGTGGCATCGAAAGCCACGCCATTCTGCAGGGCCACCGGAGGCGGCACCGATGGAGCATCGAAATCAATCCCGAAACTGAAATCTATGGGAGCAGCATTCGTATTCTGGATCCCGAGAAAATACGTCGCGCCGGGCACCAGGGGAGGAATGCCGCCGGGACCAAGTAACGCAGTGCCATCCGTGACCGCTGACAGGAGCGCGAGATCGCCGGCGTTCGTGCCAGTAGGTTGCTGGTATTGCGAAAACCACAGGGTCAACGGAGCCGAGGCGCTGTAAAGCCGGTTGGTGGCGAACGCCACCCAGGCTGGCACAGATACGGAGTAAAAGAGGGTTTGGCCCGGGCGAACGACATTAGTAAGATCAACGCCGTCATCCACCGGGACCGGAGTTGGCAAAAGTTGTTCGAACCAAAAGGCCAATTGCCAGCGCAATAATGGCGGCGGCCCCGACCCGGGCCCTGCGCGAGCATCCACAACCTCCAGCGTCCAGTCGCCGGTCGCAAACTCCCCGGCGAACCGCTCCAGTGATTCCTCGGGCAGATAGAACAGCACGTTGGTGTAGTATTGATCCGGTCCGATATAAGTGGTGTTGGTGAATGGCGAGGTGGCCAATTTGATGGGCGTGGCCGTCAGATCTGTGTTCTCCGTGAATGTCGCCAGCAATTGTGCGGGGTGCGACCAGGTAGCGGTGTAGAACCAGGCCGTGTTGGTGTCGAAATTGCCTCCCTCGTTCATCACGATGGTGAGCGACTGCGAGGCGCCGGGCCCGTAGTTGATATTCGTGGCGCCAACGCCCGAGATCAGGCCGCTGTCGAAAATACGATTGCCCTCGTAGTAAACTCTCATGGTGTCCGGCAGGTTGTACATTTCATACTCGACCGCGAGAGTGCCGCCGGTCTGGCCGGTGTCCAGGACGTTGGTGGAGGCCTGCGGACCCCCGGAGGACGAAACGGGCACGCTGTTCGTGACCTGGATCGGATACCCCAGCCCATTGGCGACGGGTCCACCGCGATTCTCCATCAAGGTGACGCGGGTGCCAGCCGGACTCACGAGGCTGAAGGCGAGGTCGGAAAGCCGGGGATGTTCCACACCGAGGCCAACCTCCAGGGCGGCAACGCGCAGATTGGAGCTGACGTGGATCTTACTGGTGCTTAACGCATCATCGATGGGGGACAAGTTGTTTGGGGGGACAAACAGGCTGGGTTGTTTCGGCGGAATCGCCAAATCCAGCGTGGCCGAAACAGTCATCATCTGGGCCTCAGTTCCCGGGTTGCATACCCGCAACACATAAAGGCCCCGGTTCAATGGCGGGTCACTCTGTGGACCCTTGACCAGCGCAAAGTCAGTGGCCGGACCGGTCAGCGTCAACAGCGTCACATTGGCAGGTGATTCGTTGACGCGCTCGAGCGAAGCCGTGATGGGGCCAGCGCCGGGAAGGTTGAGTATGACGGCGAGATTGGTCGCTTGCAGCGGAACATTAAGGAATTCCTCCCGGCAGCTTCCCGGCTCCAGTTCGAACATTACGGCGGATGCGAACAAATCCCGCTGTGGATCGAGAAGAATGTTCAGCCCTTCGTTGGTTCCCGCGGCCCACGGCACGGTGTTGGACAGCGTCAGACCCCACTGACCACCCCCTGCGCGTCCGCCAAATTGGAGCAAAGTGCCTGGGCCGGCGCTATCGCGCGCGTCCGGGATGGGCGGGTTGTGGGCATCATCAAAAACCAGCGCCAGATTGGTGATGGATCCCTCCGTCGGCGCGTTCAGCAGGGTCGCGACGCCGCGCGAATGCTCCAGCCGTGTCACCAGATTCGATAACCCGGAATGCGATAGCATGTCGGTGACGACGGTGCGACGCGCGACAACGGGCTCTGACGTCACTGCAAAAACCCGTCCCACCGCCGGAGCGGAAGCGGACGTCGCGGGAATGGCCGCCAGCGCAGGGAACCCTGAGAGCATCAGGTTCCCGTCCTGGTCTGTTGCGCTGAAAGGCTGCTCGCTGAACGCCACCGCAATCCCGAAGTCCGCCCCCATCCGGGACTCGCACTTGACGGCGAGGTAATACCACCCCGTTTGCGCAAGGCTGGTGACGATCGTCTCCGCCCCGCCGCGACTAAGGGATCTGTCAGCCTCCGCGATGGCCACAGCATCCAGGTTCGTCAGATCCGCATTCGTTGAAACATAAAGGTCGATATCCGCTTCCAGGCGGGGAACACCGTTGCTGACTCCGGCGTAGTCCGGAACGGATGAGGCAGAAGGCGAAGCCAGAAAAGTCAGCGCGCAGAAATTCGTGTAATCGGTCGCATTGCTGATGGCATAGAACCGCCATTGATTGGTGATTCCGATGGCCAAAGCCATATTGGTCAAGCCGGGAAGCGCAACCAGATTGGTTTCGAGAATGGGTGGATGAGCTCCAACGCGCTGGCCGGTCAGCACCGTGCCGAACACCGCGGAGCCCGCGGCAAACGAGTTAGCCAGTGTTGCCACGAGCGGTTCGCCAGCCGCATAGAAATTTGAGGATACCACCGAGAGGGCGTTGGCGATTTGCGCGTCGTCGCTGGAGACAACCAGCGCGTAGTCCTGTGCGACCCGATCGGCTTCGGCGGAAACGGCAATCACATTCACCGCCCGGGCCCGGACGGCGATGGAATAGGCGCCCTCGTCGGCAGTGGCAAGAAAGACATTCTCGAGGTTATTGACGGCATCAGTTCGCGGCGGATTGCTGCCATCCCAGGCGGCGGTGAACACTTGGCCTGGCAAAAAATCGTTCCCGAAATAGACCGCGCCGGTATCCAGGTTGGTAACCACCAGGTCCAAGTCATTGACCAGTTTGACGGCCGCAAGCGGGTTGGCCGCTGGATCGGTCCACGCCAGCGTGATGCGCAAAGGCTTGCCTGCCGCCGACTCGCCAACTTCCACCCGTCGGACCCAAGCTTCGCCGGTGGCCAACGCGGCGCCGGCCGATTGCTCGAAGCACAGCATGGACGCCGCGCCAGTCGTATTCGTGGGCGGCAGACTGGCTGGGAGATTCACCAGTCCCCAGCCTTGCGAATTTGTGGTGGTTCTTGGGGCAAAGCCGATGGCCCCGCCCAGTGAGCGAGCGCCGTTGACCAGGAGCGCCTTCAGCAGGGCCGGGCTCGGCGACTGCGCGCGCCGCGCCGTGAAAAACTCCCGCATCAAAGCCAACGTGCCGGACACGTTCCCCGCGGCCAGGCTGGTGCCGGATTCCAGCCGGTAGAACGGTCCAGCCTGCGAATTCAAATTGCTCCACACGGGCGCATAATTCGCGTCATAGTTCGTCAACGCGCTATCCGTGGCCAAAAACCCCGGCTCCACCCATTGCGCCGAGCGCGCCGAGACGATGAAACTTCCCGGGGCAACCAGGTCCGGTTTGAATCTGCCAAAGGTCCCTTCCAACCCGATTCCCACATTGCCGCGGCTGGAAAACGAGCAGACCCGGTTGGAGGAATCGGTGGATTCCAGCCAAGGCCGGTTCGTGGAACATTCCGGCTCCGGATGCGTGACGCAGGTCCAGGTTTGATTCGTAATCAGGCGAAAATTCTCGACCGCCCCAACCGTAATGACGTTCTTGGCAGTGGCAGGTGAATCGATGGTGCCCGGGACGCCGCAGGCGCCAGTTTCATCCCCGTTTCCATCGTTGCCAGCCGCAAACACAATCGTCATGGGGGACGCTCCCGAGGCCCCGGGCAGCGCGTCGCGCACCGCAGCATCGTAGCTGGCGCTCGCCAGATCGTAGGTGGCTGCTCCCTGATAATGCCAGCTATGATTGGCAATGAGCGCATTCGTGCGCGCGGCTGTTTGCTGCAGGTATCGATCGGATAACGACCCCGGGTTGCCGGCCTGAAGAGCCAGGATGTGTGCTGCTGGCGCCATTCCCCGGAATTGGTTTGTGCTAAAAGGGGCAGGGGACCCAGAAACCGAAAGCACCTCAGCGGAACGCCGGCCGTCGCCGGCGATAATCCCGGCAACGTGGGTTCCATGCCCGTTGGGATCGACTAGGCCGCCTGGCGAATCCGACGAGACCCGCCCCGCAAGACCCGGATGGGAGGCGTCCACCCCACTGTCGTTAACGCTGATGATCTGGTTTGTGCCGGTCAGGCCGAGGTAGTTGGTGGTGGTCATGGAATTTGCCGCGATGCCCAATCGCGCGCGGGAGAGGTCGTTGGCGAAGACTCGCGGGGACTCGGGTTCAATCAGATGGACACCTGGCAATTGAGCAAGCATTGATAGGCTGGTCGAGCCAGGTCTTACGACCAGCACTTTCCCAAAGGGCGATTCCAACACTTCTTCCAAGTTGCCAGCACCGGTGTTGATCGCTTCCTGAACAGCGGTCTCGCCTGAGGGAAAAACCAGCACGCGCAAGCGAATCTCTCCCGGCAGCGGGGACGCATTCAGCACAGCCGCCAGCAAAGGCGACTTGAGTTTGTAATACGGTTCCCAAGGCAGCACTGCTTGAACCTCCCGGGCAGCCCCCAGAACTGCGGCTTTCTCCGGCGGCATCAATACCAGGAAGGTTTGATTCGGGATGTAAGCGATGATTTGCACCCGCTCCTGTGCGAGTCGTTTCCGGAAGGCAGCGCTGATGGGGCCGCGGCATTGCACCAGCCACGCCCCTGGGTCAGCGGCGGCGCGTAACTCCGGGGGGATTGCCAAAGGCACCGCACTAAGCGTGTCGATCACCGCGTTTTCCAGAAGAATTACCGTGGATTTCCCTGGCTGTTCAGGGGCGGCGATGCGCTGATTGGTGAGTCGAAGTTGGGGCTGAGTGATCGAGGCAATATCCGCAGGTGGGCCTTGGTCATCCACCGCGACGGCTTTAAGCCGCTGGGATAGGATAGCCAGGACCAGCAGGCTCACAGGGAGCCGAAACAGCGGTTGCCAGCACATCGGCAGTTACAGTAGAGCAGATTAGCAGCGATTAGACGACCGAAAAGACGGGGAAATTCGGAATTCCGGGGATTGTTCCAGGGAACGGACTTGCTGGACCACGAAACACTCGAATCACCCGAAACCTGAAGGACATGTCGTTATTCTCCTATGGCGCAGCCCTTGACTCTGCGCGGGGGGACGCGAGAATGCTGCCTGAGCCTCCAATGAGCGAAAACGAGCAATCAATTCGTGACAATGCGACGACACAAATCGTCGTCCACCGGCCGCCCTGGAAAGCCAAAACGGTTTGGCTGGCTGCTCTCCTTGTCCTTGTTGGCGGGGTCTTGTGGGTGAAGGACACCGTGCAAAAGCCCGCGCCCTCCGCCCCGGGAACTGCCCCCGGCATGACAAGTTTTGCCGATCCGGAGCCCGGTTCCAATGCCCGCCAGGATAAGCCTGCGGGATTAAAACCCACTTCACCGGCCACTTTTCGGTTTGGGGTCAGCTATGTGGGGGGCTTCTTCCTGGGCTGGGCCTTCCGCCGGTTTATCAAAATGACCTTGCTGCTGAGCGGGGCTGTGATCCTGTTGATCGGCCTGGGCAAAAAGCTGGGATGGATTGAGCTCGATTGGGCTTCTATTGAGGCGCACGTCCGCGAGAGTCTCGCATGGCTTCAGGGCGAAGCCGGCACAATCAAACAATTCCTGACCGGCTACCTCCCGTCAGTCGGCGCCGCCGCGACCGGCATCTTCCTTGGTTTTCTAAGAAAATGAATTTCACCTCTTTCCTGGGTCGTTGGAAGAAACTCCCCCCAAAATGGCGCCGCCGGTTCCTGTGGTGCGTCAGCCTAATCGCCGTGTATGTCCTTTTTGGGTTCCTGGTTGCGCCGTCGATCATCAAATCCCAACTCATCAAGCGGTTGCCAGAAATCACCAAGCGCCACGCGGCGGTTCGGGAGGTGCGGTTTAACCCGTTAGCCTTGTCGTTGACGATCCGCGGGCTGGCCCTGACCGAGCCCGATGGGAAACGCTTCGCCGGCTGGGAAGAATTTTACCTTAATTTTCAAACTTCCTCGCTGTTTCGGTGGGCCTGGACCTTTCGGGAAATTCGCCTGGTTGATCCTTACGGCGAAGTGCAACTGCTGAAGAACGGCCAGCTCAATTTCGCCAACATGTTCGAGAAGACCGAGCCGGAGCCCGTCAAGCCCGCAGCCGCTCCCAATGCTGGCGTGCCCCGTATCCAGGTGTTTCTGCTATCAATCACCAACGGATCCGTCGGCATTGAGGATCAGACGCGTCGCACGACTTTCCGGACGGACTACCGCCCCATCAATATCCGATTGACCGATTTCACCACGCGCCCCGGCACCAAGACTCCCTATTCTTTCAAAGCGGAGAACGATACCGGCAAGTCGATCGCGTGGGCGGGAGACATCACCGCGCAGCCTTTTGCCTCGAAAGGTAACCTTGAGGTCCGCCAGGCGGATCCCAAGAAGTATCAACCCTATCTCGAAGACTTCACCCATGCTCAAATCGTCGCCGGAAAAGCTGATGCGCGCATCGACTATGCCTTTAGCACCAGCACCAACGGCATTGATCTCACGGTTTCCAATGGGACTTTCCGGTTAGTCGATTTCCGGGTGGAAGATCCGGATACCAAGGAAACCGTGCTGGCGATCCCTGCGGTTAATGTGGATGACGTGTCGTTGGACCTGCGGAGCAAGAAAGCGCGTTTTGGCGCCATTCGGGTTAGCGATCTCAACGTGTTCGCCCGCATCAATAAAGACCGTTCGATGAACCTGCTGTCACTATTGGAACCCGCTCCCACCAACGCACCGCCAGCCTCTGCGAAGGTTTTTTCTGCCGCCACCAATGCGCCACCGGCGCCCTGGAATGTCGTCGTGGGGGAGTTCCACCTGGAAAACGCCGGCGCCACGTTTCAGGATCAATCGCACAATCTTCCGTTTGAAACCCGGCTCAAGCCCATCCAGTTGAGTCTTACCAACCTGAGCACGGCCGCCAATACCGAAGCACAATACCAATTTGCCATCACCACCGAGGCTTCGGAAACCGTCGCCGGTTCCGGCCACGTCTCCATCAACCCGGTTTGTTCGAGTGGCGCGGTGAAGATCTCAGGTGTGGACCTCAAGAAGTATTGGCCCTTTGCCGAGTCTCAAATTCGCGGGGGCATCCTGGCGGGAAAACTCAACCTCGGAGGCGATTATGCGGCAGCCCTCGCCGGCACCAACTTGAGTCTGATTCTGTCCAATGGCTCGATCAACCTCGCCAATTTCCAATTAAAGGATGCGATTACCAATGAAACTCCGTTTGCGCTGGGGAATTTCAATATCGAACAAATTTCAGCCAACCTCGCGGAGAAAAAAGTCACCATCGGTCGAGCGGCCACCGCAGGAACGAAGATCATCGTCCGGCGCCAGGGAGACGGCACGATCAACCTGCTGAACCTCCTTGCGCCCGCCCAACGGAGGGCAGGGGAGGGCTCGCCTTCAAACGCGAGCCAGGAGCGAACTACTTCGGAGATGGAGAAGAGCGCTTCTTACCCCTGGTCGGTTGTGCTACAGGAGTTCGAACTCCAGCAATGGCAGGTCCGCTGGGAGGATCTGACACTGCCTGCCCCGGCCTTGTTACAGGCTGATGACATTGCGCTGAACGTCAAAGGGCTCAGCACCGACACCACCCAGCCGATCGAACTGGCCGTGGGGTTGAAACTCAATAATGCGGGGACTATTTCCGTGCGCGGCACAGCGCAAGCCG